>Ga0302252_1000724_pt1 | contig 25104 bp, 23 predicted proteins | sample AAG_RA_Leu_MG_FD_193511 | JGI IMG/M metagenome (GOLD analysis project Ga0302252, IMG submission 193511) | Enriched activated sludge microbial communities from anaerobic digester in WTTP, New Holstein, Wisconsin, United States - AAG_RA_Leu | ecosystem: Engineered > Bioreactor > Anaerobic >...
CAAGATCGCCGATTGGATTGATCATTACAATTTCGAGCGACCTCATTCGGCGCTCGGGTATGCGACGCCGTCAGAGGTCAGAAAAAAATTGGCAGCATAATGGTCTGAAAAGTAGGGGAGCACTACATGACATCATAAGAACAATCTTTTCGTAAAAGTTTTCAAAAGTATCTTGACGCTGTTTTCGTTTTCACGCTCTTATATATACGGCGAATCACAATAGTATAACACTACTAATACATTAGAGATGAGACGATCACTTTCCTCCGTCTCCAGAGGGCTTCGCTAGCGCTCAGCACGACTACGGAAAGTTCAGCATATAGCTTTTAATACCAGCTAAGAGCGAAGATAAGCGTAACTGATAACGGTTAGGGTACACCTGATCTCGATGGTCAAGGAGAAGATATATACAAAAGTATCTTATTTAGATACTTCGGAGATTCATGGAATACGTGCGCACTCCCGCTGAAAGGCGGAAGTATAAAGAGTTCTTAGACAAAACAGGGAAGGAGGAGCTAGCGGCAGAGCTGTACCTGCAATGGAAGGCTCTCACTGATTTGTATTTCCTGGGTGCCGTCATTCTGGGCATGGACAAGATCGAGGATGGGGGAAGACCCCGCCTTGATCCAGTCTTGCATGGATGGCTTTCAGGCATCATGGAGAGGAATGACGACACCCTTATTCTGATTCCCCGCGGACACATGAAGTCAGCCTGGACGAAAGTAAAGATCATCCAGCTGATCCTTCAGAATCCTAATATCCGTATCGGGCTTTTTTCACGGACTTCCAGTTTGGTGGAGTCTCAGCTAGGGGAAATCAAGCAACTTTTCTGTACCCCTATGCTCATGCGGCTATTCCCCGACCGAATCCCGGAACCGGGCAAGCGGTTTGCCAACTGGAAGCGGTCTGTCGCCAACGAGCTTACTGTATACCGATCAGGCGAATGGGGCAGGATTCCCCAGGAGAACCAGGTTGAGGCATGGGGAGTCGGCGCTACCATCGTTGGGCGGCATTACGATGTCATCATCATGGATGACATTATCAACGAACAATCCTGTTCGACCCCGGAGCAAATAAAGAAGGTTCGGGACTGGTATTCCTATATCCAGTCAATTAAGGACCCTGAAGGCTTCGAGCTTATGATAGGCACTCGCTATCATTTCTCGGATATCTACGGAACGGTGATAAAAGAAGGCTGGTACAGGGACAGGGTATTTATTCGCCGGGCTGTGGAGGATGGAAAGCCAATCTATCGGTTCTTCACGCTCTCGATGCTCGCAAAGATCAAGCAACGTCAGGGAGCGTACGAATATTCCTGCCAGTACGATAACAACCCGGTCCCGAGGGATGACCAGATATTCCCTCCCCCGCAGCCGACATATTCCGAGCTTCCCCCGGGAGCGTATGCCTATTACATGACCGTGGACCCGGCGGCGACAGCCGAACGCTATTCAGATGACACAGGCGTTATCATCGGGGCTGTCAATTCAGAAGGCTTTCTGTATGTGATCGAGGCTAAGAAGATTCACCTAAAGCCTGACAAGATGGTGGATGAGCTAATAAGGCTCATCGTGCAGTACCGCCCCAAGACCGTGGGAATCGAGTTAGGGCTACAGGCGGGGATTCAATACCTCCTTGATATAAAGAAGCGGGAATACGAAGAGATCACAGGAAAGCCTTTGCGCTTCAAGCTTGAGCAGATTGACGCGCCACGGTCCATGTCCAAAGAGGACAAGATAAACCGCATCCTAGGCGGCGTCGTCCGTACAGGCCGGGTATTTATTAACCAGTCGTTAGCTGACCTCCTTCTTCAGATGGAATTCTTCCCCAAAGGGGAGCATGACGATCTCGTGGACGCGCTCACGATGATGGTGCAGATCATAACGGAATTTACTTCGGGGAATTCCGGCGATGTGCTTAAAGACAGGTCCTATCGGCCTGATTCGTTATTCGGGATGTTCAAGCGGCGCTTGAAGTCCTCATGGGAGGCTAAGTTTGTTGCGTAACGATGGGCGTATTAGCCAAGCCTCATTCTCAAACCTTCCTGAGAACTATCTAGAGAGGCTTATCGCCATGGAGGAGCGCATAAAGAAAGCGCCTAAGTACGTTTCAGGCTCTAGGAGAACCGACGGTACGGCAATGCAGGATTTCAAGACCGGGGCATACGGAGCGATACGGTGATTCTCTACGATTTTATCTGCGAACGGTGCGGTATCATGGAATCAATCTACGTGGACCCGGACAAAATAAACGAAACAGAACAACTATGCCCCACCTGCGAAAAGAAACTGCGCCGGAAGTACTCATCCCCTGCTATCAAAGTAGCTTTCAGAGCCGGGCATGACCCCTATACAGGCATGAATTTCAACTCCCAGGCCGCCCGGGAGAAGTACATGGCGGAAAACGGCATCATAAAGGCGGATTCATGACCTTTTCAGAATTAAAAGATGCCGTCGATGCATCCTACGGCTCACCTGAGCATGAGGAGCGCCGCAAGAAGTGGCAGCGCTTTATCAAGGAATTCACCGGGAAGTGGTGGAATGAGACGGAGCTGAATCCTGAAGACTCCCGGGTGTTCTGCAACTTCATATTCTCCACAATCCAGACGACCGCCCCGCTTCTGACTGACAACAGGCCTATCTGGTCAGTCCTGCCCCGCCGCTATTTCTTCCAGCGGGTAGCCGACCTCTATAACGACGCGCTTAAATTCGTTTGGGAAATGGCAAGGATGGATGAAAAGCTCCTCGATGCCGTCTATGACTGCCTAATACACGGCACGGCGATCTTTAAAGTCTACTTCGATCCCGATGCCGCAGGGGGCTTAGGGGATGTCGCCATCGATGTAGTGGACCCTTTCGATTTTGTGATTGCCCCCGGCTACGATGATCCCTGGAACGCCTCCTGGTGCGGCATGCGAAAGCTCATGCCTGTGGAGGACGTGAGGCGGCTCTATCCCAAGGCAGAGAAGAATATCACTCAGGAAGAGTATGCGACTGAGCATGACCAGAAGCAGGACCGCCTGGCGGAGCATGACCTGATCGGGGATTACATTCTGGTCTACGAGATATGGCTTAAAGACAACGAGACCATTGAAGCGATAGAAGAACAGTACACCGGGAAGAACGCTGACGGTGTGGATGTATCAGAAAAAAAGAAGGTACGCAAAGCCAAGTACCCCAACGGCAGAATCCTCACCTTCACAGGTGGGAATGCGATCCTCCTCGATGACCGCCCTTCCCCCTTTAATCACGGAAGGCCGCCCTATGTCGCGCTTCACAACTACAAGGTGCCGCATCAATTCTGGGGGATAGGGGAGCCTGATCAGATAGAGAATTTAAACCGGGAATTCAACGTCCGCTTACAGCAGATAGTCGAACATGCCAGGAAGTACACAAAGCGGAATATCGTCGTTGACGAATCGGCAGGCATCACTACCGAGCAGATAAAGGACGCGATCCAGAAAGGAGACCAGGTCCTTATGTCCAAGGCAGGATTTGCCAAGGATGTAGTGGCGATCCTCGATGTCCCGGACCTGCCTTCTGTCATAACGCAGATCATGTCCACGATTCCGCAGCTTATTGAGGAAGTATCAGGTGTCACCGATGTCACAAAAGGGGTGACTGGAAAGCGCCAGCGCCAGACAGCTACCGAAATGTCGATGCTTCTTGAATCCTCCTATACCCGGACGCGCCAGCGGGTGAGGAACTTAGAATCCTCGATAAAGCGCCTTGCGACCCTCATCGTGGAACTCATGATGCAGTTTTATACCGAGCCTCGAAGCTTCTATATCCGCAAGGATGATGATGTCCAATATGGCGTGATTTCCAATCAGAAGGATTTCCTTGCAGAAGCCTTGAAGCCCCACACGCCTGTAGGCCTCATGGATGATGATCTTTCCGAGGAAGAGAAAGAGGATATTGAGGATTATGAAACGCTCATCGACGCGATAGCAGAGACCGATGAAGTCTACTTTGATTTCAATATTGAGATCCAAACCAATTCCACCCTCCCCTTGGACAGGCAGTCGTTAGCGAATCTTATGCTCAGGCTTGCTGAGATGAAAATCGTCGATGCCCAGGCGGTGCTTGAAACCCTGCGCGTCCCAGGTACTGACAAAATATTAGCCAGGCTTGCCGAACAGCGGCAGAAGGAAGAAGAAATGGCAAACGCCCAAGCGGGGCAGGGCAATCCTGACGCGCCTGAAGACCAGGCAGTGGTTCAGAATCTTTTAAATGATCTCTCGGATGCACAAGTAAAGGAGGAAGCGGTTGCCTAACCCGATAGCCCCCGGCATGGGGATGAACACTCAGAAGAGCGTGCCGCAATCGATGGATGAAGGGCTATCCGTCATGAATCCCCAGGATGCCTTTCTCATGGCTGAGCGCGGGATGCTCCGCAAGGACATGAGCGTGCGGGAGCTTTTTTCCACTCTCGGTGTCGATGTTGAGGGTCCTGTCACCCAATTATCCGAGATGGTCCAGCGGGAGACCCAGAAGGCGAATCCTTTAAACAAGATGAAAGCGGCGGCTTCAGCAAGTCCAATCCCTGACCCTGTAGCAACACGACTCGGAAGCCAGGGCGGTATGAGTCAGGAATCTGGATCGCTTGAAGACTTAATGACCTATGGAGGCAGATAACAGATGTTCATACGTACCTATTTCAGCCCCGATGGCGTGGGCGGCGGAAGCCCCGGCGAGAGTGCCGACACGGTTTCCCTTGATTCCACTCCCGGACACGCTGAGAGCGCCCCTGTTTCAGCAGGACAAGTAGAACCAGGTACTTTCCTTGACCTTGACGATGAAAAAGGCGTGCGAAAGTCGTACAGGACGAAGGACGAGTTCCTAAAAGAGTGGAAGAACATGGGCATGATGCGCTCTGACTACACCCGCAAGACCGCAGAAATTGCGAAAATGCGGGAGGAGCATGAGCGGCAGAGGGCTGAATGGGATTCCAAGCGTAAGGAAGAGTCCGCCAAGTATGACAAGTACAACCAATTCCTGCGCGACAACCCGGACATTTACCGCCAGCTTCAGGAGGCCGTGAAAAACGGTCCTTCCGCGAGGGGGGCGCTAGACGGAGCCAGGCAGTACGCGGATGAGAAATACGCCGAACTGGAGAAAAAGCTTGCCGACATGGAGGGCTGGAAGAAAAACCGGGAGCAGGAGGAAGCCAAGCGAAAGCTCTATGACTCCTTTAAAACCCGGTATGAGGATTTCGATGAGCCTCAGATTGAGAGCGCGTTAAAAATCCTCTCCGAAGGCGATTCCGAGGCGATCCTGGATCTCCTGTATCACTCGATTAAGGGCAGGAACATCCAAAATCCCTTAGAGATGGAAAAGAAGATCGTTGACCGGATTCAGGCGAAAGGCGCTGCCAGAGTCCTTCCGGGAAGCGGTCCAGTGCCGAAAGCTTCCGGCTCCTACAGGAGCATGGAAGAAGCCGAGCAAGCCGCCTTAGCGGGTTTGCACTAACAACTATTACGTAAAGGAGAGAAAGTATAAATGGCTCTAGAGATTTCCCAGGCGAATGCCGTAAGCCGCCAGTACTTTGAAAAGGCGCTTATCAACATAGCCTATGACAACTGCCCTTTCTTTAAAAAGCTTAAGAAAGGCAACCAGGTGAAAGTGAAAGGCGGCACCCATATCCAGTGGCCTGTCCGCTACACCGCCATGTCGGGCAACGGCGCGGTTAAAGGCGTAGACCCCGCCGCACCTGTGACCTATGGCGTGGGCGACAGCCGGACCGCCGCGAAGTCGGGATGGAAATTCTACTTCGGCTCCACGCAAATAAACTGGCAGGAGCGCGTGGAGAACGTCGGGGAAGCGCAGATCGTATCCCTTTTAAAGGACAAATACGTGGAGCTTCAGGAGGATTACGAGGACAAGATGGCGAAGGACCTTTACTCCACGGATGCCTACGTCGAGACCTGCCTTGATATGATTTCTCCCCTTACCTTCCTGGTCTCTGCCCAGAAGTACGCAGGAATCGACCCTGTGGACGCTCCTAACTGGAAGTCTAAGGTCTATGCCGGGACTGACTGGACTGTCCTTGACCTGTATTCAGACGATGCGGCGAAGGGCAAGAAGTCGCTCTACAAGGCCATTGTCGCGTCCACCTTCGGCGGGAAGAAGCCTAAATTCCTCCTGACCACCGAGGATATCCTTGCCACCCTGAAGGAAAAAATCTGGCTTGCCACGAAGTACGAAGGCACCTCTGACAAAGAGACCGCCGACATGGGCTTCACCAATGTCACCTTCGAGGGAACGACCATCCTTGCCGATCCTTTCTGCCCCGCAGGATACCTCTTCGGCCTGGACATGAACGCCTTCGAATTCCAGATTCACCCCGATTTTAACTTCAAGACCGTTGATTGGGAGCCTTTGGAAAACTACCCCAACAACCTAGTCAAGAAAATGTCCTTCTCCGGGAACACCGTCATGAAATACAGGCACACGTCCTTTGTATTCAACGGACTCACCGGGATTGAGAAGGCAGCGTAACGAAATGACTGGACTCGTCCGCAATGGCTCATCTCCCTGGTTTGCGCTTCTCTACGGCGCGGACGGGTCCGTTTTTGTAACCGCGAAGGCGCACTCGTACATCCCTTCCTGCACCCTCATGAAGATAACCTTCGCGCCATCAGGATTTGTCGCTCATCCTTTCGAATCGGAGGCCGAGGAATTCTACGTAGGCTGGAATCCTACTGCCATGAGCAAGAATGTAGAGCGCACCATCCAGATAGGCGGCGTTATAGGACCCATCCTTTCTATTAGAAGGGAAAACGCATGGCTTTTTGAAGCATCCGGGGCGGTGGAAGGGGCCGAAGCTCCGATACGCCCGGCTAACGCCTTCGGCTACGCCCTTAGCCTTGATAAGGCAATGCTCTTCCCGGTCATGGTCAGAGGGAAGGTGAGCGCATGATTCTCTCAAACATGATTGAAAAGGCCAGGCGGCTTTCACGCACCGGGACGAATGTTCCCAATGAAGTGGTCACTGACTGGCTTAACGAAGCCATGCGCCAATTCGTGATCGATGCAGGAGGGATAACGGAAGTCCTGGACGTGCCGTTTACAGGCAACCAGATCGCAACGCCGCAAGGCTTCTTTGCGCTCCATCATCTTTTTATCGCCCGGAATGAGCTTAAAAAGGGGTCTTTGACGATGCTCTCTAAATCGGACATTGAAGGGACCCCGGAACTGTACTTCGTATCAGGAGGGAAAATCCTTTTTAATAGAAAGGCCGCTTCCCCCGGACTCACCGCGAAACTGATCTATGACCGCTTCCCCAATGATTTGGTCCTCGATACCGATTCCCCCGAACTGCCAGAAAAAGCACACCTTGCCTTAGTCTACCTAGCCGCTTCGAAGCTGTCCGAAGAGAACTTTGAATACGATGAGGCTTCGAGGAACTTAGCCAATTACCGCAATGAAATTCAGCGGTACAACATCGACCAGGCGAACGCCAATCCTTCAATCTTCGGACGCTGACATGCCGAAAACGATCAAGACATTTCAGGACTTTTCAGGCGGATTCCACACCGATACGCCCTCCTCCTTCATGGCTGACTCTGATCTTCTGTTAGCCGAGAACTGCTACTGGCATGACGGCCTAACCATGCGGGAAGGTTATTCACTACGGCACCGCTTTGAAGGTCATACGATTCTGGGATTCTTGCGTTCGGATATAACAGGGGCGGCGCTGGATTATGTCGTCACCAAGGATACGACCTTTCAGGTATGGCTTCAGATCGAGAACGGCGAAAGCTATGACACTCTCCCCCTCACGCTCATTTCCGCACAAGAAACCAAAGTAAGGATGATCGAGTACGCAGGGGCGATTGTTATAGTAGGGACCGCCGGGCATTCAAAAGCATCGATTGTTCAATTTTTGAACAATTCATATTCTGAATCCTCCCTCGATGCCTTGGATATCCGAACACGGGAATACTATGACTGGAATGCAGGAAGAGCATCCTTCGGCACCTATACGGACGCAACCATCCCCGCGCAGTCAGGTGAACCCTGGATGCTCGCTCCTTCATCGGGAGAAGGCTTCTACATAGCCTCAGATTTAGTGTTCAACCGCATCAAGATAAAGGATGTAAGCGCACCTGTCATAAGCGTCACGGTGAGAATTTCCACCTCAAGCGGATGGGAGGAAGTAACCCCTAAAGTCCTTACCCTCGCTGACACTATCGTCATTGAATTTGACCTGGAATTCGAAGGCACCCAGATAACCTTCACCCCTTCAGCGTTAGAAAACCATTTTAAAGGCCAGTATGTCGTCGAAGTATCCTTTCTATTAGAAGGGGAATCCCCTTCCGGCAGGATTGAAGCTATCCATCATACGCAGTATGTAACCCAGATAACAGGCAACGAAAACCCCACGGATGCGGCTGTCTACCGTTCAATGCTGTGCCTCGCGGCAGGGAATGTCGTTAATTTCTCCCCGCCTGATGCGCTCTCAGGCTGGCGCGCGGATGACGTGGAAGTCTTCATTGAAGGCGGCAAAGGGATTAAGCGGCTTCTAAACTTCAAAGACTCGATGCTTGTCTTTAAAGAGCGCACCCTCTACGGCTTTTCTGGAAACTCTCTTAATAACCCCACGGTAACCCGGATCGCTGATATCGGAACCACCCAGGCGGACAGCGTTGTGCCGTTTGAAAACCAGGTACTATTTATCTCAGGCGAAAACGTGATCCTGTATGACGGCGTAACGACCGCCGTTGTAAGCGGCCACATAGCCAAAGAGCTTAAAGGAAAATTCGCAACCCCCTCATGCGCCGCCTTCTGTCAGAAGGGAAATTACCTTCTCATAGCAAGCGGCAACGGCTACCTGTTTGTCCCTTCAACCTTACGCAAAAACTCAGCCGGGGATTTTCTTGTCTCGGTCTTTAAATTCACCCGCCACGCGTTCCAAGGCTTAGGCGCACGAAACGACGTGAACGAACTAGCCGCATGGCAGGAGGGCAGTCTTTATACGCTCTTCTCCGGGACAACGGATGCAGGAGATCCAATCCCGATGGAAATGCGCACCAAACACATGGATTTCGGGTATCCGGGGTCCCTGAAGCGGTTTTTCAGATTTAAACCCATGGGGATAATCCACGGCGAAGAAGAGGGAGAATTCTTAGTCCAGTTTGTCACAGATTCAGTAAGGGCGACCGCGTACTGGATAAAGAAACCTGATCTTACTCGCTATGTAAGCCTTCCCTATGAGACTGACGGCGAAACGCTGCAACTATGGATTGCTTCGTACTCTGATAAAGGGGCGCGGCTCTCAGGCTTCGCGCTTGGCATAAAAGAAGGAACATTTTAGATGCTAAAAAAACGCCCTGAAGCCTTTGGCGAAAGTACCCAGGAATTTGAGGATGATCCGTTTCGCTCCCTAGTAGGCTCCTCGCTCGCCGTAAACAGCTCACTCCCCGATGAAGCCTACGGACCCTACACTCCCTTTGTCTTTGATGAAGCAAATATCGTTCATGATTCCCGCACAGCAAGGGAGAGAGCCAGGGCAAGAAGGAACGCTTCCCAGGAAGCGGATGCCAGCGGAGCGCCGGACGGCTTTACTACTACTCCTTCGCCTACGACGGTAGCAAAACCGCAAACCCTCCCTAACGGACAGCCTAAAAAAACAACTGCCGAGCTTATCACCATCATAAAAGCGAATCCTGAAAGCCTGACTATCGGGGATATTGATTTCTCCGATGCCGAGCAGGTGGACGCGGTAATAGCGGAGCTTAAACAGGCGATGCAGAACCGGTCCGGGGAACTGCGCTATGAGACCGTGCTTCCTGGGGACAGCAAAGGAAGAGCGCCGGGCATCTACGATTCCGCCACTGGAAAGCTTATCCAGGCCTATGACGACACCTCCGACTTAGAAGCGCAGAACGCCAGCATAACCTCCAAGCTTTCCACCCTTTCAGGAAGCCCATCCGCTGATTACATGGATGCGCTTACAAAGATGAAGGATGCGCAGACCGACGTCACCGAAGGGATCACCAGCGATGATGCACAAGCAGGGTATGAGCGCTTAGATGAGCTTTCCGGCTCCGACTACCGGGACAGAATGGCAACGCTTTCAAGCGCCGTGGATACGGGAATTTCCGGGCAGGAAGGGCTTACCGAAGAGGAGAAGGCGCTTTACCAGAGAGCAGGGGACAAGTCCGTCGCATTGGAACTGGCACAGGCGCAAAGAACCCTTAATAGCATCCGCTCCTCCACAGGCTCGACGATGGCCTACCTTGCCGCCGCCGATGAAGTGCGCTCGAAAATAAGCGATCTGCGGACCCAGAATGAAGTAGGGCTATTAAACGCGGAAATGGCGCGGAAAGAAAAGAACTACCAGAATAAGGCTGAAAGCTATTACAGCCTCTTAGAGCAAGGAAGAATAAGCCTTGCAGAGTATGAGGAGGGCTTACGAGCCGAGCGCTTTAACGCGTTCCAGGCATCAGCGGCAACTTTAAGTCAGATAGCATCCCGGGATTCCTCCCAGATTCAGCACCTAACACAGCTTGCGGATGTCATATACGCCCAGATAACCGCCATGGAAGTAAAGAACAAGGGAGCCTACCAGAAATGGATAGACCTGGCGAATCAGGAAGTATCCCCGATACGCAATCTGCTTGATGCGATCATCGCGCAGGATGCCCTTGTGACAAGCCGCTAGGGAATAAAGGAAAAAGCAAGATGTCATTTTTTGGAACTTCGCTTACAGGGGAAGAGAGAGAGCATGATTTATTCGGCTCGCTTGCGTCCAGCCAGGACGCGCTCATTAAAGCCCGGAAAGAGAGGACGTTGCGCGATGAATCGGAAGCAGAGAAAGCAAAACAGGCCAAAGGCGGCTTTGCTACAGGGGCAGGCGGCGCGTTAGGCGCGTTAGGCGGCCTTGCGTCAGTCATCCCCGGAGGGCAGGTAATCGGCGCTGGCTTAGGCGTACTCGGGGCGATCATCGGGCTTTTTAAATAAGGATAGAACTACATGGGACTCTTTGACGCGAATAACGCCTCTCTGCAACTATTGATCGGGGCGAGGCAAAAGAAAAAAGAAGACGCCCGAGAAGAAGAACGGCTTGCCATGGAAAAGCGCCAGAATCTTTTCGGGAATATCACAGGCGCGTTGCAGAGCGCCGGAAGCCTTGCGAAAGCGGGCTTTGATGTCTATGACAGCCTAAAGCTTGCCCCGAAACGGGAGGAGTCAGCCCACAAAAACGCCCTGGAACTCGTGCAGAGGGAGCATGAAAACCGATCAGCGGAAGCCGCGTCAGAACGCGTGTGGACATCGGAAGAAAAGCGGCTTGACCGAGCGCAGGAATGGGGACTTACCGCATTCAAGGAAAGCAAGCTCGATTCCCGGCTCCAAACGGAATTCTGGAATGACATTAACGCCATGCGGGAAAAGGGTTCCATTGATTCTACCCACCTTAAAGAAAAGTACGGCTATGACGAAGCCCTGCAAGAGAACGCCCAGACCCATGAAAAGGCCATGCAGGATGATTCCCAGGAATGGCAGTCTGAGGAGAAAAAGCTTGACCGGGTTCAGGAATGGGGGCTTACCTCGTTCAAGGAAAATAAACTTGATTCCAGGACCGCCAGCCAGTTACTCAATGACATCGCGCTCATGCGGGAAAAGGGTGTTATCGACACTGAGCTATTACAGACTAAATATAATTTTGACCTTTCTCTATTAGATGACACCCAGGCGCATGAAGCGGCGATGCAGGATGACGCGCAGGATTTCGAAGAGAACCAGGCGCGCTTAAACAGAATCCAGGAATGGGGAGTAACCTCGTTTAAAGAAAGCAAGCTGGACTCCCGCATGGCGCAGGAGCTTTTAAACGATATCGCCGTAATGAAAGAAAAGGGTGTTATTGATGAAAAGCTTTTAAAAACCAAATACGGCTTTGACGAAGCCCTTTTAAATGACACCCAGGCGCATGAGAGCGCCTTGCAGGATGACCAGCAGGAATTCCAGGGAAGCCAGCGTGATACCGAACTTAGCTTCACCAAGGAGCAGAACCAGCTTGACCGGGACCAGGAAATGGCGTTGGAAAGGTTTAAAACATCTTCCCAGGATTCCCGGCTTGAAAAGGAATTCTTGCACGATCTTTCCATGATGAGAGAAAAGGGCGCGATAGACTTTGCCGCCCTTGATAAGAAATACGGCCTTGATCTTGCCCTTCAGAATGACCAGCAAGGCTATGAAGCAGGGGAGGCGGACAAGGACCGCCAGAATCGAATCGATGTAGCGGGGATTGAAGCCGCAGGACAGCAAGCCATCACCACCATGCGCGGCAAGCAGGATACCGAAGGGGCAATCGACAGCGTGTATTCCTCCTCATCCAGCGCCTATACCACTGCTATCGATTCGGCAAGCGCGAGCCTTGCGGCGACAAGCGGAAAGGCGAACCCCTCCCCCGCCCTCATTAACGCTGAAGCTTCCAAATTTCTTTTCATGGACTATACCGGGTTCACCGCTTCGGGGAAAACCGAGCTAGCCGAAAACGCCAGGCGTGCTTTCGAGATGATAAACGGTCCCGGCTCCCTGGAACGCTACTCCCTCGAATCTCCTGCCGCCGGAAATGAGGCGAAGGCCATAGGTCAGGCAAACCTGGGCGTTCTAGGGGGCAATGCCAACGCCGCCCCGCCGCCAGCGCCGTATACCTCCTGGGAAGAGTACATGAATGACTTAGCCCTCGGCAGAGTCCGGCAACCGAATGGCTCCAACCCTGAGAACCGGGGCGTTAAAAACTTCACTGGCGGCGCACGGTGACCTATCAGGACTACATGAATCAGCGGGGAAAGTATGGAAGGAAGTCTTCCGTATCCCCGGAGACGAAAGCCTACGTGGAGTGGTCCAGGACCAAGCGCGAGGAGGATGAGAAGCGCCACACGCCTGTCGAGTGGGCGTTAAACCTTCTGTCCATCGGGAACAATATCAGCGCGAATACGACTGAAAATGTCATGCAGTCCCTTCGTGGTCAGAGGGTCCCTTTTACCGAGTACATGAAAGACATCCTTACTAGCTTCACCCCTGAAGGGGAGAAGAGCTTTAGAAAAGTGTTCTGGGGCGATGAGGAAGATGCCTCCTATAAAGGCATGTTCGGAGAAGGCGGAGTAAAAGGAGGACCTCCTACTTTCGGCAATAAGGCCTTCAGGTGGGCGACAGGTACCCTTGCGGATATCGTCTTAGACCCCGCGAATTATGTCAGCTTCGGGGCGACTAACGCCGCCAAAGCCGCCGCCAGCGCAAGCGCCGAAATGCGGATGATCGCCAGAGCCGCGAATCCTATCATTGATCTAAAGCTTTTCCGGGAAGGCTTTGACAAGGAATTTTTAGAAACGCTGCGAAAGGCCGGAAAGTCGAAAGAGGCGTTAGAGTATGCCCGGAAATGGGCGAAAGACGGCACCTTCGCCAAGGAGTATTCCCGGTATTACAAGGAGGCGCTTAGAAAATCCAAGGACGAACTAAAAGGGGATTTCCTAAAAGCCCTCGATGACAAGCCGTATAACCCGCAAGGGGGGCTTGTGAACGCCAGGATTAAAGGCTGGAAGGACACCTATGACAAGGCGCTTTCCGACAGGATCGAAACGCTTACGAAAAAAGGCGACTATTTCCGGTACGCGCACAATAAGGGAGCATCATCGGAACGAAGCCTTTCCACGGTAGTCGGCAACGAATCGGAGACTTTACGTAAGCTCCTTATCGAGAAGACCCGCGCAAAGCAGGAATTCCTGCACGAGCACGCTAGCCAAATAGAAGATGCCGCCCAACGCGTGGTAAGGGCAAAGCTCTCTGGCGAGAAGGATGCCCTTTCAAGCATTAAAAACCCACAAATTCGGGAATTGTTCGCAAGCGATAAAGGCCTTCTGTCGCACTTAGAATCATCAGACCTCTATTCAAAGATTGATCTTAGGCAGTGGGATAACCCTTTTTCCGTTCTCGACCATGCGGGTGAGTCAGCCTTCAAGCTTTTTAGAAAAGAACTGAACTCATCCACCCACGAAGGTTTTAACTCCGCAATGAAACAGTGGGATGCTTTCAAAACAGCGCTTGGGAGCAAACAGGCTGTCTTAGGTAAAAAAGGAACTACCTATTCCGATGCCTGGTGGTCGTTAATGAATAACTCCCCCATAGGAAGAGTGCGAAGGCTGTTAGGCTTCTCCAACCCCTATGAGACCATGCTTAAAATAAAGGCACGCGATGCATCGGAGAGTGCGCAGCACTCAATCCAGAAGTCAGTGAAAGACATAAAGGAGAAACTTTCGGAATTCACCGACAAGGACAAAAGGGAGTATGTCTATCTAAAGAGCTTAAAAGAGAAAATCGGGCAGCGGATAAAGTACGCTGACATGGATTTTCCAACTTTTATCCGGGCGGCGGCTGAAAAAGTAAAGGCAGTCACAGGGCAGAGCATTGACCTGTCGGATGAGAATATCGAAGCCCTTTCTCGCCTTGACGCTGAAGTAGGAAGCGTCTTTGGAAGTCTAAAACAGGCTGAAGATGTGTGGGCTTCTCTTGGCTACAGCGATGAGATACGCGCGCTCCCTGATTATCTTGCCTTTGTCTCCCAAGGCTCAATTCCTAGCCCTGTGGGTCCGGGACGGAAGATCGGCACTTCCTCCCAGGCTTTTACGAAGACGAAGAAGAAGGGGCTATTCAGGTCAATCCAGGCGCAAGCCGGGGCATTGCGCGATATCGTGGACATGCCGGATGACCAGATCGCAGGGCTTTTTGCCGATAATGTCACGTCCACGAATCTGTCTTTGGATGAGATTCTGGCATCGAGGGTGATACAGCACTATAAGCTTTCAAAGCGCGTGGACATGATCGAGGCGTTCAAGCCCTTCGGGATAAAGATCGACGAGATCAGCGTGCCGAGTCAGCACATAGACCCCTTCTCCCGCCCCCACACGAAAGGGGAAGGCTTTATCGCCTACTCCGATGAAGCGGCTAAAGATATCCTTGCCTCTCACCAAGAAGGCCGGATGATGCAAAAGAACATGGCCTTAGGGGAGTATTCATCGCTCCTGGGCCTGGAAGAAGTGGATGATGCCTATTTCTCCGGCTACCTCTTTGATGAGCATGTGGCCTCGATCATCGACAGGACTTTGAAGTTTTCCTCCAATGACCCGGATATCCAGGCACTGCAAAACGCCTTTTCAGGCTTCACTCACCTGTGGAAGACAACCGTGACCTCCAATCCCGGATTCCACCTGCGGAACTTCTATTCGAACATGGTGACCCTCTTCCAGCAACACGGCTTTGACGCAATCGACGCAGAAACCGCGAAGGATGCCGGAATCGCTACCTTAGTGAGCTTAAACGGCATAGAAAAGGCAGCCGCGCAGTTAGGGCTTAAAGAGGAGCTTGTAAGAAAAGCCCTTTCTAAAACCTACGGCGGCCACACCTTAGGCGAGCTTGCCGAGTACGCCCGGAAGAAAGGCATCATTTCATTAAGCTTCGGAGGCCGGGATACCAAGGAAGCGGTGGTTGATCTCTTGGGGACAGGGAAGCAGAACATCCTAGAGCGCGTTGGGAAAGCTTCCCGGGAAGTCGGGGCGCATATCGAGAGCTTTGCCAAGATGGACTCCTTCCTCATAGGAGCAAAGAAGATGGCGAAGGAAGGCTCCATCTCCCCTTCCATGCTTGAATATGCCAAGAATGAATCGAAAAAATGGTTTATCGATTATGAAGACTTAACCGACTTCGAAAAGAATACGCTAAAAAAGGTATTCCCCTTCTACACCTGGTTAAGGCGCAATATCGCCAATCAAGTGGGGCAAATCACGGCTATCGAGAACTGGCCTACGATGGCGCTCCCCCAAAAGCTTATTAAAAGCGTCGCCGATGATTCCGTGGACATGGAGAAGATGCCCTCCTACATGCGGGAAGAAGGCGCGGTGCCGTTAGGCCGCAATGACGATGACGAAATCATATTCTTGTACCCTCAGCTTCCCATGAACGACCTAAACAAAATTCCTTTCAGGGGAGGCTCAACGTTAAAGGAAGCAGTCGGCAACAGCTTTGATTCCTTTATCTCCACGATGATCGATTCAGCCCATCCGTTTATCAAAGCCGGGCTGTCCCTGTATGACTACGCTCAGAAAGATGATCGGGATAAGCGGACAAAGGAGACTTCAGGGCTTGCCGAAGATATGGCCTTAGCAGTGACCGATTCGGTGTTGCGGCTTTTCGGAGAGAAGGCCGCAGAGCGCGGCGAGAATGGAAGGCTCTTAGTAGACAGCAACGTGCTTGAAGCGATCAGGGCAGTAGCCCCGCAAATTAGGACCATAGACCGATTGCTTTCTGGTCCGAAAAGTGTTACAAAAGTATTGAATATAGATACAGATGTATTACTTTCAGAAGTCGGCAAGCAAGCGACAAACGCTGATAAGACGAGGGCGCTCTGGAACGCCCTCTCCTTCTACGCAGGGATACGAGCGACAAATGTAGATGAGAAAGAAGAACGGTATAAAAGAGCGCAAGGGATTTACTACCAGGCCTTAGACGAAAAGACAAAGGCGGAGAAAAAAAGTGCCGGGTATAAATCCCGGTCATTGAATTCAAGGCGGCAGATGGAGAAGACCTTCAGGAGACTTAAGCTTTTGTGAGAACCCTTTCGGACGTTGAGCGAATAAAGCAAATCGAAACTTCCCGGCGGCAGGAATCCGCGATCACAGGCCTTCCCCCCGGCTATATCTTCGGGCTGGACCTGTCTATCAGGGAGGCTGTCGCATATATCTCGCCAGGGGTTGCCTCGATTCGCGGGAAGATCGTAAGCCTTCCTAGCGAAGTTGCCCTGCGAAGCGATTTCTGGCTCACTCCCCGACGACCATCCCAAAGCTATTTCGTGTACTTAAGCGTTTCAGGAGCGCTGTCAGTCGAACGGGTAAGCCCGGTCGTGGAGCCTGGGCAGTATTACCAGAAGAATCCTATCACAGGCGCGCGCTTTCTAGGCGAACTTGTCACGAATGATGAAAGCTCGCTCTTCCGCGTTATCGCCAGGGACCCGGTCTACATTGGCGCTTCAGCAACCTTCGAGCCGGGGTATAACCCTAAAGACAAGCTTGATTCTATTGGAGGACGGTACGCAACCGCCGAAGGGGATAGATCAAAGCTTGAAGTTTTTCCCGATGCTGAACATGCGCTCAGGGTCCGCCGATGGGACTCCCTTTCATCTTCCTACAAGGACGTGCTGAAAATTCTTGTTGACGGTCAGCATGAGGGGGATGTCGTCATAGGGCGCTACGATGAAGGCTTTAACGGCGCGAAATGGGATGAGTCAGAATCAAAGCTCATCGTGAGGGGCGAAATGTTCCAGGAGGACGGCTCGCCCTATCCCACCCATGACGAGACAAGCCGCTTCATCTATGGCGAGGAAACCCCTTCTGGACCGTATAGCACCGGGGATTTCTGGGTCCAGGGCGGCGCAATTTATATCGCGATGCGCGACCGCGGCGAGAACGAAGGGAGCTTACAGGATTGGGTATGGTACATACGGCCTAATATCGCAACGGATATTCAATCGACGAACGGTGATAAATTCCGTCCGGGGCAGTCGGTATCGACAACGCTCATTCCCAGGGTCTTCAAGAACGGCCTGGAAATAACCGACGCCCTCCCTGATTCCGCTTTCTCCTGGAAACGGCAGTCCTTCTTTCCGCTACTGCCGCCTAACGATGATTTTACCTGGAATCAGAACCACACAACTGGTTACAGGACAATTGAAGTAACAACCGACAGCATGAACGCCAGGGCTACCTACACCCTGGAAATACTAGAATAGGAGTACAGAAATGGGTGTAGTTAGCACAGGGCAGATAACTCTTTATGACCATAATGACGCGGCTCCTGTCACCGCGATCATAAGCGCTTCCAAGGGACTTACCCAAGTGTATACCAAGGATGAGTCTTCGACGTCGTATAATCCTAACTACGCGTCCACGGCGAATGTCCTTACCGCCTACGTCTATGTAAACGGCGTTAACGTTGTCGGCAACCTCTCTAACCGAAAGTGGGGGACCACCCTAGGCGGCAGCGACCTTGCGACTAATGTATCGACAATCAATAAATCGACTAACATTGATCCTGCGAACCCTATTTACAACATTTACTTTGAAGGTGATTACACCGACCCGGTCACCGGGCTTGTAACCCATGTCAACGCGATGCTATCGCTCAACTGCGTAAAGGCTGGCTCGAACGCTGTCTATGTCCTGGTAAGGGGACAGACGGCGATAGAGAAGGCCGCTTCGGGAGCTAAGAATACCGCGCAGATTTTTGCCGATCTCATGCGCGTCACTGGCGTTGATGACACAAGCGTCACCTACAAATGGTTTGTCTCTCCCTATGCCCCGGAGAATCAGCTGGACGCAAATCACGCGCTTGTCTCTGGCGGCAAGATCACCTTCAAGACCACCGCCGGAGGCACGGCCACGAATCCCGCCGATGGAACCTGGGCGGATGTGAAGTCCATCGTGATCAGGGAAGACGCGATCACCGACATAGGCTTATTCCAGGTCCAGGCAAAGGACGCTGATAGCAATATCTTCACCGCCAACTTCGTAGTCTATGATGTCTCAGACCCCTATGACGTGAAGGTGAACGCCTCGAACGGTCAGGTGTTCCAGAACGGCAACGGCTCTAAAAACCTGACTTTTGAAGTGTGGTACGGCGGGACGAAAGTAACTGATATTTCCGCTTACACCTTCACCGCCAAGCTCTATGACAAGGAAGGGGCTAAGTCAGGGTTCATCGATACTACCCGGACAAGTGCGGCGAAAGCAGTATCCGCGAATACTGCGGGGATTACTGGCAACGTGACCCATGCCGCGCTCTCTTCAGCGCTCGTAGCTGGCGATGTAATTAGGCTTATTTCAGCGGACGGCCTCACGATCAAATCCTATGAAGTCGGCTCTGGCTCGACTACGACCACCACGGTGCTTCGCGCTCCTGTCAATGGCTTTTCTTCAAGCGCCCCTACCGTCAATCAGTTTGCTGGCGGGAGGATGTGGGTCTATGCCGGGAACGGCGCGATAGCCGGGCAGAAGACGACAACCGGGACTGCGGCGCTTGCGGTGACTGGCGATGACATTGACGGCATGGGCGTGATCTATGTCGATGCGAATAACCCCAACTACTAGGCAGTGATTCTGTGGGCGTAGTCGGCGTTGGGAGCATAACCCTCTATGATCAGAATGATTCTCCTGTAGCGGTTCTTTCTAACGAGGCTCATCCTGTCCCCTGCAACTCAGACGGCTCTAGCCCTGACCTCTCCGGGGCGGTTTCGACACTCTCAATCCTCTTAGGCAACGATGACATATCCAGCTTCTATTCGGTGTCAGTGACCGCTTCAAGCGGGATCACAGGCTCGCTGTCAGTCAGGACCTACACAGTCACAGGCATGACTGCCGATACTGGCTCTGTCGATTTCACCGCAACCAGGGCAGGGTGGCCGACATTCACAAAGCGCTTCAGCCTGGCAAAACAAAAGCAAGGACTCCCGGGTGCGCAAGGAGTCGACGCCTCAAAATGCCTAGGGCTTTTCCCCTATGCTGACAGAGCTTCGCTTCAGGGGATGGAGAATGGAAGCCTTGCTGTCTTTTATTCTGCCGATGTATCTGAGCGCGGAATTTATCAATACAGCGCTTCTATCTGGAACAAGCTGCCTAGCCCGACTCCTGATCAGATCGCTAGGACCTGGCTGTATGTTCTTGATGCCGTGCAACGCGGTTACGGAATATCAAGCCACTATATTGGCGGCTCTACTTCGTTCGAAACCCTTATGGTGAAGTTTCTTTACTTGCTAAAAATGAAGCTGGAAAGCACAGGAGCGATCTTTTCCGGGGGGTATGATGAATATGGCAATAATCCCGGCGGTGGAGTAGGAGCATACATTGGCGGCGATGGGAGATTCTTCGGCGTAGGGGCATCATTCAATAGCGCCGATATACTCTCACTCAATGCCAACTTAATTAAAACTATTGTCTCCTACGAAGGTTCCTGGGTTGATAGCGGCACCTGGGGCAATGAAACCGCGTTTACACTTAGTCCTCTATCAGGAAAGGCTGACGGCCAGTTATTTTCAACTCCGCTTATGGATGGAGGTGTCCTTATCGTTGGGCGCGCCTATGCCTCCTGGTGTTCCGCGACCGTGTTTGATTCGTCAGGGAATGAAGTCAGTAGTAGCATCTATGCTTGGGAAAATATTGGGCCTGTATGTTGCTTTAATAGCGGAAGAGTGCTCTTATGTGACGCAGTTAATTCTAGCATTGTCAGATTTACCAGGGAAACGAACGGCGTTTGGGCGCAAATCCAAACAATAACTGCACCCGGCTATATTGATGCCATCGGCATGTGCGCTATATCGAATACCACGGCGCTCGTCGTTATTGAAAGTAATGGAATTTTTTACGAACTGATTGTGAATGAAGATGGTTCGTATTCCAGTTTTACCCAAATTGGTAGCGATAATACATATAACTATCATATCGCGCTTGTCAGGCGGGATTCCGGCGAAGTGGTAATGATTTATAGTCGAACGAGCGACCATTACGCGATCGTCGCTACAAGGAGTCCTTCAGGTTCATGGAGTGCATTTTCCGTTCTTGTCGCTGATAACGTTCTTGTCAGCGCTCTAGCGAAAAGACCTGATAAGAGTCTCTGCTATTATTTCGTAGTAAATGGAAACCCGAGAAACCTGCACTCCAAAAAAATGGATTCCTCAGGTTCATGGGGTTCAAACTCCCACTTATGGGCTGTCGGATCAGGAAGTGCGCCGGATATTGCGGCATCGGTCCTAGGCAACGGTAAAACCTTGCTTTCCTATGTAATAGCTTCTGGCTCCGATAAGTATTTCAGGTATAAGCGTGACAACTCGTATTTTTCTTCAATACCTATCGGAAGCTTTCAGACTACCGTCGGTGCTGGCATCGTCGAAGTCGGGCAGAACTCTAATGGCACGTACATAAAATTTAGTGATGGAACACTAATTCAATACCAGCAAGTGACTACTACCATTCCAGCTTCCTCGGGTCCAAGTGGCGGGATTGTTTATCAGTATGATTTTGCCATCCCATTTGTTAGTAGTAAGCCATGCCTTACCGTCTCCGGCTCCGAGGGTGGCCCACCTCCAGGAGGAGCAAGATTTGAGGTCTATTCTATTGGCGCTGAAACAACTAAATGGGGCTGTGCAATATCAAGCAATTGGACATCAACGCTCTATATTGAAATCAAAATGATGGCTGTCGGTAGGTGGAAGTAATGAAAATTAAATACAGCCCAATTAAGTGGAATGAATACGCTAACATTGATGCTTCACCCGATACCGAGATAATCCCTTTTGATAAAAATTCAGTTTGTATAGACGGAAAGGCTTTTGAATTTGATGAGCTTTCTGTTGAATTTCCAGAAATAAGGACGCAGACAGGAGAAAAAATTCTTGAGGCGCACCGCGAAGATGGTGAGCTTTTCCTTACCGTTAGGCGTTTTTACACGCGAATATGCCAACCCTGGGATACCGGAGGCTACCATGAAATTGTCTGGTAAGACCCGATTGCAAATTGAAGAAGAACGGACAATTGCACTTGCTAATACTCTGCGAATGGAACGTGATAGTAAAATAAAGGCGATCCAGTGGCGGCGGGACAGGCATAATGATGAACTTGCCTTAGGGCTGCCGCCTACAGAGCCGCTTGAACCTATCCTAATCTATATCCAAGAATTGCGTGCTGTCCCTCAGCAAATAGGATTCCCTGAAAACATCATCTGGCCTTTGGAACCGAAATGAATAGCAGTGTATCAATGATAGTAGGCATCGCGTCACTTTTAGGAACGCTCATCGTCATTGAGCGTTTTCGCATCGAAAAACGAACAACGGCAATGAATGACGGCAAGCGGGAACAAGTAAATACACAACTTCGTGATGACATAACCGACCTTAAAAAGCGGGTATATATCCTTGAAGATAAATTCAACGCAAGCAATATCGACTTAACCGAGATTAAGCGGGATATGAAGTACGTACTTGAAGGCTTAGGGAAGATCGAGAAGAAGCTTGACCGGGAATGCGCATGAGCCGGAATACCGCAGACTTGCAGGAGCCGTTTCGCACAAAGGCTATAAAGCTTCTCAATGCCCTGAATAGCGAACCTCGCTTGAAAAAGCTTGGGGTAGCCCGATTCCTCATCGTGGAAACTAAGCGGGATATCGATGTCCACTTAGCCTACGCTTCCAGGCTCATGGCGAAGTATGCCGCTACTGAATATCGCATAATGGCTATCGATTTCGTCAAAGCCATGTATAAGCGTGCAGGACTCTATGCCATCGGGGACAGGGAAGCCCTGACTCCTAACACCTGGACGATGAAAAGCAAGCACTTGGAAGGCCTGGCTATCGATATCGTCCCTTCAAAGGATGGGGTCAACTTCTGGTGGGCGCCCCCTTCCTGGCCTGGGTGGGAGATCATGGCTGAAATTGCGGTAGCCCACAGGATTGAGCCGGGATCACGCTGGAAGGGGCGTAGAGACTGCCCCCACTTCGAAGAGAAGGCCGCATGAAGCAAGTACGCAAGTCCGAATCGTGGAGAACCGGGATCATCATCCTTACCGGGTTGTACCTCGTGACCCTCTACACTTCCCCCGAAACCCTTAGCATCGTAGGCGGTCCTATCGTGTATGCGATCAGCTTCGCCACAGTCGGGTACATCGGCGGGAATGTCGCTGACAATGCCTTAAAGGGGCGTTTTTACCGCCCTGAACTTGATAGAGAGATGGAATGTGGAGAAAAATACCCTTCGTAATCTTGTTTTTGCTTTCATCGTTGGCGTTGTCCTGGGGGGAGGCACGACCTTTGGCTACTACTCAGGACTCCTTAGGAACCAACGAAGTATCCACAATGACACCCTCGGAGCTTTGGAAGAAAGCCGACGAGTCGCTGAAGATTATCGAAGAGAGCTTGATAACACAAGGCGAGCCAGTGGAGAACTTGTCGAAGAGCTTGGAAGGACTTTACCAGAAATCACAAGAATTGCAGGAGAGCGTGAACGCGCTCTCACAGCGGTTAGAGTCCTTAGAGGAATACTTGAACAACTTCATCGTTAAAAATCGTGTTCTATCATTTCCACTATTACATCTTGGGTTCTATTTCTTAGGACTTTTTACAGCTTATATATTTACGATTCACATTTAAATTCCCACAAACATTTTAAAACTAATATTTCTCAACACTAAATCATGTAGACAGTTTAATATATCGAGAGTAACCTTAGCATATCGACTGATAACAATCTATTTACAAAAACAAAACAATTAGGGGTTATTATGAGCGAGCATATCGAAGGTATTTGGTATCTCCCAGAGAATCCATCTAATGAAATGATTGGAACATTATCTTATTCATATGATTCTGGAATTACATTAAAAATATTAGGATCATTTAGTCCAAATTTACTAGTCACTTACGATAATCATGAAATTATCAATGGTTTTACTGTAGATGGCAAAAAAATATCACTAATAAATTGTTATAAACACAACTATAAATTTCATGCTCCTGGTATCGAGGAATCGTTTTATTCAGCACAATATCTCATGTTGGGAGATTCATATAAAAAAATACCTGGTAGAATATTCTCATGTTTTCTTGTACATTTGACGGGAATTGAGGATTGGCTAGACTTGCAGCTGTACAAAATTACAAATGATTATGCTTTAAAATATAATAAATATGAGTATTCCACTCCCGATGAAATAATCTATAAGATCAACGACGATTTAGATGTTTCAATAATTCATCATACCACATACCAAGCTGGCCCATCAACGAACAGGATATCCCATAAATCAATATGCTATTTAAAATTTACATCAAAATCATGTTTTGAACATCAAGATATTCCTCTAGTTATTCAAAAAATAAGGCTCTTGCTTACGTTTTTTACACTCAAACCCTTTTATGCTGATGAAATTAAAATTTTATCGCCCGAGAAGAGAGAATTACACAGTGGTAAGTTTATAGATGTCTGGATTAATTTCTATTATCATCAACTTTCAGAGAGACATACGAAGCACACTATTGAAGAAAACAAATTCTCTTACTTAAAATATTTAATGCCTTATCAAAAAGTGAAGAGTAGTTTCGCTTCCTTAATTGCAGGTTGGTATACTAACTATGATAATTTAACACCAATATTAGGAAGTTTTTTTTCACAATTCTATTTACCAGAAAATACAATAGAAAATAAATTTTTAAGTATTATTCAGGCAATAGAAGGTTATCACAGAAGAACTAGAAAAAACTATTCAATGCCAAAACAAAAGTTTATAGAAATGAAAGAGAGAATTCTAGCATCTGTTAATCATGAAGATAAAAAATGGCTTACAAAAAAACTAGAATATGCAAATGAGCCCTCATTACGTCATCGACTACTTGAGCTATTTGAAGAATCGTACAGTTTTGGATTTCAAAATATACTTCATAATAGTAAAAAACTAATTAACAAGATTGTATATACTCGAAACTATTATACCCATTATGAGGAGAACTTAAAACCAAAAATTCTAAATACTGACGAACTTATTAAAGTGACAGAAAAACTTGTATTCTTGTTATTGTTCTTAATTTTCAAGCAAGTAGGGCTTACGAATGAAATTATAATAGAAATTCTTGCAAGTGCTAAGGACTTTAATATAATAAATGTTTTTGATGAGATTTCAATAAATGATCAAATTAGTACTAAGAAAAATAAAGACGTTATTCCTCCCTCAACCTAATCACAGTAACTATTCTCCGTTCTTCTGTTTTAGCGATCTTTCATTCATGGAAGGTAATCTTTATCTCTACCATTAAAAAGTCAGGTGCCCAAGAAATAAGGTTTCCTGTAGACTCCCGGTAAATTCTATCACTATTACAAATTAAGTAATAATTCATAATAGTTTAAATATCAAGATTTTCAAAAAAATTTATTCAAACCTATATGTAAAGCGCCCCGGTACGGTTTCGCCGGTCTTGTTCCAGAAAACCGAGCGCTTGAAACCGTAGAGCACCGCCTGGTCGATCTGGGAATCCCCCGAGGACTGGAGAACTTCCGCTCCCCTCAGCTGAT
>Ga0302252_1000725_pt1 | contig 25103 bp, 23 predicted proteins | sample AAG_RA_Leu_MG_FD_193511 | JGI IMG/M metagenome (GOLD analysis project Ga0302252, IMG submission 193511) | Enriched activated sludge microbial communities from anaerobic digester in WTTP, New Holstein, Wisconsin, United States - AAG_RA_Leu | ecosystem: Engineered > Bioreactor > Anaerobic >...
CAGGAATACAGGGTGGCAATGAAAGATTTTCCGGTACAATAACAAACGTTGAATTTCATTAAAATCTATTGTCTTTTATCGCAGCTATGTTTCCGAGGGGCCTTATAGATGCTTTCAGGGATGAGGTCTTTGACGGCCTCTTTCAGGATGTACTTTTCAGTTATGCCTTTGATCATAAGATGGGCGGGGATGGAGCGCGTCACTTCGAACAATCTGTGATCCATGAAGGGGAGACGGGCTTCGACAGAGTGGGACATCTCGGCGCGATCGCCCAGCACAGTGAGCAGATAGCCTGGCAGCCGGTTTTTAATATCCACGGTAAACAGAGACTTGATCACGGGACTGCGCCCATCAATGTATCTGAAATCAAGCGCGTCGATCATCTCCCTGGAGATGTTGCACGCCGAGAACTGCTCCCGGTAATCAGGAGCGCAGAGATCGATGAGGATATCGGACGTGACGGCGTTGAACTTCATCATATAACAGGGAACATAGCCCAGTTTCTGCTTCATGTATTCAAACGATTTCCTGCCGGCCTGCTCGAGAATCCCTTTGGTCTGGCTGTTTTGTGACCTGGCGGATAACTCGCGCCTGATGAGCTGCTGATCCTGGTGATCATTATCATAGAGGAACATATCGAGGCGCACATCATCATAACCACCTAATGTGTCATCCGCTCCTTCACCGGTAAGCACAACGCGGTAACCGCCGTCATGCGTCGATTTACTGAGCAGGAACTTCCCTACCCCGCCTGCATTGGGGATGAACTGTTCGCAGTTGACTATCGTGTCATAAAAATGCTCGGCCAGATCGCGCTGCGTGCATTTGATCTCCGTGTAGTCGGCGTGGAAGAATTCAGCCACCTCATGGGCATAAGGGGCTTCATCATACTCCGCTTCGGCAAAACTGATGGAAAAAGCGCGCGGCTTCGGATGGTGCTTTGACATGAGGCCCATGATCACCGTTGAATCCAGTCCACCGCTCAAATATGTTCCCACGGGAACATCTGCCCGCATGCGGATTCTCACGGCCTCTTCCAGTCTCTCTCTTAAAGAGGCGATGATTTCCTGCTCGCTGACATCTTTCGGAATGTCGTCAGTCTTGAGGTACTCTGGCTGCCAGTAAGATTCTGTGTGGAAAGTTTCCCTGGTAATCAGATGATAATGTCCCGGCTTGATGGCTTTGATCCCTTCAAAAAGCGAGCCATCGAGGGGATAGACCATTGTTGAGGAAAAAAGGATCTGCCTGGGATTCCATACTGCGGGAACTCCATATTTGAACAGGGCTTTCGACTCGGAAGCAAAGACGATTCTGTTCTCGTCCTGATAGTAAAAAATTGGCTTTATCCCGAAGCGATCGCGCCCGACGAACAGCCGCTGCAGCCTGTCGTCCCACAGGATAAAGGCAAATTCACCCCTCAAATGATGCACGCAGTCAGGGCCGTGCTTTTGATAGAGGGCTATGAGAATTTCACTGTCTGAGCTGGTCTTGAATCTGTAGCCTTCTTCCATCAGCCCGGCGCGGATTTTTTCAAACTCGTAGAACTCGCCGTTCACAATGGCGTGGATCTGTCCATCTGCACTCTCGAGGGGCTGATCTCCCGTTTTCAGATCGATGATCCTCAGGCGGCTGTGCCCCAGGCCTATCTGCCCATCGTCAGAAATCCACATACGCTGCGTATCAGGCCCTCGATGGTATAATGCCTTTACTGCAGCTTCCAACCCGGATTGGTCGACAACCCCGGTTTTACAAAACACTCCGACGATTCCACACATGAGTCCCCTCCTTCATTTATTAAAAAATTGTTGTACTGCTTTGCATGCTCTATCGACAGGCTCTCTGGCTTAATGGATCATGGCCCCGCCTGAAATATTCCAGGATTGACCTGTAATCCCCCTTCCGGTTTCAGCGGCAAGAAAAACCGCCAGATCGGCAACTTCTTCCGGCTCGATGATGCGCTTCATCGGATTCACAGTCGCTTTCAGATGCTCTACCGTGGTCCCAAATAACTCAGCGCTAGCCTTGAACCGTTCGTCCATCATTGGAGTGTTGGTCGGGCCGGGACAGATGGCGTTGACAGTTACACCTGTGGCGGCGGCTTCCTCTGCAGCAGTCCGGGTCAGGCCGATGAGGCCGTGCTTGGAAGCGCAATATGCCGCGCCGGTGGGCATTCCTGTCTTGCCGGCCATGGATGAGATGTTGATGATGCGGCCCCACCCGGCCTTTATCATTGCCGGCAGGAACGCTTTCGTCAGCAGGTAGGGAACAGTCAGGTTGATCTCTATGGTCTCATCCCAGTAGTCGTCTTCGAAATCCGCAATATATCTGGCTCTCATGGCACTGCCTATTCCGGCATTATTCACCAGAATATCCAGCACCGGAAAATGGGATGATACCTCCTTGACAAAGGGCTGGAGCATTTCCCTCCTGCTCATATCCACCTTGACGGCTATGCCTTTTCGACCAGTCGCCTCAATCAGTTTGACGGTTTCCGCAAGCTGGTCTTCTGATCTGGCAGATACTATCACATCGGCGCCTTCCAGCGCGAATGCCATTGCAATAGCCTTCCCTATCCCGCGTCCGCCGCCTGTAACCAATGCTTTTTTGTCCTTCAGTTTCACAAGTCTGCTACCTTTCTTGAAATTCATTTTGAGAATAGAGATTTAACCATGAGGAAATTTCTCATCCGGATCGATAACTGCCTCTACAATCGCCGGCTTATTGCATCGGACAGCCTGCGATATGACCTCGGATATCTGCTGGGGAGCATCTATTCTGAAACCCTGCATATTAAATGCCCTGGCAACTTCGAGGAAATCTATATCATTGAAGACAGTGGAAGAGTGCCGACCCTCGAACAGCAGATTCTCTATATCGAAAATTGAGCCTAAACGGTTATTCTTGACGATCACCCACACAACGGGAATAGAATAGTTTACAGCCGACAGCAGTTCGAGGCCGGTCATCAAAAAGCTTCCGTCACCGCATATGCACACCACATTCTGGTCCGGCGCAGCCAGTTTCGCGCCTGCCGCCGCTGCAACCGACGACCCCATGCAGGCCAGTCCTGTCGGCATTATATTGGGGCCTTCCGGATACGACTGGAAATATCGGGTGATCCACGACATAGTGTTTCCCATATCGCCGAGAACTATGGTGTTCCTTGGCAGATGCTTTCTCAGCCCGGCCATCAGCCTCTGGGGCTTCAAAGGAACTGAGTCTGACAGGCTTTCCTTCTCTGCAAAATAGCCGGAAGCTCTTTTCAGAGCCGGAATATCATTATGGTCTACCCTGGAGACATCCCTGCTCCCATCACACAAGGAAGCCACTGCCGCACGGGCATCTGCGACCAGGCCTATGGTGACTGGGTAATTCTTTCCGATCTCGTTCGGATCGATATCTATCTGAATCAAAGCTTTCCCGGGAACCAGACAGGAGTCCCATCCAAGGCTGGTAAATTCTCCCAGATCGGTTCCCACTACCAGCAGAACATCTGTCCCGGAGCGGATGTAGTCTTTTGCCGCCTGAGAGCCTCTTGAGCTAAGGCATCCCAGTGAGAGATCGTGATCCTCCGGAAACACGCCTTTGGCTTTCGGAGACGTTGCAACCGGAATCTGCAGCCTTTCAACGAACTGGATTAACTTATCGTCCCTGGCACACTCAGCCGCGCCTCTCCCGAGCAGGATGGCTGGCTTTTCGGCGCTGGAAAGGAGGCCGACAATCTCATTGACCATCCCGGAGCTGATGGTATTTTCAGAGTTATCCGGCCTGTAGGCTGCCGGGTCCTGAATCTCTTCCTGAATCTCCTCGCGCTGAATGTTGGAGGGAATATCCAGGTGGACAGGCCCCGGCCTTCCTGCCTGCGCCACCCGCAGCGCCGTTCTCAGCGTATGGGAGAAGCAGTCCCTGTGGGTTATCGTGACGCTCATCTTTGTAATTGATTTGAAAATTGCCAGATGATTGATGGAGCGGCCATATCCTGTCGCCTCCTGATGGCAGCTCCGGCCGAAGGATGTTGTAGTGACCTGCCCTGTCAGCACCAGCAGTGGCACTGAATCCATGTACGCAGCGGAAACAGCTGTGACCATGTTTGTTGCGCCTGGACCGACAGTGCCGCAGCAGACTCCTGTGTTCCCTGATATTCGCGCATAACCATAGGCAAAAAATGCGCCCCCATTTTCATTTTTCGATAGAATCGGCTTTATGCCCGCTCTATAAGCCGCGTCATAGATGGGCAGAACGTGGAAGCCGGGCACTCCAAAGAGATATTTTACACTTTCTTTTTGAAGATAGGCAGCCAGTATGTCAGAAGTGGTTCCTTTCATTTTCCTCCTTAAGATGTCAAAATATTAAAATAACAATATGTCCCTGCCTCTTCTTCAGTATCGACTCAGGGAAGTTATATGTTTGAAAAGCTGTGAGAGAGTCGCAGGTCTCCCTCATTTCAGTCGTTTTGAGCTATGAGGATGCGTTGAGGCCTTTCCGTATTCCCAGCCTCACATCGCCAATCAGAACAGATTCTTCTTCCACTTCTACTGCGTGCGGATCCCGGGCTTTGGACACATTCTCCGCCATCTCAGTGACCTGCTGAGTCGCGCTCTCCCTCTTCGATTCAATGGTGGCGTGAAAAGCCCTGATTTTCTTCAGAGCCTCATACCCGGATTGCGAGCGCTCTTCCCATGAGCCGTTCTTTATATTGTCGAGCGCCTCTTTGACAGCATTTCTTTCAACGTCATAAAGATCGTTGCTCTCTCCGAGCATCTGGAGCCCTCTCTCCAGCATCCTGCAGGTGTTTTTCCAGCCATCTGCCGCAACTGCAGCTGTGTTGAGCGCTTCTGCCAGCGAGAGGCCGATGGGCTTCGAGGAGCCTGAATTTAAAAGCCTTATGAATTCATAGCTGGCTTTGCCATTTCCCTCAGAAGATCCCTGACTGTCACCGATCTTCAGGGCAAACTTTGCGATCAGCCTCTCCCGGTCTGTAGTAAGGGGGCTGTTGATTATTGTATTCAGCCCGCTTGCCTGCACCTTGACAGTATCATCCCAGCCATCTGCCTTGATGGCCATCTTATCGAGAGTGCCTGCCATAATCTGACCCGGAGATCCGGCTGCGCCAGACTTCAACGCTTCAAGAGCTTCATAAAGCACGACACCCCTGCGCTGAGAGCCGCCTATTTTCGCGACTGAATCGAGAGCCATGCCGGCAATCGCTTTCTCTATTTCGCTGGTCTGCTGATGATCCCTGATTGACTTGAGGGTGTTCTGCAGCACTTCATCAGTATCGTCCCAGCCATCTGCCTTCTGCGCCACCGGATACATGCCCATTGCCACTGCAGTGCCGATTGGCCCCGGGACGGCGGCTTTTATGGAATCCAGCGCCGCGTACAGCACTGTGCCGCAGTGCTCCTTATTCCCGATTGAGTTCAATGAGTCTAGTGTTATCCTGGCAATTTCTCTGCCGTTTTCGGACATCTGAGGATGCTCACCGAGATAAGCTATGCCTTTGCTAAGCAGGGCGCTGGTCTTCTTCCAGCCATCGGCGACAGTGGCCATCTGATTTACCATGGAATTGAGCACCGTTATTATAGGAGATGGCGAAGGGCTGATGATCATGTCCAGCGCACTGTACATGGCCTGTGACTTCTTTTCAGAATCTCCGATGTTTTTTTCGAGCTGAAGCGCCAGCCTCGCGCATTCCCTCTCATCAGCGGTGGCGCGAAGGTCATTGCCAATCGACTCAAAGCTGTCGTGAAGCACGGCGCTGGTCTTCTTCCATCCGTCGGCTTGCTCCGCTTGGGTTCGGAACTCTCTGCAGGCCTGCCGGATGACATCGCTGCTCTTCATGGGCTCTGGACTCATACTGTTCATAGATCCGCCTCATCGACGAAATAGTAAATCAGGAACACAATACTTCACAATAATGATAAATGCAGCAGGCAGTGATGTCAATCTGCCAGGGGGTTAACAGTATGTTACATTTTCACCTGCCCTGCTCCTGGGGTAAAAGCAGGGTCCATCAACGCTCACAATTCACCGATCAGAACAGCGGCATCATGTTCGTGGCGACAGATCATGCTTTCAGATTCGCCACGGCGCTGAAGTAAAGAATGGCAAGCAGCAGCAGCCTCAAAAACCACACGGCTATCTTCTTCTCTCCTTCTGATGGAGTGGAAGAGCCCTTCATAGAAGCCCAGCCGCCCAGAAAATCACCTGCCATCTCGAGAAACGAAAGCGAATAGACGACGATGAAAACAAGGAGAAGGATTATTGTATTATGAGCCGGCACGCCTTTATAGAAGCCTCCCCTCGCCACCATGACAGTTGACTGCCACATGGCCGGCTTGATGACAAGAGCCGTGATATTCATGAGGATTCCAGGCAGCGCGACACAGAAAGGCAGAACGATGTTGACAACAAAGTCCTTCTTCTGGCTTCGCAGTGCGGCATCACGGTCTCGTATCCTCCGCTCCAGGCCGGCTATTTCCTTCGTGACGATCGCCGTGAGGGCCGGCGCATTACCCTGGGCATCGCTCTTTATCGAAGCGATCAGGGCCTGTGCCTCCTGAATGGCCGCTTCGAACTCCCCGACATCTTCCAGCCTCCTCATACGGCGGATACCTTCATCGACAAGGCTTTTTGCCCCGGCCATCCTGTCATCCGTAGCTCCTGAGTCACTCTGCATATATCTCAACTCCAATCCTTCAGCACGCCCGGCCGCATCGAGCAGTCCGAACCAAATCTGAATTCTGAAATTTCACATTTTGTCTGTTCATTCCTGTTTTGATGAAGGACGATTATTCGACAAAGCCCCGCCAGATTTTGTCGCCTGGAATCTTCAGCCTGCAGCCGGTTCAATCCAGGCAGGCCTTCCGAAAAGTCATGGATTAAATCCTCAGAGAGGATGACAGCCGGAAAAGAGCCAGATCAGGCGATTGCATGTAAAAAGACCTGAGCATATGCTCAGGTCTTTCTCTGTTTAACTGATTTCACCGGAGCTATTTCCAGATCTTCCATTTCCTGTGTGACTTTTTCAATGCGCCTGTGAGCTCCTCGTTCATGTTGAGAAGCTGCTGATGCTCTGAGCGCAGCGCTTCCAGCTCTCTCGCGAGTCCGGCGGCAGCTTGCTCCTCGGCCTGCTTCTGCTCCAGAGCGGTTTTAAGACGCTGCTCCATCTCAAAGAGCTTCCTGGCCTGCTCTCTGACGCGGCCTTCCCACTCTTCGCGCTCCTCCTTGAATGAGGCCTCGAGAGCCCTTGCCGCAGCCAGCCGCTCTTCAACACGGCCTGAAAGTTCTTCCAGCTCGCGATCCCGCTTAGTCCTCGATTCCTCGGCATCTGCGGCCTGCTGCTTCTCATCGGCGCTCTGCTGCTTATGCAACGCAAGCTGACCCTCCAGCCATCCGGCCCTGTGAACCGCCTCTTCATAGCGCTCCACAAGCTGAGATACAGGAATCGATTCATTCTTCGGCACAGCAGCCTGCTTTGCCTGTCCCGAGCCTTCCGCTTTCTTCACCAGCTTTGCGATCGCTTCATCGGAGACTCTTATCTGATGCCCCAGGAGAGTATGGACTTCCTTCCACTCACTGATCGCCCCGTTGGAAACACCTTCCTTCAGCATTTCAATCGGGATTCCGGTCTTCACCGACGCTTCTCTGAGCGAATACCATCTCTCTTTCACGCCGCTCTCCTTCCTGATATTCCTTCACAGCCTCACTGGCCCTGGCTTACAGCTCCGATCCCAGAGCTCAGGCGTGCTGAACAACTTCGCGCGCAAAAGCGTGAAGCATTTCCGCCACATAGCTCGTCTGCCCGTCTGTCAGCTCCGGGAACATGGGCAGCGACAGCACCTCATTCTGAGCCTTCTCGGCCACCGGCATATCGCCTTCCTTGCCTCCGAAGTGCGCAAATGCACCCTGCTGGTGTAGACAGAGCGGGTAGTAAATCATAGACGCCACGCCCTTTTCTTTCAGATAGTTCTGAAGATCGTTGCGCTTCGGGGTCCTGATCGTATACTGGTGAAAAACGTGAGTCGCATCGGGATGCGTTACCGGGGTCACAAAGACTGAGCCTTCCAGCGCCTTTGTATACCGCGCGGCAGCAGCTCTGCGCATGTCGTTCCACTTTGCAAGATATCTCAGCTTCACCCTCAGGATGGCTGCCTGCAGCGTATCAAGCCGGCTGTTGACGCCTATCAGGTGATGATAATACTTCTTGTTGCTGCCATGCACTCTGATGGCGCGGGCCTTCTCGGCCACGTCGTCCCGGTTTGTCAGTATCATGCCGCCGTCGCCGTATCCGCCGAGGTTCTTGCTGGGGAAGAACGAGAGACAACCCACATCGCCTATCGTTCCGACCATCGTACCCTTCCAGAGGGCTCCCATCGCCTGGGCGCAATCCTCTATGATAATGAGATTATGTGCCCTGGCTATCTTCATCAGCTCATCCATGTTGGCAGACTGGCCGTACAGATGGACCGGTATGATGGCGCGGGTCTTGCCGGTGATCTTCCTCTCCACATCCTTCGGATCTATGTTGTACGTTCCGGCGTCAATATCGGCAAATACCGGATGAGCTCCTGCGAGCGAAACCACTTCGGCAGTGGCTATGAAGGTGAATGTCGGCACGATCACCTCGTCGCCGGGGCCGATGCCGCTCGACAGCAGCGCTACATGAAGCGCCTCCGTACCTGAGCCCACGGCAATGGCGTGCTTCACCTTGCAGAACTGCGCCACTTCCTCTTCCAGCTTCTTGACATCAGGTCCCATGATGAAGGCTGATTCCTCGAGCACCTTGCTCATGGCCTCATCAATCTCACTCTTGATGTTATGATACTGTGTCTTGAGATCGACCATGGGAATGTTCATTACTTACCACTTCCTTTTTTGTTACTACATTATCTATCTCTGCGTAAGGGCTCCCGGTTAAGCCTTAAAGAGCGGCCCTTCCGCTACAGCACAAATACTTTTGGATTCTTCCTCTCGCCGGTGGCATTATGCGTGTCGATTACGAGCTTTGACTCGGCAATAATCTGCTGATAGTCATAGTATGAGTGATTGGTCGCAACAATGACACAGTCATAGTCCTTCAGATTCTTCCACGTCACCGACTTCATCAGGCGATCCTTAACCTTCAGCGTGGTAATAAACTCATCGTTGTATTCCACAACGGCTCCCTTTTCCTCCAGAAGCTCTATGATCTTGAGCGAGGGCGACTCTCTGTAATCGTCGATATCTTTCTTGTATGCAGCTCCGAGAACCAGCACTTTCGCGCCGTTCAGGCTCTTCTTCTGAATCGACATGGCATCTATTGCCATTGCCACTACGTGATACGGCATCGAATCGTTGATCTCTCCCGCCAGCTCGATGAACTTCGTGTGAAAATCATACTCTCTGGCTTTCCAGGTTAGATAGAACGGATCGATGGGGATACAGTGCCCTCCGAGCCCTGGTCCTGGATAGAACGGCATGAAGCCGAAAGGCTTTGTGGAGGCTTTCTCGATGACCTCCCATATGTCGATGCCCATCTTCTTGCAGAGCAGGGCGAGCTCGTTCACCATCGCAATATTCACGCATCTGAAGATATTCTCCAGAAGCTTCACCATCTCGGCCTCTCTCGGAGACTCTGTGGTGTGCACGACATCTATGATCTGCTCATACAGCAGCTTTGTGAGCTCGGTGCAGGCCTTTGTAACGCCGCCGATGATCTTGGGAGTATTGTAAGTGTTGTATACAGGATTTCCCGGATCGACCCGCTCAGGCGAAAAGGCGAGATAGAACTCCTCTCCCAGAACCAGCCCTGTGGACTGGAGCCGCGGCAGAATAACTTCCTCAGTCGTGCCTGGATAGGTAGTGCTCTCCAATACCACCAGATGGCCTTTCTTGAGATATTTCATGATCTGCTCGGTTACTGACACCACATACGAGATATCGGGCTCCTTGTGCTTTGAAAGCGGCGTGGGCACACAGATGGTTATAACATCGGCGTCCTTCAGGATCGAGTAGTCTGTCGTGGCTGAGAGCTTCTTCCCTTCCACCAGCCCTTTCAGCTCTTCATCAGGGGTGATGTAGTTCACTCCCTCGTTCAGCTTCCCCACTTTCTGTACATTGTCGTCTATCGCAGTGACGGTAAATCCACGGCGCGCATATCCCAGCGCGAGCGGAAGCCCCACGTAACCGGCGCCGATTACGGCTATCTTCGCTGTCTTGTTCCTTATCTTTTCTGCAAGCTCCTGTGCTGTGGTGTTGAGTGTCTCCAGCATAACCACGTCTCCTTCGACTTAATAATGACATAAAAGAGAATAATTCTTGCAAAGAGCCCGCCTTCCTCTTTGCCGGAACCTTTCTTTTTATAATCACAATCAAGATTATCAGCATCCTGAAATAATGTCAATGCCAACCACTATGAGATTTCTGCAAGATGCCGGCTCTTTTGTGGCATGATGTCTCATCCATGTCCACTGAGTCCGGCACATCACTCAGGCCTCTTCATGAGGCTGCGGGCAGCGCCTGCCTTGTTAGTGCTTCCTTTCTTCTGACAACCATACCTGATGTGGCGACACAGTCAGATGGCGGAGACAAGACAGGGAGAAGACCCGAAAATGTCGAACCACTATCGAACGGCGCATTGGATGCGCCATTTAACTGCCTGAGAGGAGCGTCTTTATGAAACTGCTCACCGTTGTCGGAGCGCGTCCCCAGTTTATCAAAGCCGCCGCGGTCTCCAGGGTGCTGCGCCGGCGCGCCACAGAAGTGCTTCTGCATACAGGACAGCACTACGACTACGGAATGTCTGAGGTATTCTTCCGGGAGCTGTCTCTCCCAGCGCCGGACTATAACCTCGGTGTCGGCTCTGGAAATCACGGCGCCCAGACCGCCCAGATGCTCGCAGGGATTGAAGATATAATCCTGAAAGAAAAACCGGACATCATGCTGGTTTATGGCGACACCAACTCCACGCTTGCCGGCGCTCTCTCGGCCGTGAAGCTCCACATCCCGATAGCCCACGTCGAGGCCGGACTCAGAAGCTATAAAAAGACCATGCCGGAAGAGATAAACCGGGTCCTCACAGACCACTGCTCTGCCCTGCTCTTCTGCCCTACCTCCACAGCAGTCGCAAATCTGGCAAAAGAAGGCATAACCGGGGGAGTCCACAACGTCGGAGACGTGATGTATGACGCGCTTCTTTACTACACGGCTGATTCTGCAGAGCACAGCGCCATATTCGGGAAGCTTTCGATCTCGCCGCGTCATTACTATCTGGCCACAATCCACAGAGCGGAAAACACCGACAGGCCCGAGCGGCTCAGCGCGCTTATAGAAGCAGTGTGCGAAGCTCCTGAGCCTGTCGTGCTCCCTCTGCATCCGCGCACAAGGGCAATTATTGCCGGCGGTCCTCTCGAAGATAAGCTCAAAAAGGCGCCGCATGTGACAATAACCGAACCGGTGGGATATCTGGAGATGCTGCAGCTTGAAAAGCACGCCAGGGCTATAGTCACAGACTCGGGAGGAATCCAGAAAGAAGCCTACCTTCTCGGAGTGCCCTGCATCACTCTCCGAGACGAAACGGAATGGGTCGAGACAGTCGAAGCCGGAGCGAACATCCTGGCAGGCGCGGGGAAGGAAATCATAGTCAAGGCGATGGCGGATTTCACGCTGGATGGCAAAGAGAGACCTCCATTCTACGGCGACGGAAGAGCATCTGAAAAGATAACCGATCTGCTCTGCAATTTCATCGGTAATGAGGCGGCAGGTGCAGGCAGTCAATCTCAGCCCTGAGAAGGGCTGAGCAGGCCTTAATGACCTTTCTGTGAAGTTCCCGGAAGCCTTTCAGACTCATCGGAATAAAGAGCAGCAGCTTCAGTAATGCCCTCCGCTGAGTTCTCCACAGCAGCGCCGCCCTCACTGATTCGCTCCGCACCGGAGCTTTCAGCGGCGGATTTCATAGCAGAGCTGTCATACAGGCTGTCCAGCACTGCCACCATCATGAAGAAGGACAGCATCAGCCTGCTGCTGTTCAGCATCGACTCGGCCAGATCGCAGAACAGAAGGGCGGCGCAGCCTCCTGCAAAGGCCATGGCAAAAGCAGAAGCAGCCTCGCCGCCGAAACGCTCCACTCTGATGATCTTCCGCACAGTATCTATTACGAGCCAGATGAAGAGGCAGCACCCGACTATGCCGAGCAGCGCCAGAATCTGCAGAAACATATTGTGAGGATGGTCATAGAAGAACAGTACCTCGCCAAAACGCTCCTGCCCCACAGCGAGGAAGGTCGCGCGTGAATAGCCGGTTCCGAAAAGAAGCCGCTCTCTTACGAACGAAAGGGTCATGTCCCAGATGCGCGTCCTGGTAATCATATAAGGATCATTGCCCAGCGACAGGAGGCCCACAAAGCGCTGATGCGTCACAGGAAAGGCAAAAAGCCCGGCAACCCCCAGCACCACGGCGACGGCTCCTGCAATACGTATCGTCCTCCCTGCAAAGCGGAACATGCAATAGAGAAGCACCAGAAAAAGAGCCACCAGCCCTACCCTGGAGCCGCATATCACGACACTCAGAATCATCAGGCCAAGACAGATGGCATAGAAGAGATGCCGCCTCTTATCGATGAGCATGCGGCCAAAAACCAGCGGAATCGTGAACAGAAGGTTCATGGCCAGCAGAGTGTGCTGTTCGTGCGGCGTATCCAATTCGCCGAATGCCAGCAGATGCCCCGGAGTATCCACGAGACCGCGCAGCACGATGAGAATCGGCATCACGGCAAAAACAGGAAAGAGCCTCTCCTCCCGGAAAGACCGATCTGCCGTCATAAAGCCTCTTACGAGCATATAGCCCATGAGAGCCGGCAGCAGCACATCGACGAAGAACAGCGGGTCCGGTCCCCTCGTCCACAGCACCGAGACAAGCGCATAAAGACAGAAAACGAAAAGCGGAAGAGCGTGGGAAGGCCTCCAGAAAGAGCGCTTCAGACCGAAAAGGGCAATAGCGCAGATGACAAAGATCGGCAGAATCAGGCCCAGAACCGAGCCTCCTATCGAAAGGCTGACCACAGGCGAAAGACGTACTATCACCTTCCCCCAGCTGACCGTCAACAGGACGAGGCAAAAAAGGGTGATGCACCAGCCGAGATGCTTATCCGAATTTGATCTGCCGTCCTGGCTTCTCTTCATGGCGATGTCCTGCTCGCTCACCGCGCCTCACTTTCGCCGGCCTCTCATCAGCCTTTCCTATAAGACTCCTGCCATTATTTGCTCTCTCCCATTTCGGCCCGCCCGCCGAACATCCTCTTTCGCAAAGTTAACGACAGCTTCAACCCCATCTGCAAAAAGCTCCCCGGCCATGCCCGCAAGCGTATGACTGTTGCGATAAGGTCATTCTCATATGGATTCCCTGTAACACAATGGGACGCCGGCTTGGGGCTGGAAAAGCACCGCACAGGCTCCTTCTTTTCCGCCTGCCTGCTATTTGACGGTGAAAGAGCTCAGAAATTTTTCAATGGTGCTCTTCCTGTCCTCGAAGAGAGGGAGCGGAAGAATCGACAGAGCGATATACACCCGCTTGTTATAATAACAGGAGCGGGCTATTCCCTTCCCAGCCAAGGAGACCAGCGCGCCGGGGCCTTCGAAGGTGAACTCTGCAGCCTTCTTTCCGCCCAGGGTGGCTTCCTTCTGGGCAGTGGGGTTGCACCCCATCCTGTCCTGCAGGATGCCTCTTAATACAAGATCATTTATCCTGTCTTCAGGAACCTTGGAGCTGACTGCATCCGGAATATCGATATATGCCACCATGAAGGCTCTCTCCTTCTGGGTAAGTGTATATGTCATACCGTTCATCACCGGTTCGTCTCTTACATTCATAGCCTGTGCCATTTCATGCATGCTCAGAGTGATGGAGTTTTCTTTGGGCGTATCGGGAAGAGAGACTGTAAAAGAGCCGTCTGTTGGAGAAAAAGCCTTCCATTGCGGCTCTCTGGCACACCCTGAGATAAAGAGACTCAAAAGAACTAAACAAAATAATGCGGAAAGAAAACTTCTGTACATGATGGTTCCCCCTGTCAGCAGTAATACCTGAATATTCTCTGAGTAGGTGATTTATGCCTTCACCATTCCCTTCCAGAGAGATAATTATGGCATCGGAAAACTATGATTGTCAGGAAAACAGGGTCCTGGCAAAATCCAAAATAATCATTGCCTGAGGAGGAAAACCATCCGCGATGACGAACTTGATAATAGCGGGAATTACGGCTGGAGCGATCTGGTGTGATTCCCTTTATCATTTATCTGGCCTCACGCTGCTCGCCCCTGCCGACTCCACAGCACTTTATGAGGAGGTACGCACATGCCCACTGCGACACTGAAAGAGATGACCCTCAGAGAACTGGTTGATATCTGCACTCAGATTGTCAACAAACAGCGCAATGTCTCGGAAGAAGAGTATAAAGCAATAAAAACAGAAGTGGGCACAAGAAGCATAAGGGAATGCTGCTCCTGGTAGCAGCCTGTTCTTTACAGGCAGACAAGCCTGTCCCTGCTGTCCGGTCTTTTGAAGCATCTCACAGAAGGCTTCGTACGGCATTTCCATGCCAATTTGCGAAAGCCTTCCAATGCCCTGTGAGCTCTTCAAGCCATGCGCCACCGGCAGCCCGGCCTCTCCCCTGCCCTGCCCTGTTTACAACGTGGCAACACCTGATTAACACATTTTTTACAGAATTGCCTCATACCGTTCATCACAGTGCAGAATAGTTAACTTCTTTAACATCGACGTAACACGCCCATTGCCGGAATGTGAAAACTGTGCCGCAACTGTTAACACCCGACACATAGAGCCGGCACCGGCTTAACGGCATCCGGTTTTCATTCGCAGGCCTCATTCCGCTTGACATGTCAGAACAATCCGCCTGCTCATCCCAATCCGATCCAGTTTGACATGTCAAAACAGCCGCCCAGACCCGGCCCGACCTGACATGTCAAAGCAGTTGCCCAGACCTGGCCCGACCTGACATGTCAAAGCCCGCGCCTCCATCCTTCGACCCCAGCTGCTATGCTCTCCGTGCAGGAATCGCTTTTGACATGTCGAAGACTCAGTTGCGGGAAACACGGTTAGGCACGTACTAGCTGATGTTTCCTTTTACTTTTATGGAGGTGATATGCCGGTGATCGGTGAAACAGCGAACAAAGACACATGGCTTACAATAAAAGAGGCGTCTGACATTTCAGGCAGAAGCGTTAATTCATTAAGACTTCTGATACATCGAGGAAAGCTCAGACAGATCAAAAAGGTCAAGGGAAAGGGTCACGGAGAATGGCTGATAAACAGCAGCTCTCTGGAACAGATCACGGACTTTGACATGTCATCCCAGACAGGTCAAAACAGCCGCCAAGACATGTCACACAAGACAGGTCACAACATTTCCGAAACCACGACAACTCAAAATATCGGGCCTGACATGTCAGACAAGTCAGGTCACATCCGAATGCAAAGCCTGACTGGCCAGCATGTCCAGCCGGACATGCTGGGACATACGAGCCAGGACCGCCCGGAGAGCATGACTGGTCAACATCTGCAGCCTGACATGTCAAAACAGACTGATCAGGACCACTCGGGAAATCTGACAAGTCAAAATGCCGGGCCTGACATGTCAGACTGGGCATACCAGGACTCACAGACTATGATACCGCTGGAATACTATGATTCAAGGCGCGAAGAGTGGATGCATGAGCGGGACAGCCTCCTTCAGGGCCTGATGATGTACCGCTATAAATTCGAAGAACTGGACAGAAAGCTCAAAGCACTCCCGGCTCCGCCTGAGTATGTGAAGGCCCGCATGGATGAGCTGGAGCAGCATCTCCATGAAAAGGAGCAGCTCACCTCACAGTATGAGGAAAAAATCGCTCTCGTTTCCAGTGAAAAAGAAGCATTGAATGAAGAATACGCCCTGGCAAAAACCACCTATGAGGAATACATTGAGCAGTACCGCGAAAAGCTCGAGCAGGAAGAGCGCCGGCAGAGCGAGCTCAAAGCCTCGCTTGAAGCAGCAGCGGCAGAGCTCACGCACCTCAGGAGACCCTGGTGGAAAAAGCTCTTTGGAGCAAAATAAAGCCTTCATCGGATATTCAGGCGGCAGATTCAATGAAAACGACCCTGAGAGGCGCTCATACAGGCGCCTCTCATTCCTGACAGGGACCTGTTATCTGAAACTATCCCGGCTGGACCGGCGCAGGCATCAGGCAGCAGAAGCCGGGCTCTGGCTGCTTTGTATTAACGCTCAAAATAAACGCCATCATGTACTGGCTCTCATTTTGAATTCTTCAATTTAAAATGGTGCAGCCAGTGATACCCCCCTGGGTGAAATACAGGGTTTATTTTGATTCCATGAGGCTTGCCTCATGGCGTTAATTATGCTGGTGAGTATACATCTGACTACTCCCCGCTTTTGGGCCTGAAATCCTCCCTGGTCGGAGTGAAGACATCCATTATGACCACCCTTGGAGTGACGGTGACAATTCCGTGATGCACATTAGACGGAACGATATAACATCCGCCAGGCCCAATCTCTCGCACGTCGTCGCCCACCTTTACCTTGACTTTCCCTTCCAGCACATAGGTCGTTTGATCGTGGGCGTGATAGTGGCATACTACAGCCTCACCGGCTTTTACCGGGCGATCAATCTGAAGAAGCACCATCGTGAGGCGGTCATTGAAAAAGACCTTCCTCTTCGCCCCGTCGCCGGCATCTTCCCACTTCACCGAATCGGATGACAGAACTGCAGGCTTCACAGGAAGAATGGGATCTGCCACATTATAATCTCTTGGAAGGTTCCTGTCGTCGGTAAAGATATACTGATGCCCCGTTTCCGCAGAGATGCCGCTGCCGCAGAGACAGAGAGCCATCGACACCAGGACGCATAATAATAAATATCTCATGAATCATCCCCCTTTCCGTATAACTCAAGTATACACTCAGAAAAGAACAATAGCCAGACCGGCATAAAGAGAACAGCTGCAGGAAATGTCAAAGCCGTTTGACATTTCATAAGACAGGCTGCATGGCACTTAACATTTCTCGCACCGCATCAACGATAATTTCTGCCGGACATTTCAACATGTCGCCGTCCTGATATTTCAACATTTCAGACATTTCATCCATTGACATTTCAACATGTCTGCCAGATACCCACATTGACATGTCCATATGGATTGACATTTCACAAAACAGTCTGCCGGGCATTCATGAATTTTCTCTTCACATCGACCATATTTTCGATTTGACATTTCAACGTTTCACCGTCTGATATTTCAACATTTCAGACATCTCAAACATTGACATTTCAACATGTCAGCCGTATATCCACATTGACATGTCTATATGGATTGACATTTCACAAAACAATCTGCCGGACATTTCAGAGTTTTCGCTTCACGTCGACTGTATTTTCGATTTGACATTTCAACGTTTCACTGTCTGATATTTCAACATTTCAGACACTTCAAACATTGACATTTCAACATGTCTGACATTTCAATCGGATGCCTGCTTTGACAAGTCAAAGCTGCGAAACATTTCAGAAAACCTGCTATATATCATATCAAAATATTTGATTGCACAGGCGATATCGCAGCTCTGACATTTCAACATTTCACGGTTTGTGATTTCAAGAATTCAGACCTTACATACACAGACATTTCAACATGTCTGACTGGTCACTCCGATTCATGCTGAAATGTCAACCAGCCAAAACGATTGTGATAACTGGCATTGAGCACTATTGATCCCCAAAGTAAAGCATTAAAACAATCGCTTCCGCATGCACAACGTGAAAAGCACAGACTATTGGCTTTGATCAGAATCATCAGCAGACGAGTCTCGGGAATCATCCGGTATCTCACATTCGTTCCCGCATGAGATGCCGGAAGGGCGTCCTGTCACAGGCACATTCGAAGGAAATGGCGGTCCGAACGGCCTGTTATTGCCGGGCTCTGGCGGATCTTCCCCTTGCTTCAGCCGAGGCGCATAATTAACCTGATTTCTTCCGCCTTTCTTGGATCTGTACAGGGCCGTTTCTGCCGCAATAACGAGGTCGAACTTACTGGCCGCATCTTCCGGATAACCGGCCACACCGATGCTGGCCGTTATCTTGACAGGATATGTATGGAAGCGGTACTGAAACGCCTCCCTGATTCGCTCTGCATTCCTTATCGAGTTCTCCTTGTCTGAATCTTTTAATATCACGGCGAATTCATCGCCTCCATAGCGGCAGACAATGTCAGTATCCCTCGTGTAGCTCATGATGAGCGCCGCCATCTCACGCAGAATCTTGTCGCCTTCATTATGGCCCAGGGTATCATTGTACTTCATGAAATGATCCACGTCGATCATCATCAGCGAAAAGGGTTTAAGTGTTCTTTCATACTCTTTGCAAAGCTCCAGCATCCGCTTCTGAAAATAGCGGTGCGTATAAAGTCCTGTTACCACATCGCGGTTTTCATAACCGTCGATGCTTTGGCTGAGATACAAATTCCTGATGGCCAGCGCGCAGCAGGAGGCAACTATTGAAATGCACCTGCAGTCACATTCATCATATGCGTATGGCTCTGCATCGCCCACGTACAAAGCCCCGACAATCGTGTCGCCTGCCACCATCGGCGCAGTGACAGACGAGTTTTCGCTTTCAACAACCTTCCGCAGCGTCACCTCTCCGGCATCTGACAGCAGAATCGGCTTCATATGCTCTATGGACCACTTGAGCAGACTCGCTTCCTCACACTCCACCGCGCTTCTCAACTGCCCTTCAAAGGGACTCAGGACAAGCCGCGGCACGAATCTGAGCTTACCATCCTCCACAGATGAAATATACAGAGCCAGGCTCTGAAAGCCGCATATCGCCTTCATTCTGCCTGCCAGAGCCTCAGCAATATCCGCTTCATTCCGGCAGAGTGAAATCGCCGTGCAGATCTCCATCAGAGCTTCGATTTGCCGCTCACGTCCGCGCATGGAACTGTCAGATCCCGCGCCCTCCCCCATATGACACCTCCCATATGTAAAACCGTTATCCCTGTCAAGATGCCGCTGAAACAGCAGGCGCCGGTAAAGCGCAGAAGTCAGCCAATGCATTAAACGCCGGAAACACGCTCTACGGCAGCATCTTCTGCATATAAATCACATCAAAATCCATGCCCTTCTTCTTCCCTACCCTCTTGAAAAGACCGCACCTCGTGAAGCCCATCTTTTCATGAAAGCGCAGGCTCGCCTCATTCAGCGAAGAAATGCCCGCCACAAAGGAATCAACGCCAAGCCTTCCTGCTTCCCGGCTGAAATACTCCAGAATCATGGCGCCAATCCCCTTCCCTGTATGCTCCGGAACTATAAAATACGTAAGATCGGCAGCCCGCTTCAGAGACATCATGAACGGCCTCATGAGCGCAAAGCCTGCCACAGCGCCGTTATCATCCTTTACAGCCACAGCCGGATAGCCCTGGCATAGTTTCTGCAGATTATCGTAGAACTGGGGAGGCACCTTCTCCTCTGGATAGGCGGCAAAAGAATTATCAATGTAGTAGTTAAAAATATCAGTGACCGGCCCTCGGTCCTCCTCCGTCAATGATTCAATTCTGTAGCTCATAAATACCTCCTGCTTCAAATATCTCATTCTGCAACGCTTACAATTCGGAAGCTCCTTCCTGTCACTGTCCGACAACCAGCGGAAATAACCGCCCAATCCGCTCACCGGAATGCATGGAGCATGCGCACAATCCACAATCTGCGTACCATCGTGCCACAATCAGATTGATATGTCAAACGAGACCCGGCCAATATCCATCCATCAATGGTCAAGCCACTATCTTGGATATGCAGGAACAACAGCATACAGCGGCAAGAGCGGGGCAGGGGAGTAGAAAATGCAAAACGCCACCTGTATCGAATACCTCGGCGGCATTATATCAAAACGCATCAATATGTCATAACGGAGAAAAGGTGCAGAGAATGTAAAATCACCTGCATGCCCGATCTCAATTCCTCGATTATCCTGAGTATGAATTCATATCAGAAACACTGGTGAAAAAACACCATTGATGTCTGTAAAGTCTCTCCAATGGATAGCATGTCAATGGCATAGAGCCGGGATGACCGGCTGCGCTCATACGCCATTCAGCATCATCAGTAAAAATGTCAGCGACAACCAGGAGGGGCGGCTTCTCCCATCTCCTGAAAGAATAGTGTCTCGAGACGGGTGAGAAGGGCGCAGAGCTCCTCCTCCAGAGCCTCCTGCGATGAAGTGCTCTGTGTCAGATGCCAGACGCTTCGCTGCTGCATGTGATCTCCTTTCACGGTCTTCAAAAATAAAACGGGAACCAACTGCTTCATAGTTTAGAAGCCGTGATTCCCGCGCATTTCATTTTCTTCAGCGATGACAGATATTCCTCTAAGGCCTGCCGGGATCTCGAAAAGGAGTTTTAAGATGCGTCGCGAACATGGTCTCTGCGGGAACCACGGCTGGAGAAATCCGGGCGGTGGTTCCTTTTTACTTATCAGGAGGTGACAGAACATTGAGAGATTCAGAGTGGGGATGCAGTGAAGAGATCAGGCTCAACCGGGACGACCTGAAAGCCATGTTTTCAGAGATGCTCGAAACGCGGAGCATGCAGCTCATGAAGCCCCTGGAGCAACAGGCGCTTTTTGTGGCTGGAAAACTCACGCAGGAAAACTGCGAGCTCAGGGAAAAGATGGATATCCTGCTGAAAGAGAATGAAACGCTCAGGTCTCAGCTCAAAGAGCTCCCTGCGCCAGCCGGCCAGGTGGCGTCCGTGCTGAGCGATTACGAAAAAAACATCGAGAAGCTTGCAACAGAAAAAGATTCTCTCGAGCAGAGGCTCAGGATGGAAAAGGAGCTGGCTGAGATAGTCAGGGAGTCTGAGCAGAAGTTCAAGATGCAGGCAGACGAAAGCGGCGCGGTCATAAATGAGCTGGAAGACCAGATCAAGGAGATATTCCTTGAAGAGGGGCGCATAAGGGCTTCGCTCAAATCAGAGTGGGAACAGGCGATGGCCGAGCTCCGTGAAAAGCTTCACGAGGAAGAAGTGGCCAAGACGCTTCTGAAAGCCCAGTGGGAGAGGGTCTGCATCGAGCTCGAGCAGCACAATCGCCCGTGGTGGAAAAGGATATTCAACTGGCGCTGAAGGAGCATGATGGAAAAACGGGACTGGCGCAGTGATTACAGAGGCGGGCCGCTCCGCCCCTGGAGCGGCATATTTGGAGACCGGCTCATTGTTTCGGTTCTCATCGGCTCAGTGCTGCTGTTCATACTCTCGGCGCTGCTTGTCCGCAAACTCGGTATCGAATCAGAGATGGCTGCGCTGTGCGGATGTGGCGGACTTGCCTGCATAGGCGTGGTATTTCTGGCCATAATCGGCAAACTGCTGACCGGAAAGCTCGACACTCACTCATTCTGGACAGTGGCCATATTTATCGGAATGTTATGCGGCGGCGTTGTGATAATGTCGAAGAGTCCCATGATCATTGGGATTTTTCTCTTTGTTGCGGCCCTGCTTGCCGCCACGGTGATGAGGCTGAAGAGCCTCGAGCGCTCTATGACAAAGCGCTTTTCCTGGCGTGTATCGAGAATGCTTGAAGAGCTGAAAGCTTCGGCAGCTGAGGAAAATGGCGATGGCTCAGGTGGAAAATCTCCATGGGACGGACTTTTCGAGGTGGTATCGTCAGGAAACCTGACCCGCCTCGAAGAGCTGCTCGCTGCCGACCCGGAGGCGGTATACCGAAAGGACCGGCGCGGAAATACGCTGCTCCACAGCGCTTCGGTATGCGGATATGCAGACGTGGTATCCCGCCTGATAGAGGCAGGCGCCCCTGTCAACGAAAGAAACGATGCAGGAAGAACGCCGCTCCACTGCGCTTCGCTCAGTGTCTCCACCGACGAAGAGGCTCTCTGCAGGCTGGCAGGACACCTCCTCGACCATGGAGGCGACATCGCAGCCACGGACAGAGATGGAGCGACAGCGCTCTCACAGGCAGAAAGGCGCCGCGAAAAAACCCTGGCAGACTACCTCAGAAAAAAAAGCAGGGGCAGCTGACTTTTTCTGCCATTCAAGTCATTCCGCCAGTCTCTTCTTTTTATTGACTTTTTGCCTTGTCTGAGCTATTCTTGTGGGTATTGGATGTTATTTTCAACAAGCAGGAAAGGCAGGACTGACTATGAGCGAATCTATTGTGTTGCACCGATCATTCTACTCTCCCAGCATGAATAAAGAAAAACGCTATTGCATCTATCTCCCTCCCAGCTACCGCTACCGCGATGACATGAGGTACTCGACGGTATATCTTCTTCCGGGGCTTATGGACTATGAGCTGACCTGGTGCGAGAAAGGGCAGGTCAACGAGCATATGGACAGCCTGATCTATTCAGGCAAAATCGGTGAAATGATAGTCGTAATGCCCGACAAGGACGACGCTGCGCTGCATGAGTGGGGCAGAGAAGCATTCGCCGGCTACCTCGGTCGCGACCTGATAGGCCACATAGACTATGAATTCAGAACAATCCCGTCACGGTATCACCGGGGAATCGAAGGGCTCTCGCTGGGCGCCAGCTGGGCAATCAAGATGGCAGTATACTACCCGGAGCTTTACAGCTCGGTTAGCTGCCTCTCAGGCGGCTTTGGCGAAGACATATACCACACACTGTACGAAAAGCGCCACTACATCCATGAAATGGGCATGCGCTTCCGCATAGGCGTAGGAGCCTGGGAGCCCGAGTTCATACCGGGAAACGAGCATTTCTGCAACTATCTCAGACAGATGGGCTTCTACTGCGAGTTTGAGCTCACCGAAGGCCCGCACGACTGGCCGCTCTGGGTGAAGCAGATATATAACTCGCTTCAGTTCCATTATTACTCATTCAACCCTGTACATGTGTAATAATGAATAAGATTTTCTGTCATCCGAAGCTGCACGAGATTAGGATCTGAGCGCCCTGAATGCTCAGGGGAGCTCAGAGATCCATTCCCGGACGGCCGAAGCAGAAAAGTCGGAACTTTGACAGAGGAAAAATGCAGAACGGCTACCAAATATTCAAGTCAGGGATAATCCGGTCCGGAAGCACAGGCGCCTTCGAAAAGCGCCTGTGCCCCTGGCCGGCGCAGGGGGTGGCTTATGAGTAAGGTATGGGTGATGCGTCTTTCTGGATACGCCTTGTTGTGCCTGGCACTGTTGATTATGACGGCCTGCAGGGCGGCGCACTGCTCTGTCGGTTCGATTCATGACGCCGCCGCCGAGGGGGATCTCGCAACGGTGAAGAGCATTCTGAACAATAACTGCATGGCTCTGAACCAGCGCGATTTTGGCGGAAGCACGCCATTGATAACGGCGTCCATGTATGGTCAGAAGCAGGTGGTGGACTACCTGCTGTCAAAAGGCGCAGATGTCAATGCGCGGGACAACAGCGGGAGAACGGCAATCTACTGGGCTGCACAGAACGGTGAAGCCGCCATTGTGCAGCTCCTGATCCAGAAGGGAGCCTCTGCAAAGGACCGCGATCTGCTGGGATGGACGCCTCTGCACGGAGCGGCGATGCTGGGGCAGACAGACATGGTGCCGCTCCTGACAGAAAAATACGCAGACGTAAACGCCCGCGATTTCCGCGGCAGGACTCCCGTCGATATTGCGCAGGCTTATGAAAGACGCGATACCGAGAAGATGCTGCGGAAGCACGGCGCCAGAGCACTCTCGCCGGCGGCGCTTCCGCTGCTCGCGGCCGGAGCCTTCATCTTCATGATAGGCTATATATGGATAGTTGTAGCTGCATTCATTTCAAACGTATGGTGGGGCATCGCCTGCATCTTTTTCCCTGTGGCGACGCCGCTCTATGTCGTCTTCAACGTAAACAGCGGCTGGAGGCCATTCGTGGTGATTCTGGCAGGCACAGCGCTCATCATATGGGGATTTTTCTCACTGGGACTCTTCTGATGCCAGAGCCAAATCAGGAAAGTCCCGGCAGACAGGAAGCAGGACAGCTCTTCTGCATTGCAGCTTCATAAGCATGCAGCTCAAGAGCCGGATATTGACAATCAGTCAGGCAGGCATCCGGGCCGCTCAGGAGCCGGGATGGCTCGACAGTCTGGCTGTCACGCAGGATGAAAGGCCTGAATGGGGGGTGGGATTGCGCATATGATATTTTGAGGACGGATAAATGGCAGGCGTTGACGGAAAGTCGTTAGTGTTTCTCACTCTTGACCGGATAGTGGACAGAAGGATCATACTCGAAGGGCAGAGCCTGGCTGCGCGAGGCTGTCACGTCACAGTTCTCGCCGATCTCGGCTCAGTGACAAAAGATGATTCAACCTATCCCGGCGTGACGCTTCTAAACGTGCTGGCCGGCACAGGCCCAGTCGAACCAGGAGGAGAGCCCGGAAGCGGATCCGGCAGCTCATCGGCTCCAGGATTCTCGGCCTTCCTGACAATGAAAGATCTGGCAAAAAAGTCTCTGGCGCGGTGGCCTGCAACGCGAATAGCCGTCCGGAAGACCTTTTTTTATCTCTATCACATGCTTCAGCCACCGGGCAGGGCAAGACTCTCCCCGCTCGAGGAGCAGTATGCGCGCCGCGCCCTGGAGACAGAGGCCGACATATACGTCGCCTGCGACCTCCCCATGCTGCCCCCGGCTTATCGCGCCGCCTCGAAGCACGGAAGCCTGCTCATATACGATGCACATGAATTTTACACCGAACAGATATCGCTCGTGCCGCCTGAGCGCAGATCCATGGTGGAAGTGGAAAAGAGGCTCATCGGAAAAGCGCACCTTGTGGTAACAATCAACGAGTCGATCGCGGGCCTCTTTGCAGAGAGATACGGAGTGAAGAAGCCGGAAGTGATATACAACTGCACATCCCCGCCGGAATCCTTCTCGCGTGACGCCAATTTCAACGTAATCCGCGAGAAGCTATCCATCCCGGAAAACATCAAAGTGGTGCTGTTTCAGGGAGGATACCTTCAGGGAAGAAATCTGGAGGCGCTTGTATCGAGCGCAGGGCTTTTCACAGATGGAGTGGCGCTCGTACTGCTCGGATATGGCGAGTACAGGGCCCATCTGGAGGAGCTGGCGCGCCGC
>Ga0302252_1000727_pt1 | contig 25036 bp, 39 predicted proteins | sample AAG_RA_Leu_MG_FD_193511 | JGI IMG/M metagenome (GOLD analysis project Ga0302252, IMG submission 193511) | Enriched activated sludge microbial communities from anaerobic digester in WTTP, New Holstein, Wisconsin, United States - AAG_RA_Leu | ecosystem: Engineered > Bioreactor > Anaerobic >...
GACAACATCCGGATGACGATCGAACTGATCATTCCGATCGCGATCGAAGAAGGATTGCGGTTTGCGATCCGGGAAGGCGGCCGCACTGTCGGAGCCGGCGTGGTTACCGGGATCATCACCGATTAACTGAGGGTTCGGACGGGGCACAAGGAGGGAACGTTTGATGTCAAAACAAAAAATCCGCATCCGGCTAAAGGCATTTGACCATAATCTGCTTGATCAGTCGGCGCAAAAGATTGTGGATACGGCCAAGCGCACTGGAGCGGCGGTTTCGGGCCCGATTCCCTTGCCAACTGAAAAGAACATTTATACCATATTGCGATCTCCTCACGTTAACAAGGACTCGCGTGAGCAGTTCGAAATGCGGACCCATAAGCGCCTGATTGATATCGTGGAGCCAACTCCTCGGACGGTGGAGTCACTGATGCGTCTGGACCTCCCGGCCGGTGTCGATATCGAGATCAAGCTCTAAACGACAGCGGGAGGTGCAACAAGTGTCGAAAGGGATTATGGGTCGTAAGCTGGGCATGACGCAGGTATTCACCGAGACAGGGGAAGCGGTGCCGGTAACCGTTATCGAAGCCGGACCCTGCGTAGTCGTGCAAACCAGAACGATGGAAAAAGACGGCTATACGGCTCTGCAACTAGGATTCCTTCCAATTCGGGAGGGACTGGTCAACAAACCGATGAAGGGCCATTTTCAAAAGGCTCATCTCAAGCCGGTCCGCTTTTTGCGGGAGTTCCGGCACAGTAATCCGGAAACATTCACCGTAGGACAAGAAATCAAAGTCGATATTTTCAACGCCGGCGAGCGGATAGATGTTATTGGGACCTCGAAAGGAAAAGGATTCGCTGGCGGAATCAAGCGCCACGGATTCCATCGCGGCCCCATGAAACACGGATCCAAGTACCATCGGCGACCGGGTTCGCTGGGAGCCAAAGGACCGGCACGGGTTTTCAAGGGACGAAAACTTCCTGGCCATTTGGGAGCTGAACGGGTAACAGTGCAGAATCTGGAAGTGGTTCGAGTTGACTCCGAACGCAACCTGCTCCTGGTGCGGGGGGCGGTTCCTGGTGCCCGGCGAGGACTCTTGCTGATCAAGAGTGCAGCCAAAGCCAGGTAAGGACCGGCTGGGAGGAAAGGAGGATTACAGCATGCCCAAAGTGGCTGTATATAACGTTCGGGGGGAAGCAGTCGGCGAAATCGATTTGAACGATGCGATCTTCGGCATCGAGCCTAATCAGGCCGTTCTGCATCAGACGGTAGTTTGGCAATTAGCCTGCCGCCGGCGAGGAACTGCCGATACCAAGCGAATGGGCGAAGTGAGTGGCAGCAATCGTAAACCCTGGCGGCAAAAAGGCAGCGGCCGAGCCCGCGCTGGCCATAAGCGGTCTCCGCTGTGGCGAAAAGGTGGCATTGTATTTGGTCCGCATCCCCGCAGCTATGCGTTTACCCTGCCTAAAAAAGTGAAGCGGCTGGCAATGAAATCGGCTCTTTCCAGCAAGGTGCTGGACGGCGACCTTATCATTCTCGACCAATTAGCAATGGCTCAGCCCAAGACCAAAGAAATGGTCGGAATGCTGCAAGCCCTGCAGGTGGAGCGGAAAGCGTTAGTCGTCACTGCCGGCGCCGATGCCGCTGATGTCAATATCGTCAAATCAGCACGCAATATCCCGGGAGTGAAACCGCTGATCGCGGTTGGACTGAACGTGTATGACATTTTAAATCATGACAAATTGGTAATGACCAAAGACGCGGTTGCCCGGGTAGAGGAGGTGCTCGCCTGATGCGGGACCCGAGAGAGGTACTGCTGAAACCAGTCGTGACAGAAAAGAGTACGAGCCTGCTCGCGCAGAACAAATACACCTTTATTGTGGACCGGAATGCCAACAAAATTGAAATCAGCCATGCAGTGGAACATATGTTTAAAGTGCATGTAACCGGAATCCGGACAATGGTGGTCAAAGGTAAGTTCAAGCGAAGAGGCCGATACGAAGGCTACACCTCAGACAAGAAGAAGGCGATCGTAACCCTGCGCTCGGGCGAGCGGATTGCCATCTTCGAAGGTATGTAGCGGCTTCAACCAAGAGGAGGAGAGTTCCTTGGGGACCAAACAGTTTAAACCCACATCTCCCGGGCGCCGCCAAATGACGGTCCTGACCTTTGAAGAGATAACCACCGACCGCCCGGAGAAATCGTTGCTGCTGCCACTCAAGAGCAGTGGAGGGAGAAATTCCCAGGGCCGGTTGACAGTTCGTCACCGGGGTGGCGGGCATAAGCGAATGTACCGCCTGATCGACTTCAAACGCAACAAGGATATTATCCCGGCGAGAGTGGCGAGCATCGAGTATGACCCCAACCGCTCCGCCAATATTGCCCTCCTGCATTATGCAGATGGGGAAAAACGATACATTCTGGCGCCCTTGGGACTGAAGGTCGGCGCTCGGGTGGAATCGGGCCCGCAGGCGGACATCAAGGTGGGCAACAGCCTGCCGCTGAAAAACATTCCTGTCGGCACCAATATTCACAATATCGAACTGAAACCCGGAAAAGGCGGCCAGCTCAGCCGGTCGGCCGGGGAATCATCGCAATTGATGGCTAAAGAAGGAGATTACGCTCAGGTCCGCCTGCCTTCCGGCGAAGTTCGGCGGGTAAGCATAACCTGCCGGGCCACGATCGGTCAGGTAGGGAATCTTGACCACGAGAATGTAACCCAGGGCAAAGCGGGACGCAAACGCTGGCGCGGCATCAAGCCGACCGTGCGGGGTGTTGTCATGAATCCGGTGGATCACCCGCATGGCGGCGGCGAAGGTCGCTCCCCAATCGGCCGCAAGGCTCCGGTTACACCGTGGGGTAAGGTGGCGATCGGCGGTAAGACTCGGAAGCGTAAGGCTTCCGACAAAATGATCGTCAAGCCGCGCAAGAAGTAGGTGAGCCAAAGGCGCCCAAAGGAGGTTAACGGCACATGGGTAGGTCGTTGAAAAAGGGCCCCTATATTGACCAGAAGCTGCTGAAAAAAGTAGAAGATATGAACAGCAAAGGGGAAAAACGGGTTATCAAGACCTGGTCACGGCGGTCGACCATTTTCCCCGAGATGGTGGGGCACACATTAGCGGTGCATGACGGCCGGAAGCATATCCCCGTCTACGTGACGGAAGACATGGTGGGGCATAAGCTCGGCGAATTTGCAACGACCCGGTTCTTTAGAGGGCATGGAGCGCACACTGAGCGCTCGACCTCGCTCAAGTAGGCGGCGGGAGGAGAGATAAAAACAATGGAAGCACGAGCAACTGCCCGCTACGTCCGCGTTTCACCCCTGAAAGCCCGGTTAGTGGTTGACTTGATCCGGGGCAAGAAAGTCCGGGAAGCACTGGCTATCCTGCGCTTTGCAACCAAAATGACCCGGGAGCCGGTGCTTAAAGTGTTAAAGTCAGCGATTGCCAACGCGGAAAACAACCTTGACCTCAACCGCGACGACCTGATAGTGAGAGCGGCCTGGGTTGACCAAGGACCCAGCCTGAAGAGGATTATGCCGCGGGCACAGGGAAGAGCCGATATGATGCGCAGGCACACCAGCCACATCACGGTCGTTGTCGGGGAGAAGTAAGGAGGGATAAGCGCGTGGGACAAAAAGTCAACCCCAAGGGTCTGCGCATTGGCATTATCCGCGACTGGGATTCGAAATGGTTCGCCGGTAAGAAGAAATACCAGGAGCTGCTGCACGAGGATATCAAGATTCGACGATTCATTAAGAAGAAACTGTATGCAGCAGGCATTCCCGCGGTTGAAATCGAACGTGCAGCCAGCCGGATCAAGGTTTCTATTCACACTGCCAAGCCGGGCATCGTGATCGGCCGGGGCGGCTCGGAAGTGGAAAACCTGAGACGCGAATTGGACCATATGACGGGCAAGCAGGTAAACGTCAACATAGTGGAAATCAAGAAGCCGGAACTGCATGCGCAGTTGGTGGCGGAAAACATAGCATCGCAGCTGGAGCGAAGAATTGCTTTTCGGCGGGCAATGAAGCAAGCGGTCGGACGGAGTATGCGCATGGGGGCGCAGGGCATCAAGGTTGCCTGTTCCGGACGTTTAGCCGGAGCTGAGATCGCCCGCGCGGAATGGTACGCTGAAGGCAAAGTGCCGTTGCATACCCTTCGAGCCGATGTCGACTACGGCTTTGCGGAAGCGATGACCACCTACGGCAAAATCGGGGTTAAGGTATGGATTTATCGGGGCGAAATTCTGCCCCAGGCAAAACCGCTGAAACCTCAGGAACCGGCCCGGGAAGGAGGAGCATAAGTGCTTATTCCGAAACGAGTCAAGTACCGTCGACAGCACCGAGGCCGGATGACCGGTCGAGCTCTCCGCGGTAACACGATCTCCTACGGAGAATACGGACTGATGGCGACGGAACCGTGCTGGATAACCAACCGGCAAATTGAGGCGGCACGTATTGCGATGACTCGCTACATGCGCCGGGGCGGAAAAGTTTGGATCAAGATCTTTCCGGATAAACCAGTAACTGCAAAGCCGGCGGAAACCCGGATGGGCAGCGGCAAAGGATCACCGGAATACTGGGTAGCGGTTGTGAAGCCGGGCCGGATTATGTTCGAGATCTCGGGAGTTGATGAAGAGATCGCCAAAGAAGCATTGCGGCTGGCATCTCATAAACTGCCGTTGAAATGCAAGTTTGTGAAAAGAGACGAAGCGGGTGGTGAAACTGGTGAAGGCCAATAAATTGCGGGATTTAACCGACGAGGAGCTCAAACGGAAGGTAAGCGATTTCAAAGACGAGCTGTTCAACCTTCGATTTCAACTGGCCACCAACCAGTTGGACAACCCTATGCGCATTCATGAAGTGCGAAGGAACATAGCCCGCGCGCAGACCGTCTTGCACGAACGCGAATTGAAGCGTTCACAGGGCTGAGCGGGCGGTCTGAAGGAGGTAGGTTAGGTGGAAGCCAGAAAACTGCGCAAAGTTCGGGTAGGAAAAGTCGTCAGCGACAAAATGGATAAAACCGTGGTGGTCGTGATTGAGACCATGACCCGGCACTCCCTCTACGGGAAAACATTGCGCCATACCAAAAAGTTCAAGGCCCATGACGAGGAAAACACCTGCCGGGTGGGCGATGTTGTCAAGATTATGGAAACTCGGCCGCTGAGCAAAGACAAAAACTGGCGGGTAGTCGGAATTGTCGAAAAAAGCCGGGGCGTCTAACTCGGATACCGGCAGAAGAGGCCAGATCGAAGGAGGTCTAGGCGGTGATTCAACCTCAGACCATGTTGAGGGTCGGAGACAATACCGGGGCCAAAAAAGTAATGTGCATCCGCGTGCTGGGCGGATCCTTCCGCCGCTACGCCTCAGTTGGTGATGTCATCATTGCCTCGGTAAAAGAAGCATCACCAGGTGGTGTTGTGAAAAAAGGAGATGTGGTACGCTGCGTTGTAGTCCGCACCCGAAAAGAAATTCGGCGGAAAGACGGCTCCCACATCAAGTTCAGCGAGAATGCGGCGGTCATTATCAATGACCAGAACAACCCCAGGGGCACCCGGATCTTTGGTCCGGTAGCCCGCGAGCTCCGGGATAAAGAATTTATGAAGATTATTTCCCTGGCGCCGGAAGTGCTGTAGCCCAGGGAGGCTCAGCTCACATCGGAGGTGGAATGAATGGCTCTGTCCAAGACAGCCAGCCCCCAGCAGGTACATGTCAAAAAGGGGGATACTGTGTTGGTTCTCACCGGCAAGAATGCCGGCAAACGGGGCAAGGTAATACAGGTTGATCCCGCTAAACAACGGATTATCGTTGAGGGTGTCAACGTTACCAAACGGCATACCAGACCGACAAGGTCTTTGCCCCAAGGTGGAATCATAGAAAAAGAGGGAAGCATCGCCAGCTCCAACGTGATGCTGGTATGCGGAAAATGCAAAACTCCAACCCGAGTTGGCAAGAAACTATACAACAATCGCATGGTGCGAGCCTGCAAAAGGTGTGGTGAACTGATCGATGAATAACGAGCAGGAAAAAATTACAGTCGTGCCCCGGCTTAAAACCAAATACGTGGAAGAAATCAAACCGGCTTTGCAAAAACGCTTTGCTTACCGGAACGTAATGATGATTCCTCACTTGGAAAAAGTCGTGATTAACATTGGGCTCGGCGAGGCGATTCAGAATGCCAAGGCGATGGATGCCGCAGTCAGCGACCTGACTCGGATCGCCGGACAGAAACCGGTTATTACCAAAGCGAAAAAGTCAATCGCCAGTTTTAAACTTCGTGCCGGGATGTCGATTGGCTGCAAGGTAACGCTGCGTGGCACGCGTATGTATGATTTCGTTGACAAGCTACTGAATATTGCACTGCCTCGGGTACGTGACTTTCGCGGGGTTTCTCCAAAGGCGTTTGACGGCCGCGGTAATTACACGCTCGGCCTGCGGGAGCAGCTCATCTTTCCGGAGATCGATTACGATAAGATCGATAAACTGCGGGGTATGGATGTGGTGTTTGTAACCAGCGCCCGAACTGACGAGGAAGCGCGCGAGTTGCTTCGCCTGATGGGGATGCCGTTCCGTGAGTCCTGAGGGAGGGAGGAAATAGCGTGGCTAAAAAATCGCTTATTGCCAAACAGAGGCGTCCCCAGAAATTCAAGGTCAGAGTATATAACCGATGCAAACTCTGCGGCCGGCCACATGCTTATATGCGTAAGTTTGGGGTGTGCCGAATCTGTTTTCGCAATTTAGCCTATAGCGGCGAGCTGCCGGGAATCACCAAAGCAAGCTGGTAGAGGCTAAGGAGGTAAGGCTATGGTAATGACGGATCCCATTGCGGATTTCCTGACCCGGATTCGCAATGCCAACACGATTTATCGGGAAAAAGTTGAGATTCCGGCTTCGAAAATGAAGCGCTCATTAGCGGAGATTCTAAAGCAGGAAGGGTATATCCGCGATTTTGAATGGGTAGATGACGGGAAGCAGGGAATCATACGGGTCTATCTGAAATATGGGCAGAATAAGAACCGGGTTATTACCGGAACCAAACGGATCAGTCGTCCGGGTCTCCGGGTATATGCCGGCAAGGACGAAGTTCCCCGCGTCCTGGGGGGCCTGGGAATAGCTATCTTATCCACCTCCAAGGGCATAATGACTGACAGGCAAGCCAGAAAAGAAGGCTTGGGCGGGGAAGTCGTATGCTATGTCTGGTAGGAGGTGGATGATTTGTCCAGAATAGGACGCAAGCCGATTCCCGTTCCGGCGGGAGTGGAAATAACCATCGAGGACAGCCTGGTCAAGGTTAAAGGACCAAAAGGGCAATTATCCCGCGTATTACCCTCGGTGGTGACAGTTGTCCAGGAGGAAGGGCAGCTGCACGTGCAAGTGCCGACGACCGGTGCCAAGGATCGCTCCATGCAGGGGCTGTCGCGCACATTGGTATCCAATATGGTAGAAGGAGTAACCAATGGTTACAGCCGGGTATTGGAACTGAGCGGTGTCGGGTATCGCGCATCCAAGCAAGGAGAAAAACTGGTAATAGCATTGGGATATTCCCACCCGATTGAGCTAGAGCCGGGTGATGGAATGGAAATTGAGGTACCAGTACCGACCCGGATCATCATCAAGGGGATCGACAAGGAGAAGCTTGGCGCTCTTGCCGCTACGATTCGCGGGTTCCGGGAGCCTGAACCCTATAAGGGTAAGGGGATCAGATATGAAGGCGAACGTATCCGCCGCAAGGCTGGAAAAGCTGGCGGTAAGGGTAGAAAGTAGGCCGGGGGGAGTAAAGCAGAATGTTCACCAAAGTTGACCGAAAAGCCGTCCGGGCCAAAAAACGGCAAAGAGTGCGGGCCAAGGTCAAGGGTACTGCCGATCGGCCGCGCCTTGCTGTATTCCGCAGTCTGAAGCACATTTACGCCCAGATCATCAACGACGATCTGGGAACAACGCTGGTTGCGGTATCCACTCTCGACTCAAACTTGCGGGGAGAGTACGGCGGCAACGCGGAAGCGGCACGGAAGGTGGGGCAGGCAATAGCGGCCCGGGCACTTGAAAAAGGGCTCAAACAAGTGGTCTTTGACCGCGGAGGATATATTTATCATGGTCGGGTAGCAGCGCTGGCAGAAGGTGCTCGCGAAGCCGGGCTGGAGTTTTAACCGGAGGGAGGGATCAGGCAACACATGGCTCGTGGGTTTGATCGAACAGATACGGGGGCTCCCGAGGAACTATTTGTCGAAAAAGTCGTCGGTGTCAACCGGGTGGCAAAGGTAGTCAAGGGAGGTCGCCGCTTCAGCTTCAGCGCATTGGTGGTCGTGGGCGACAATAACGGTCGCGTTGGATCCGGATTAGGCAAGGCGGCGGAAGTTCCCGAAGCGATTCGCAAAGGGGTAGAAGACGCAAAAAAGAACATGTTCGAAGTGCCAATGATCGGAACTACCATTCCTCATGAGATTCTGGGAACTTTCGGAGCGGGACGGGTAATCTTGAAGCCGGCCTCACCGGGTACCGGAGTTATCGCTGGAGGGCCGGTCAGGGCGGTACTGGAAGCGGCCGGGATTAAGGACATTTTAACCAAGTCGCTCGGCTCAAATAACGCCCACAATATGGTGCACGCCACATTGGAAGGGCTGAAGGCGCTCAAACGTCCGGAAGAAGTGGCCCGCCTGCGCGGCATACCGGTAGAGGCCTTGCGATAGGAGGCGAAAGACGTGGCCAAGAAAATCGAGGTAACCTGGGTTAAGAGCGGAATCGGCTATCCCAAGGTGCAGCGACTGGTGATTCGCAGCCTGGGTTTGCACAAGCTGAATCACTCCCGGGTGTATACCGAAAGCCCCGAATTTTGGGGAAAAGTCAACAAAGTCTCTCACCTGGTTTCGGTGCGAGAAGTTGAGTAGCGAGGTGCCCAGAGATGAAATTGCATGAATTACAACCGGCACCCGGCTCCCGGCGGCCAGCCACCCGCAAAGGGCAGGGGATCGGTTCGGGACTGGGGAAAACATCGGGCCGAGGCCACAAAGGGCAGAAAGCTCGCTCCGGCGGCGGTGTGCGCCCGGGTTTTGAAGGTGGACAAATGCCATTGCAGCGGCGAGTGCCGAAGCGCGGATTCACCAACCGGTTTAAGAAGGAATATGCTATCATCAACCTTCGGGATCTGAATCGGTTTGACGCTGACATGGTGGTAACCCCCGAGATATTACGCCAGCACGGCATAGTTAAATCGCGGGAGGAAGAAATCAAGCTACTGGGTAAAGGGGAACTGGAGAAGGCTTTAACCGTACGGGTCAATGCGGTGAGTCAGTCTGCGGCAGCCAAAGTTGAGGCGGCGGGCGGCAAAGTCGAGGTGATTTAGATGCTGCAGTCCCTGAAAACCGCCTGGAAACTGGCTGATTTGCGGCAGAAGCTGTTGTTTACGCTGCTGATGTTTGTCATATTCCGGATCGGGGCGCATATCCCGGTTCCGGGGGTGAACACAGACATAATTTCGCAGTTGATGCAGGGTCAGCTCTTCGGGTTTTTTGATGTCATTTCCGGAGGAGCTTTCAAACGGTTTACGATCTTTGCCATGAGCATCACCCCCTACATCAATGCGTCGATCATCATGCAGCTTTTGACGGTGGTCGTTCCCTCGCTTGAAAAGATGGCGAAGGAAGGCGAAGAGGGACGCAAGAAGATGACTCAGTACACCCGCTACGGTACGGTTGTGCTGGGATTTTTACAGGGTCTGGGAATGGCGATCGCTCTCGGCCGGGCCAATATCGACGGTCAGACCGCATTGCTCCAACCGGGCATCGTCAGCTACTTGGTTATTGCCGTCAGTCTGACCGCCGGCACCGCATTTCTGATGTGGATCGGGGAAATGATCACGGAACGGGGAATCGGCAACGGCATCTCGCTCATCATTTTCGCGGGGATTGTGGCCCGGGTGCCGGCCGCTATGGTTTCCCTGGGACAATATCTGATGACTGGACGGTATTTTGGAGTCATCATGCTGGTCATCCTGGCCTTGCTGGTCATCGCGGCTGTGGTGGCGGTGAATGAAGGACAGCGGAGAATTCCGGTACAGTATGCGAAACGGGTTGTGGGCCGCAGAGTCTATGGAGGACAATCGACCCATCTTCCGCTGCGGGTGCTTCAGGCGGGGGTAATCCCGGTAATCTTCGCCATGTCAATCATGATGTTTCCGGCCACAGTGGTTTCCTGGACCAGCTCAGTGGCTGCCAACGCGTTTATACAGGAACACTTTAATTTCGGGACTTTCTGGTATAATTTGATTTATGCCCTGCTTATCATATTCTTCACCTATTTCTACACGGCGGTGACCTTCAATCCGGTGGATGTGGCGGAAAATCTGAAGAAGTATGGCGGTTTTATACCGGGCATCCGGCCGGGCAGACCGACTGCTGAATTTATTGACCGAGTGTTGACCCGGATTACGCTGGTGGGTGCGATATTTCTGGCCTTGATTGCGATCTTGCCCAATTTCATGATAGCAATCACCGGCATTACCAGCATCTGGTTCGGCGGCACGGCGCTGTTGATCGTAGTTGGGGTCTCGCTGGAAACGATGAAACAGGTAGAGTCGCATATGCTCCTGCGCAGCTACCAGGGATTTCTGAAATAGTCGGAGCGTAATCGTGAAGCGGACTTGGGAGTGAAAATAGGATGAACCTTATCTTGATGGGTCCTCCAGGGGCAGGGAAAGGAACTCAGGCGGCATTGCTGGTGAAGCAATTTGCTATCCCGCACATATCGACTGGAGATATGTTTCGCCAGGCAATGCAGCAAGGAACGGAGCTCGGGCTCAAGGCGAAGACCTTTATGGATGCGGGAACGCTGGTGCCGGATGAGGTTACTATTGGTATTGTCCGGGAACGGCTGACCCTGCCGGATTGTGCCGGTGGTTTCCTGTTGGATGGATTTCCCCGGACTACGGTCCAGGCTGGGGCACTGCAGCAATTACTACTGGATATGCAGCGGCCGCTGAATGCGGTGGTTAACATCCAGGTGGCTGATGCAACATTGATTCAGCGACTGAGCGGTCGGCTGGTGTGCCGGCAATGCGGCTTTACCTATCACGAACAATTCAGCCCTCCCCGGGTTGCGGGTTGCTGTGACCAATGTGGAGGGGAAGTCTATCAGCGGAGCGACGATACCGGCCCGACCGTGGCGAAGCGGCTGGCGGTGTATCAGGAGCAGACGCAGCCATTGATCAGTTTTTATGAGCGCGAGGGCATCCTCGTTGCAATCGAGGGCGAGCAGGCGGTGGAAAAGGTCTTTGCCGACATCCTTCAAGGCCTGGCGGCGGTAGGGCGAAAATAAGGTCATGAAGGTGGAACGCTGAATGATCATCCTAAAAAGTGACCGCGAACTCAAGTATTTGCGGGATGCCGGCCGTCTGGTGGCGGAGACGCACCGGGAAGTGGCCCGTGCGGTCGCTCCGGGAATCTCCACTCGAGAACTTGATGAAATTGCTGAAAACTATATCCAGAAACAAGGCGGAACACCTTCCTTCAAGGGATTCGGAGAATTTCCGGCCAGCATTTGCGCCTCGGTCAATGAGGAAGTTGTGCATGGCATACCGGGGAACCGAAAACTGGAGGAAGGAGACATTATCAGCATCGATATCGGAGCGATCGTGAATGGCTACCATGGCGACGCTGCGGTAACCCTTCCGGTGGGCGATATAGATGAAGACAGCCGGCGTTTACTGCGAGTTACCGAAGAAGCACTGAACCGTGCCATTCAGAAAGCAGTTGTGGGCAATCGACTTTCCGATCTTTCTTTTGCAGTGCAGCAATGGGCGGAAAAAAACGGCTTCTCGGTCGTTCGGGACTATGTCGGCCACGGCATCGGCAAGAATATGCATGAGCCGCCCCAGGTGCCGAATTATGGCCCCCCGGGCCGTGGGATACGGCTGGCGCATGGATTGACGCTGGCAATCGAGCCCATGATCAATGCGGGGACTTATGAGGTTGAAGTAAGAGAGGATAATTGGACGGTGATCACAAAGGACGGCAAGCGTTCAGCCCATTTCGAACACACCATAGCTGTCACCAGAGACGGGCCGGCGATCTTGACTCGGCTCTGAGGGGGTAGCGTGAAGGTGAGATCTGCGGAATACGCCGCCGGCGATCTGGTATGCTCCACCAAGGGGAGAGACAAAGGACATATCTATCTTATCCTCTCAGCCAAGGAAGCGGTATGGCTCGATCTGGTTGATGGCCAGGCGCGGAGAGTGGAACGCCCGAAACGCAAGAACCCCAAGCACGTCAGGGCACTCCACCAGCAGGTTATGGAAATAGCTGCCAAGCTGGCAGAGGGGAAAAGCCCAACCAATGCTGAGATTCGCCAGGTGATCGCGGAGTTCGGGGCGAGCCGAGAGGAGGGGCTGGAATGAGGAGGGTGGACATACAGTGGCCAAGCAGGATGCAATTGAAGTAGAAGGAACGGTAATTGAGGCGCTGCCCAATGCCATGTTCCGGGTTGAGCTGAAAAACGGACACAAGGTGTTGGCCCATATTTCAGGGAAGATACGCATGCACTTCATACGTATATTGCCGGGAGATCGGGTGACAATCGAATTGTCACCGTATGATCTGAATCGGGGCCGGATTGTGTATCGATTCAAGTAGTGCACGCGCATGATAAGGAGGCGGCGGTCATGAAGGTAAGACCTTCCGTAAAGCCGATGTGCGAAAAATGTAAGATCATCAAGCGGGAAGGCAAAGTTATGGTCATTTGTGAGAATCCCAAGCACAAACAGAAACAGGGTTAGAGTGGAGGTGGAAAAAACACATGGCGAGGATAGCCGGGGTCGACTTGCCGCGCGATAAGCGGGTAGAAGTTGCTCTAACCTATATATTTGGCATCGGCCGGTCAACTTCTCAAGAAATTCTGAGGAATACGGCGATCAATCCTAACACCCGGGTTCGGGAACTGACTGATGAAGAAGTTGCCAAACTGCGTGAAGCTATTGACAAGAACCACCGGGTGGAAGGCGATCTGCGGCGTGAGATTTCCCTCAATATTAAGCGCCTGATTGAGATCGGATGCTACCGCGGGCTGCGCCATCGGCGAGGAATGCCGGTGCGGGGGCAAAGGACCAAGACCAATGCTCGGACCCGCAAAGGTCCGCGACGGACGGTCGGCGTCAGACGGAAGAAGTAGAGAGGGGGACACGACGTGGTGGCACGCAGAGTTACGCGGGTCAAACGCAAAGAAAGAAAACATATTGAACGTGGGATTGCGCATATCCGCTCCACGTTTAACAACACGATCATCACGATTACTGATCCCCAGGGGAATGCCATATCCTGGGCCAGTGCCGGCGCACAGGGTTTCAAAGGATCGCGTAAAAGCACTCCCTTTGCGGCTCAGCTGGCGGCGGAAACAGCTGCCAAACAGGCAATGGAGCATGGGGTGAAGGAAGTGGAAGTTTACGTTAAAGGACCTGGTTCCGGCCGGGAAGCGGCGATCCGCTCGCTGCAGGCGGCAGGTATCAATGTTAATATGATCAAGGATGTAACGCCGATACCCCATAATGGATGCCGTCCGCCAAAACGGCGTCGGGTCTAAACAAGAATTATCTGGGAGGTGCAACGGATCGATGGCGAGATATACCGGCCCGGTTTGCCGGCTTTGCCGCCGTGAAGCCAATAAGCTGTTTTTAAAGGGTGACCGCTGCTATGAAAAATGCACGATGGATCGCCGGAGTCAGATTCCTGGCGAACACGGAAAAATGCGGCGTAAAACCACGGAATACGGCATACAGCTGCGTGAAAAGCAAAAAGCGCGGCGAATTTACGGATTATTGGAAAAACAGTTCCGACTGAGTTTTGAGCGGGCGGAACGGATGAAAGGGATAACCGGGGAAAATCTGCTCGCTTTACTGGAGCGCAGGTTGGACAATGTTGTCTACCGAATGGGATTTGCCTCGTCGCGCAACCAGGCGCGGCAGCTGGTGAGACACGGACACTTCCTGGTAAACGGCCGGAAAGCGAACATCCCCTCTATCACTCTGCGGTCGGGGGACGCTATTTCGCTCAAGGAAAAGAGCCGGGATTCGCTGTTGATTAAACAGAACCTGGAGTCGGCCAAACACCGCACCCCGCCGGCTTGGATGGAAGTTGACCTGGAGCAAGCCCGAGGAACCATTATTGCACTCCCCACCCGAGACCAGATAGATGTACCGGTGAAGGAGCATCTGATTGTTGAGATGTACTCCAGATAACCGTTCCGGGTATTGAAGGAGGGGTCGGCTTTCCATGCTGGAGATTGAAAAGCCCAAAATTGAATGTGTTGAGCGCGATGACGCGGACCGGTACGGGAAGTATGTAATTGAGCCGCTGGAGCGAGGTTATGGAATTACCTTGGGTAATTCCATGCGCCGAGTGCTGCTTTCTTCGCTTCCGGGAGCGGCCATTACCTCGGTCAAGATTGACGGGGTGTTGCATGAGTTTTCAACCATTCCCGGCGTCTTCGAGGACACCACGGATATCATCCTGAACTTGAAGGCGCTGAGATTTAAAGTGCATAGTGAAGAAACCAAGACGATTCGGATCGAGGCGCATCAGGAAGGGCCGGTACTGGCGAAGGACATTATCGCCGATTCGGATGTAGAAATCCTGAATCCAGAGGCACCGATCGCCACCTTGAGCGCGGGCGCCCGGCTCTATATGGAAATGACCGTCGAAAAAAACAAGGGCTACCTTTCCGCAGAAAAGAACAAGAAAAGCGAGCATGTAATCGGAGTGATCCCGATCGATTCGGTATTCAGCCCGGTTACCAAAGTGAATTACACAGTCGAGCATACCCGGGTCGGCCAGGTAACTGATTACGATAAACTGACAGTCGAGGTTTGGACTGACGGGAGTATAAGTCCCCGGGAGGCAATAAGTTTATCGGCCAAGATTCTGAATGATTACCTGCGTCTGTTCGTAGGGCTGACGGACAAGGTTGGCGAATTACAGACGGTGGTGGCTAAGGAAGAAGAACCACACGACCGGATTTTAGAAATGGCGATAGAAGATCTGGACTTGTCGGTGCGGTCATTTAACTGTCTGAAACGAGCGGGCATCAATAGTGTCGGCGAGCTTGTCCAACGCAACATCGAAGACATGATGAAAGTTCGCAACCTAGGCAAGAAATCTTTAGAGGAAGTTGACAAAAAACTGGCGGAGCTGGGATTGACCCTTCGCCACGCAAATGAGCAATGAGCAGATAAGGGAGGAAGTCTCGTGAGCTATCGGAGATTGGGCTTCAGATCGGACCACCGCCGGGCGCTGTTGCGGAATGCGGTGACCTCGCTGCTCAAGGTCGAGAAGATTGAGACCACGGAACACCGTGCCAAGGAGATTGACCGGCTGGCAGAAAAAATGATTACCCTCGCTAAACGTGGAGATCTGCACGCCCGGAGACAGGCGCTGGCTTACATTATGGACGAAGACGTTGTCAAGAAATTGTTTGACGTTCTGGCCCCCAAATATGCAACTCGAGCCGGCGGCTATACCCGGATTTACAAAGGCGGCACTCGTCGCGGCGACGGGGCCCCAATGGCTGTGATCGAGCTGATCTAAGCTGGAATGAAACGCGAAGCAGTAAGGCCGGGGAGAACCGCCTGTCGTTGGGCGGGATGAAGCCTTCCCGGCTATGGTATTTACGGAGGTGTTGGCCTTCATTGCCGTGAGCGACCTCCATTATGACTATCGCGTCCCTTCGGGCGAGGTGCTGCCCGCTCTGCGGGGTATAGATCTAATCATTCAGCCGGGCGAGTTCGTTGGTGTTGCCGGGCCCAATGGCTCAGGCAAGTCCACGCTGGCCCGGCATTTTAATGCACTGCTGCTGCCGGCAGCCGGTTCGGTGATAGTCGATGGATTTAACACTCTGGACTCCGGCCAGCGCTGGGATATTCGCCAGCGGGTGGCGATGGTATTTTCCAATCCCGATAATCAACTGGTTGCCCCGGTGGCCGAGGAGGATGTAGCCTTCGGTCCCGGCAATCTAGGGATTGATCCCGAGGAAATTGAGCGTCGGGTCGATGCCGCCTTGGAATGGGTCAATATGAAAGAACATCGCCACCGCTTGGTTCACCACCTGTCGGGGGGGCAAAAGCAGCGGATTGTGATCGCGGGGGCGTTAGCGATGCTTCCCCGCTATTTGATTTTGGATGAACCGACAGCGATGCTTGATGCCCGGAGTCGGCGGGAATTGCTGGATGTCGTTCACCGATTGAACCGGGAACGGGGCATGACCGTGATTCTGATCAGTCATTATCTCGAGGAATTGATGGAAACGGAGCGACTGGTGATTTTGGCGGAAGGGCAAATCAGATGGCAGGGAACGCCGGAGGACTTATTCCGACAACCGGAAACCCTGACCGCACTTGATTTGGAACTGCCGCCGATTATGGAGTTAGCCCAAGGACTTCGCCGTCAGGGGATTCCTGTTCCGAACGAAACGAGTCAAGTAGAGCAATTGGTGTCCTTTTTGCTCCAGGCAGGAGAAGCTGAGCGATGATTGAAGCCCGCAACCTGACATATATGTATCGTAGTCCGGGAGTAGCTCCGGTGACCGCGCTCGACCGGTTGAACTTTGAGATCCGGAGGGGTCAGTCAGTGGGGATTATGGGTCCGACCGGGTCTGGCAAATCGACTCTGATTCAAAACTTGAACGGCTTGCTGCGTCCGACTGGAGGCAGCTTAACTGTTGACGGGATTCGCATTGAAACCGCGTCCAAAAAGCAAATGAGCGTATTGCGCTCCCGGGTGGGGATTGTCTTCCAATTCCCCGAGCAGCAACTGTTCGAGGCGACAGTTTTTGCAGACGTGGCCTTCGGGCCGCGGAATCTCCGTCTGGCGGCGGCAGAAGTGGAAAAGCGAGTCGCCCGCGCCCTGGAGGCGGTTGGATTGCCAGGGGAGCAGTTTGCTCGGCGTTCCCCCCTGGCGCTGAGCGGCGGGCAAAAAAGGCGGGTGGCTATCGCTGGTGTTTTAGCCATGCAACCCCAGTTGCTGATTCTGGATGAACCGACCGCCGGCCTTGATCCCGGCGGTCGCCGGAGATTCTTGCAGATGGTCAGAGCTCTTCGACAGGAGCAGCCAGGTCTTACCATTCTGATGGTTACTCATCGGGCGGAAGAATTGGCGGGCTGGGTCGATCGGGTACTGGTGCTGCACGAAGGCCGGCTGTTGATGGCCGGATCGGAGCATGAAGTGTTCACCCGGACCGATGAGCTGACCGCCATCGGGCTGCAGCCCCCGGTGAGTGCGGTTGTATTCAATCGTCTGCGCCAGTTCGGTTGGGAGTTGAATTCCGAAGCTCTGCAGCCAGAGGAAGCCGCGAAGCTGATTGCCGGATGTTGGCACAAGCGGATGGAGGAGAAAGCGAAATGCTGCGGGACCTGACGGTCGGAATGTATCTGCCGGGAAATTCACGACTGCATTCCCTGCACCCCGGCGCTAAAATAATCGCCACCGCCATATTAATGCTGGCGGTATTTTTAGTCACCAGCATGAGCGGATGCCTGGTCCTGGCCGCAGTTCTTTTTGGCTTATGGGGCCTTGCCGGTCTTTCTCCTCGCCTGCTGGTTCAGGGATTCCGGCCTTTGCTGTGGGTGCTGCTGCTGGTGCTGCCGCTGCAGCTGTTCTTCACTCCCGGGCCGCCGCTGGCGGTCTGGGGACCGTTGGCGATCAGCTCGACCGGAGTCGAGGGGAGCCTTTGGCTGCTCTATCGCCTGGCGGCGCTGGTGGCGATCAGCTCGTTACTGACTCTGACCACCAGTCCGGTCGCACTGGCTGACGGCTTGGAACAGCTGCTCGCCCCCTTGGCAAAAGTACGTTTTCCTGCGCATGAGATGGCGATGGTGATTAGTATTGCGCTGCGGTTCATCCCGCTCCTGGGTGAAGAAGCGGACATTATTGGCAAAGCCCAAAAATCCCGGGGAGCGGCTCTGGATAGCGGCAACCTCGGGCAGCGGAGCAAGGCGGCAGTGGCCTTTCTGGTGCCGATGATCCTGGCCTCATTTCGGCGGGCGGACGAACTGGCGCTGGCGATGGAGTCCCGATGTTATCGCGGCGGAGCGGGTCGTACTCGACTCCGACGGACCCGAATCGGAGCAGCGGAGATCCTGGCGGTTTTGGGGGCAGCGGCGGTTGCGCTGATTGCCGGCGGCCGCTGGTAGCGAGGCGAGAGATGGAAAAACCAGCGCGGAACATCAGACTTCAGCTCGAATATGAAGGGACCGGTTTCGAAGGTTTTCAGCGCCAGCCCCGGGGACGGACGGTTGAGGTAGAGTTGGAGAAAGCCCTGCGCCGGTTGACTGGCGAAGCAGTCCGGATCATTGGCGCCAGCCGGACTGATGCTGGTGTGCATGCGCTCGGACAAGTGGTCAATTTCCGGACAACAGCGGTGATTCCGGCTGAGCGGATAGCCTGTGCGCTGAACGGCATCCTGCCAGCCGATATCCGGATCTTGGAGAGCTGCGAGGCGGAAGCCGGTTTTCACGCTCGACACGACGCCTATCGAAAAACATACATATATCTGATCTACCGACAGCAGCGGGGGGCGGTGCTTTATCGCCATCGAGCCTGGCTAATCTTCAAAGACCTGCGAGTTGAGCCAATGGCGGCGGCAGCCAGGGAATTGGAAGGAACCCATGACTTCAGCAGCTTTTGTGCCAGTAACTCCGGAGTTCAGAACCGAACCCGGACTGTCCAGCAGTGCCGGCTGGAAAGCGAGGGCCCCTGGCTGCGGTTGCAGATAACCGCTGACGGCTTTTTATATCATATGGTACGCAACATCATCGGGACCTTGGTGGCGGTCGGGCAAGGCAAGATTCCGGCGGAGGCGATAACCGGTATCCTCCAATCCCGGGAGCGGAGCCGGGCCGGGCCCACCGCGCCGGCTCAGGGATTGTATTTACTGCAGATAGACTACCCGCACAATGTTGACAGAGAACAGGAAAATGGAGTAAAATGTCTAAGCATGCGTCTGCCGGATTAGAGCCCCGTTCCGGCATGCAGGAATCTCGTTGCAAGGAGGAACTGAAGCTATGACCACCTTCATGGCCAAGGCTGGCCAGGTGGAGCGGAAGTGGTATGTAGTTGATGCTGCGAACAAAACCTTGGGCCGATTGGCATCCGAGGTTGCTTCCATTCTGCGCGGCAAACATAAGCCAACCTTTACTCCCCACGTCGACACCGGAGATCACGTGATTGTGATCAACGCTGAGAAAATTCAACTAACGGGAAATAAACTTCGGGACAAGAACTTATCTTACCATACCGGTTATCCGGGAGGGCTGCGCTTGATCCCGTACGGTCAGCTACTGAAAAACCGACCCGAACGGGCGATTGAAGTAGCGGTCAAAGGTATGATTCCCCATACTCGGCTGGGCCGAAAAATGATCAAGAAGCTGAAAGTATACCGCGGGCCGGAGCATCCACACCAGGCACAAAAGCCTGAAATCTGGCAGCCGCGTGGCTTCTAGACTCTGAAGAGAAGGGAGGAGCATCGTGGCGAGCTTACATTTCTATGGCACTGGGCGAAGAAAGACAGCTGTGGCCAGGGTACGTCTGGTATCGGGCAGCGGTCGGGTGATGGTTAACAGCCGGACGCTGGAAGAATATTTCGATAAGCGGACTTTACAGATGATTGCCCGGCAACCGCTGGTTTTAACCAACAGCCAGGGCAAATATGATGTCTTGATTCGCGTCCACGGTGGAGGAACTACGGGTCAGGCGGGAGCTGTTCGGATGGGAATGGCTCGGGCATTGGTGAAATCCGACGCTGATCTACGACCGGTATTGAAAAAGGCCGGCTTCCTCACTCGAGACCCGCGGATGAAAGAACGGCGCAAGTACGGTTTGAAAAAAGCCCGCAAAGCGCCCCAATTCTCCAAACGTTAATACCTGCGCAAACGATCAACACAGAAGCTGCCGAATTATTCGGGCAGCTTCTTTTGTTTTCCATATAACGACATAATAAGCAGGAAACCGGCTCCAGCTTCTCGCTATAATGAAAGAAAACGCGCACAGGAGGAGTAAGCGATGAGCCAATCCACAGTTACCCGGGAGGAAGCAGGCCGGCTGCTCTATGCCGCGCTGACTCCTCATCCGCCGATAATGGTGCCGGCGGTGGGGCGAGGACAGGAAGTACGCGTTGCTGAAACCATCCAGGCGATGCGCCGGGTCAGCCGCGAAATCGAGGAGATTAAGCCGGAAACGGTAATTGTCATCAGCCCGCACGGACCAATGTTCCAAGACGCAGTGGCATTGGCGGGAACGCCGCAGCTGAGCGGAGATTTCGCTCAATTCGGAGCCTCCCAGATCCGGCTTTCCTTGGCGAACGATTTGAGGCTGGTTGAGGCTATTCAAGAGGCGGCTGGAAATTGCGAGATTCCAACCGTTCTTATGACGGAAGCCCGAGCCCGTCGCTATTCACAGAGTACTGCGCTGGATCATGGCGCGCTGGTGCCGCTCTTTTATCTAACTGAGCCTTACCTCAATCGGGAACAGCCGATTCCCTTCCAATTGGTCAGTATAACCTATGCCTTGCTTTCGCTGCCGGAACAGTATCGGTTTGGCATGGCCATCCAGGAGGCGATTCGGGCTACCGGCCGGCAAGCGGCGATCATTGCCAGCGGCGATTTATCCCATCGACTGACGCTTGATGCCCCCGCCGGATATCGGCCGGAGGGGGAAGAATTCGACCGGGAACTGGTTAGAATCACCGCCTCCGCCCAGATTCAGGACTTGTTCCGACTGCCGTCAGTATTGATCGAACGGGCCGGGGAATGCGGACTAAGATCCTTTGTGATCGCCTGGGGAGCGGCAGAAGGACTGCAGGTCAGACCGGAAGTTTACTCCTATCAAGGCCCCTTTGGAGTGGGGTATATGGTGGCCAATCTTGGAGTTGGCGGCTCTGATCCCAACCGCCGGATTTTGACGGCGCTGCTGGATGAGCAGCGGCGGCGGGTGAATGCCGGTCGGGAGCAGGAGAGTGCGGTAGTGCACATGGCCCGGGCTGGCATCGAGGCCTTTGTCCGCCGGGAACAGGTTGTTGATTCTCCCGCGGAACTGCCGCCGGAGCTGCCGGAACGAGCGGGTGTGTTTGTTTCGATCAAGAAAGGCGGGCAATTGCGGGGTTGCATCGGCACTACCGAGCCGACCCAAGAGACCTTGGCGGCCGAAATTCTCAGCAACGCTATTCAAGCGGCTACCCGGGATCCGAGATTTTCCCCGATTCAGGTTCGCGAATTGCCGGATCTGGAATACTCGGTGGACATCCTCGGCGTTCCGGAATCAGTCGAAGATGTGGGACAACTGGATCCCGACCGATACGGTGTTATAGTGAACTCCGGCGGGCGCCGGGGGCTGCTGCTACCGGAGCTGGAAGGAGTTGAAACGGCTGAGCAGCAGCTGACGATAGCCCGGCGGAAAGCGGGTATCGGGCCTGGAGAACCGGTGCGCTTGGAACGATTTACAGTCAGAAGATTCAAGTAGGAGGGAAGATGTATGTTTCCAGCTCAGTACTATGAGCCGCGGCCGGGAGGAGATGTCCAATGCCGGCTCTGCCCCTGGCATTGTCTGATTCATGAGGGAAATCGAGGAATCTGTCGTGTCCGTGAAAATCAGCAGGGGCAGTTGTTGAGCCGCAATTATGCCCAGCTGACTGCTTGCAATCTGGATCCAATCGAAAAAAAGCCGCTGTATCATTTTTATCCGGGCTGCACCATCCTTTCGCTGGGCAGTTTCGGCTGCAATTTTCACTGTAAATTCTGCCAAAACTGGACACTTGCGCACACCGACCCCCCTACCTTTGAATTGACGCCGGAGCAAGCGGTGGCAGCAGCGAAGCGGGAAGCGGCGGGAGGGAACAATATCGGTATTGCCTATACCTACAATGAGCCAGTTGTTTGGTTCGAATATGTGATGGCGACCGCTCGTCTGGCCCGAGCGGCCGGACTGAAAAATGTTCTGGTCACCAATGGATTTATTGAAGAAGAACCGCTGAGTGAATTGCTGCCCTATATCGACGCTATGAACATCGATCTGAAAGGTTTTACCCGGGATTATTACCAACAGATCTGCAAGGGCCGATTGGAGCCGGTGCAAAAGACGGTGGCAACGGCGGCTCGCCGATGCCACCTGGAGCTGACGACCCTGCTGGTTACCGATCTCAATGACAGCTCCGAGGAAATTACGGCTCTGACCGACTGGGTCAGCAGTCTCAGTCCGGATATCCCGCTGCATTTGTCCCGTTATTTTCCCAATTACGAGTTGGACGCTCCGCCAACTCCTCTCAGCACCATGATCCGGGCCTATGGAATTGCCAGAGAGCGATTGCATTATGTCTATTTGGGCAACGTAAGCGGACTGGGTGGCAGTGATACCAATTGTCCGGGCTGCGGCACTCGCCTTATTTCCCGGCGGGGTTATACGGCCGAAGTTTTAGGATTACATCAGCAGGCATGCGATACTTGTGGGCGAAGTATACCGGTGGTTATGGCGGAGAAGGGATGTACTCCAGAATAAGGAGGGAGATTAACTATGGCCGATCTCGACAGTGTAGTGATGGGAATGCTAAGCAACACCTTTGGAGAACGTTTCTGCACTGATTATCTGGAACGTAAAATTTATTCCGCAGACATGGCGGTAATGCCTTCGATGGTTCGACCGTTGGTGGGAGATACTACCCCGGAAGGCATTGTGCAGCCGGTTTCTGAAGAGGAATTGGTAATCCTGGTTCAATTAGCCCGAGAAAAGAAGCTGCATCTGACTCCCCGAGGCCGAGCAACTTCCGGCTATGGAGGGGTGCTGCCGCTGCGGGGGGGCGTGGTGGTGGAATTCAATCGGATGGCGCAGATTCTGGCTATCGATTCAGCCGCACGGACAGCTACGGTCCAACCAGGAATAATATGGAAAGACTTGGAATATGCATTAAATCAAGAGGGTCTTACCGCATGTCTCTATCCCACCAGCTTCCCTTCGTCCTCGGTCGGAGGCTGGTTGGCCCAGGGAGGAGCCGGAATTGGCAGTTATGAATATGGTTATTTCCGGGAGGTAGTGGAATCGGTCCGACTAGTCCGGCCGGACGGGGAGATCCAGGAATTGCGCGGCGGGGACATTGATCTAGTTGCGGATGCAAATGGGGTGACCGGTTTCATCAGCCAACTCACCATCCGGGTGAAGCCGCTGAAACCGATGCATGTTCGGTTGATCGCTTTTAATACCGCCCGCCAGACCGCGGATTTCCTGACCAGCCTCTACGACCGGCGAGTGTTGCTTTGGTCGGTGAGCTTTATCAATCCGACCACTGCTCGACTGCGCAATCAACTACCCCCTTCTCTTCGCCACGGACATCCTGGCGAATCTATTTCCCGGGTGGTTTTACCAGAACAGTACATAGTCCAGTTAGCCTGTACTACCGACCGCTGTGAGCTGGTGGAGGCAGAAGTGACCGAATTGGTTGCCCGGCACGGCGGTGTTTATCTCAGTGAAGAGATTTGTCGCCATGAATGGGCGGCCCGATTTTCACCCATGCGTATCAAACGGATTGCGCCTTCCCTCATCCCCAGCGAAGTCGTGGTACCGGTTGATCAACTGGCGGGAGTGCTCGACGAGATCGGACGAGAAATCAAGCATCCGTTTGCGGTTGAAGGATTGGCTGTCAACCAACGGGAGATCGTTTTGCTGGGCTTCATCCTTCATGATGAGCGGAGATTTGACTTCAATCTCGCGTTCGGATTAGCACTGAGTGTACTCAGGAAGGCGGAACAACACGGTGGCCGACCCTATGCCACCGGCCTCTATTTCAGTAATCTGGCAGCTCGGATACTGGGGCAGGGGCGGCTGGAAAGGTTGCGCCGGTTCAAGCGGGAGCATGATCCGCAAGGATTGTTTAACCCGGGCAAGGTGACTGAGGGCAGTCTGGTAGCCGAAACTGTGAGCCTGGGGAGCGCGGTGGAACCGTTGGTACGGGTGTTCGGTAACTGGATTCAATCCCGACCGCCGGGAGAGCTGTTTCAGGAGCGTAAGGGAATTCCCGGGGATATCGCCTGGTATGCGTATGCGTGTTCTCAGTGTGGGTACTGTGTAGACCAGTGCGACCAATACTATGGGCGTGGCTGGCTTTCCCAATCGCCGCGGGGCAAATGGAATTATCTGAAGCTGGTGTTGGAAGGGGAAGTGGAGTTCACCCAACAGGCGGTCAATAATTTCCTGGCGTGTACCACCTGCGAAATGTGTAATCATACCTGCGATTTGGATCTGCCCAATGAATCCTCCTGGTTGAAGCTGCGCGGATTGTTGGTGGACAAGTGGGGATACCATACATTCCCGCCATTTGAAATAATGGTCAACACGCTTCGGCAGCAGGGTAACATCTGGGGTGGATATGGGAAAGAGCGGGATGCCTGGATGATTGAGGAATTGCGGCCGAATCTAGTGGACAAATCGGACTATGCGTATTTTGTCGGGTGTACTTCCTCCTATGTGGAGCATGACCTAGCCCGGTCAGCCGGACTGCTGCTGCAGGCAGCGGGAATCAAATTCGCCTATCTTGGGCAGCAGGAACTCTGCTGCGGGATTCCGATGCTGGTTGCCGGACGCTGGGAAGTTTTCGATGAGATTGCGGCCCGAAACATCGATCAGATGAAACAAACCGGAGCCGGTACGATCATCACCACCTGCCCGGCCTGCTGGCTGGTCTGGGAAATCTATTACCGAAAGTGGGCCCAGGAGCATTCGGTCGAATATCCATTTCATGCTCGGCATTATGCCGATGTGCTGGCCGACCGGATTCGGGAGGGAGTCTTCACTTTTCCCGGCAATATCAATCGTGCGGTCACCTATCACGATCCCTGTCATATGGGCCGGGCGGGAGGGTGTTACGAAGGCCCCCGAGAAGTGATCAATGCCATTCCTGGCTCCAATTACCGGGAAATGCGATTCCATCATGACCATGCCCATTGCTGCGGCTCAGTAGTAAGTCTAATTGCCGATCCGGATGTCGCTCTGGAAATCGGCGCCGCCAGATTACAGGAAGCGATCGCG
>Ga0302252_1000728_pt1 | contig 25005 bp, 20 predicted proteins | sample AAG_RA_Leu_MG_FD_193511 | JGI IMG/M metagenome (GOLD analysis project Ga0302252, IMG submission 193511) | Enriched activated sludge microbial communities from anaerobic digester in WTTP, New Holstein, Wisconsin, United States - AAG_RA_Leu | ecosystem: Engineered > Bioreactor > Anaerobic >...
CGTCTGCGGAGCATATGTTATTCCGCTTTCCATGACAGCGACAGGCGACAATCGAGTATCTCCCGGTTGCACGAAAGAGTGCGTCGAACGGTATATCCACTCAAAAGCGTCATATTGGTGATTGTCCGTTCGGTTATCTGCGTGTTTTTCATCCTGACGGAAAGAGATCAATGGAAAGCCAATATCCCAATCCTTCGGTTTGATTTCGCCATTTTCAAGATAATCTTGTCTATCAAGAAACCCAACCTTCCAAGTTCTGTCGCCAATGGTGAGATAATTACGAGTCGTGTCTGCCAAATAGGAAAACGGATAGGGTCCTCTTGTATTATTCCCGCTATCGGGATCGACAGAGTAGCGGATTTGGCCATCCAAACGATTGGTTTGTTGGCATGTCCCCGCTGAAAAAGACGGATTATCAGGATCTCTCAAGGGATCATATAGAGAATTTTGGAATATACCATCTTCATCAAACCAAAGCTGCCCTGCTTCGTCCATGACAATATACAGAGGATCCAATGCTTTCGCACTATCTTTATTCGGATGAGGTGAAAGATAGCCAACTGCATAATAAAGCGGTTGAATGATTTCTCCCGAAGAATTCTTCCTCATCGGATACTTTTCACTTCCCCAAACCGATTGACCCGGAGATTGCCAGGGAAATAAAACCTTTCCGGGAAGAGGCGCATCATCTCTGTCGATACCAACAGGCGTCCATCGCAGCAATAAAGTAACGCATAGTGTACGATCAGGTAATGCATTAACAGGATATATTGGTATACAAGCACAAAAAACCAATAAAAAAACAACCAACCAAATCAAAACATTCATCCAACGGTTCAAGATATCACCTCAACGCCTTTTCTGTAAAGATTATACTCTAAAAACAAAAATACAGACTCCAAGCTACTTGACACCTAAGGTACCTTTTCTTTCAAAATTGGGTATTATATTGTATAGGCGAAGCAGGAGGTAAGATGAAAATAACGGACAACAAAGAGAAAGAAAAGGAATTTTTGAAACAAATCCAATCGGTCAAGAAGTTTGATATCATCATCGAGGGCATTGTGAAAAAAGACTTTTCCAATCGAAGAGATGAAGCGATCAATTCTTTATTCAAAATGGCTGTCGATGGCTTATTACCTGAAGACGTATCCAGCCTTCTGAAAGATATCAAGAAAACTGATCTGTACCGAGAAAAGATAGAAGAGACTGCAAACAATCTGATAGAAGAGCTTTATAGCCTACTCAACCAAAAATACAAAATCGATTTTGACTTTTTTGGTTTGCTACAGGATATCCAAAAAGAGCTGGAATCAAAAAAAGAAGAAACTGCTGAATTAGAAGCGGTCCAACACCAAAAAAAAAGAGCCAGAAAACAGCGAAAGGCCAGTCCCGATTTTGATATGCGCGAAGTGATCATTAATCCGAAAGAAGGTATCTGCTAAGCTTTTCAATCCTTCTCTGGCAAACAGAAATATTCATAAAAAGGTTTGAAATCCACTTCATATCCGGGGTAGGTCTTTTGCATACCCATTTTATAAAGCTTCCTGTATCCGTCAGTCAGCGCATGGGAACGTATTCCTGTCTGTAAAGAAAGATAGGCTTCCATGAATGCAGCCAGGTTGTCATTCGCCTTGATCAACAAACCATCCATCGGGTGATAGGCGTCTTCGTTATACCGGCTCATTAAATCAGCAGAATCGATAATTTGTACTTGGTGTTGAGTGCAGATTTTGCTTTGGAATTCCTGAGTAGTAAAGTATTGCATATCTTCATGCCAGGGAATCGGAAGCAAAGGATAGATTCGGGTAGCCATCTGTTGGCATTCTATCTGTTTGATCAGCTCCTCTAAGCCTTCGACAGAACGTTTGATCGGAGAGATGATATCCCTAGTCAGTACTTCAGGCAGATCATGAAATAAACCGCCGAAAAAGTTCAGATAGATCCTTTTCGAACAGGCATGTATCGCTTTGGATACAAAATAGGAGAGAATCGCAACTACCAACATGTGCCCCAAAACGGAAGTTTCAGGGATTCGAGGAGAGGAAGCCCATCGTTTTTGAAAACGAAGCTGTCCGATCAAATCAACAAAGTTTTGTATTTTTGTATCGGATTGGTACGCAATAAAACACGGAAGGTCCTGATGCTTGGATAATTCCTCTTCAATTTTCGTCTTGGTCTCTTCGATTCCATACATTTGCTGATTAAGGTGGTAGATGATTCTGAATTCCCATAAAGTAGCCAGGAAATGGGAGGCACGTACGATTCTTCGCTCTCGAGATACAATTAATCCAGTCTGAAAATACGCTTGCATCCGGGCGTACAATCCGTACCGGTCAGGAGAGAAAGCTTCCTGCAAACTCTGAAGCACCCAGTTATGCAAAGCCGGTCCGCTTTTATTCATGAGCTCATAATAAATAGGAGGCTTAATATCAGTGAGTACGGTTCTCTCAAAAAACTCAAACACCCCTGCTTGAATCAGCAATTCCCAATCGATCGGTTTACCGCTTTGCTGTTCTTCCAATTTGCCCAGGGTATACGCAATCATCATTTTATGGGCCTGTTTATCCAGCTCAGTAAATCCCTGAACACGCAAATGATCATTCCATCTCTCTATAGAGGCAGATCGGTAAATCAATTCCAACAAAAGAGGCGAGACAAACGGTTGTTGTTTCATCATTCTCCCATTATACCTTATCCTGGTAATGATGATACCGTCGAATGGTTTTTGAACCGTATTTATCCCGGATAGCATCCAATGTTCTGGTAAAAATTTTTTCTTTTTGATTTTCGCCAAATAAGCTTTCCCCGTCAGACAAATGGGTTAAGGATATTCCTAACAACCTGATAGGTTCACGCTTTTCTTTCATGAAAAGCCGTTTGGCAAAATAGTAGATTTGCTCATCGGAGAATATCGGACTGTTCAAGGTTACCTGTCGCGTAATGGTCTTAAAATTCGAGTACCGGACTTTGATGGAAAGGCAGGAAGCTTCCTGTTTCTCCTGACGTAATCGATGTCCCAATTCAGAAGACAGATGATCCAAAATGATGAATAGCTGAGGTAAGTCAACGATATCCTCTTCAAACGTGATTTCTTTGCTGATGGAGGGAATGGAAGCAGAGGTTCTTCCTTCTTCGATCCCATGAAGCAAAAACCACAAACTGCTTCCGTATTTGCCAAATATTTTGGTCAGTTTAGCAAGATCAAAGGAATAGAAATCACTCACCTTCGTAAAACCTTTGCTAATAAAAAACGGTTCGCTTTTTTTCCCAATGCCGGGAAGCACATGGATGGGAAGGTCTGACAGAAATTCTCTCTCAAAGCCTTGTGCAATAATGGTCAAACCGTCAGGTTTTGCGCTTGAGGCAGCAATTTTGGCGACAGCTCTTGTACCGGCAATACCAATTGATATGCTGAATCCTAACTGAGATTGGATTTCTGATTTTAACCGTAACGCCAATGTCTCTTCACCCCCGTATAAACCTATTGTTTCGGTGATATTCAGATCAGCTTCATCAATAGACAGAATATATAATTCAGGAGTGTACTGCCTGAACAAAGAAAACATCTTCTCCGAATAAGCGCGGTAAGAAGCGAAATCGCCTTCCAAAAAAACAGCGTCCGGCTTCAAGCGTCGTGCCAGAGCAATGGGCATGGCAGAGTGAATCCCCGCTTTTCTGGCTTCATAAGAAGCAGTAGAAACCACGCCATGTTTTGAATTCACTCCGCCCACTACAACCGCTTTTCCTCGCAAGGATGGGTCCTTGAGTATCTCAATGGCTGCAAAAAACATATCAGCATCCGCATGAAGCCATCTTTTCAAAGGATTATTCCTCCGGGGGTATCTCCAGGATAATTCTTGCAGAATCCAAACTTTCCGTGGTAGTTTCTCCTTCTTGATAAAAAGCCGTCATCAGAAACACATGTTTCCCTTTCGCAGGATGCTCCAAAACATAGGAGGACGCATCACCTTTCAGAGTAGCCAACAAAGATCTCTCACCGGTAACCTCATATAGATGGAATCCGTCTACAGGAAAACGATATTCCCATTCAAACTTGATTTGATCAGCCTCTGAATCATATTTGGCTCTGATGGTTTTCATCAAAATCGGCTTTCCTTTCGGAATGGTAACCTGTATGGTATTCGTAAAAATCTCACCAAAATCACTGACAGCCGCTACTTTATACTGGTAAGACTCTCCGCTTACGACCTTTGTATCACGGTAATAGGTGCTGTTTGGCTCTAACATCCCTGCTATCAATTCATATGATGCCAATTCGGGATTCCATCGATACACCTTGTATCCCTCTTCATCCTTTGCATTATCTTTCCAGGATAGTTGCACTCCGTTCGAAGAAGCGTAAACAGCCTTCAAATAAGCTGGAGAGTAAGGTAGTTCGCATAAAGTCTGCATCAGATCCAATATCCGCGGGTAAAAATCTGAGAAATTGGGGTATATATCGCGATTATTCAAGTATTCCTGGAACAAATTAAATATGTACTCTGAATAGATAAATCCATAAAAATAATCTGCTTTTTTTCTTTCCCGGAGATCCTCTTTTAGCAAATCATTTTCAAGAATATGATTCATCACGGATCGTATCAGGTGCTCCGTATAACATAATTCCCATGTATAGTACCCGGTATACATCATCTCATCCATGATTGGATTGAAGAGCTTATCATACCGTAATACCTCCTCCCTGTTCTGCGCAGTCAACGGACCGATAAAAGATTGGCTAAACTCATGGTACACTTGCTTGGCTAGAATGTCGGGATCGGTAAAAACCGGTTCGCTTTCCTCGCTACGGCTAGGGCCGATAATGCTATACATTGTGTTTCCTACTTTTACACCGTACCCATCTTGATGGACCATAGGAGACAAAATGATGGTGTATGCATTCTGGTTGGGACCAAAAAAATTCTCCAGATTGGTTATATAATCTTTTTCCGCAATCAACAGAGAGACAGCATCAGTATGTTTTTTATAAAACAAGCGATGGTCTTCGTAAAAGTCCATAAATTTGGTTTCTTCCGCATAATCTCGTAGTAATGTAAGAAAATCGTTAAGATTTTTTTCTCCTCCCATTCTTTCCAGGATGTATTTCGGAATAGGGATCCTTACCTGGAGTTCAGGGGGCTCGGATAAATGCAGCATCAATGCATGCGGTATCTCATATTGAAATCCAAACATAAACCACATCATCACATAGTGCCGTAAAACAGGATGCCTATAGGACTCTCCGAAATGTTCTGAGATCTCATTGCGGTAGGTAAAATCATACTCCGATAAAGGCCAATACCCAACCATCCATTGTACAACAGTCAACAATTCGATTCTTGGATCACTCACTACCTTGATCTTCTTTTCTGCTGCAAAAGCTTGCCGATTTGTGCCGACTCCGGCAAGAATCCCCGCCACTAACACGAGGCACAGCACTCTTTTCCACATTGTGTTTTTCATCTTTTTCCCCTTTCTATCACTAACAATTGCCAATATCTTATCGGCATAAAAAGTGAACACCAATCAAAGGTGTTTCCAAAAATTGGTAAGTATCATCGGTAAAGCTTGGTATTGAGATACTTTTCCCAATGGCTTCCAGTGAGGAGGAAGCAATGCTTGCGTAGAGTCATGATGATACCGGTCATCAACCAACAGTATAAAACCGGCATCAGTCTCTGACCGAATCAACCTACCACCTGCTTGAGCCACCCTATTTAAGGCCGGATACAGGTATGCGAATGCATACCCTTTTTGTAATACCTGCTGGTAGTATTCCCGGATAATCTCTCTTTCCAAACAAACTTGCGGAAGCCCTAAACCTATAATGATCACTCCGGATAATCTTTCTCCGACCAAATCGATCCCCTCGCTGAAAAATCCGCCTAATACGGCAAATGCGACTAGCGTTCTCTCCCTTCCCTCCTGAAATGAATTTAAAAAAATGGTTTTCTCGTCATCCCGCATACCCTCTTTTTGCACGATCAATTCAATACCAGAAGGATGACTCCAGGCTTGTAATACTTGTTTCAAATATTGATACGATGGAAAATACACCAGATAGTTCCCTTTTTTTGCCGATACTGCTCTCTGGATCATGGATGGTATCACCTCATAGCTTTTATCTCTGTCTCTCCAGCGAGTGGATAAAGAGGTGTCCGTTAGAACCAACTGATGACTTCTTGAAAAAGGGGATTCGATTTGTAACAAGGTATCGTCAGGAGACCCACCGAGACTATCCCTGAAGAAGTCAAGAGGGGTGAGGGTTGCAGAGAAAAAAACCGATGCGAGAGATTTATCCAGCACCTTTCTGATCAATTGCGCAGGATGGATACAGAATAACTTGATTCTGATATCCTCTTTCTGCTTTTGGAAATAGGTACAGTAAGTGTCTTCCTGATACCATGCAAAAATTTTCAAAGCAAACCAAGCATTCCAAAAAAATTCTAGCGTCGAGGCATTCGTATCGGTGATTTTTTTCTTTTGTATTGCTTGGTTGAATGATTGGGTCAGCAATTCCAAAGCTTCCAGCAAAGGTTCGTGCGGTTCCACTTTTACCAAGTACTGATTCTCAACCACCTCTTCCTGGTTTTCCGCCTGTGTGAATACTTTATGTAATTGCCTAAAGGCTTTGGCTACGTTGAGATCACATTGTTTAAGCGTTTTGTACAGTGCGTATACCGATTTTTTGTTGAATTCGACCGAAAACATCTCTCTGGCTCTGTCTAACAAGTTATGAGCCTCATCCACCAGCAGAATTCCTTGAAATTCAGGATTCTCCCAATACCTTTTCAAAGCTACCCGCGGATCAAACGCATAATTATAGTCTCCCACGATGATGTCCGCCCATAAAGACGCATCCAATGAAAATTCAAACGGACACAACCGGTATTGTGCAGCTAGATTACTCACTTCCTGGCTGGTAAATGAGGGGAACTGAACTAGCGCTTCTAGCGCACCGGACACCCTGTCATAATAGCCCTTTGCATACTCGCAATAATCCGGATGGCACACTTTCTGCGATTTTGGACAGCATTTTTCTTTCGCAATGATATGCACCGACCGAAGTATTGCCCCGTGTTTTTGCAGCCTTTCAATGGCTTGAACAGCATTTTCTTGTTGCGTTGTTTTGGCTGTCAGATAAAAAATTTTCGCAAAAGGGGCTTGAACCAATTGCTTGACAGAAGGAAACAACACGCCCATGGTTTTGCCGATCCCCGTCGGTGCTTCCACCCACAATACGGATGATTGCGCAATGTGCTGCTCTACCTGATCGATTAGCTCTGATTGGCCATGACGAAGATGGTCGAACGGAAATGAAAGCGATTGTAAACGGTTGTTTCTTTCTTGGATCCAATCAAGCCAAGCATGATGCCACCGTACATACTGCTCCCATAGCGGTTTGAAAAAAGATTCCAGCTCTGTAGCGGAAAAAACATAGGCAAATGTGGTTATCGCTTTTTTGGGAATGTGCCTATATAATAGCTCTGCATATACCTCTGTCAGATTATTCTGCTTTATTAGCATATAAGCATAACATTTCAACTGCTCTAAATCAGACTCTACCGGCATCAAACCAAACTGGTCTTCCGGCGTTTCCGTAGTTTTAAATTCCTGGACAAGAGTGGTTTTCTCAGACACCAACAAATGATCAAGTCGACCTATTAAAGTCAAAAAGCATCTTGAGGTGTTCAATTCGATTCGGATAGGCACCTCGCACTCACCGGTTAAGTGCTTTTGCCACTCTTTATGATACCGGATACCTACCATGGATCTGTTTTGATCAAGAAAACCGGTGACAATATCTCCCCTCGGATGCAAAAAAGCTAAAAATTCCTTTACACCAAGAGTATTAGAACATACAACTGCTTTATCCATATTTAGAAATACACAGATAGATTCGTTTTAGTTTACTGAGAGGAGTAGTTTTTCAAATAAGCCGACATGGGCATGATAGGAACTCCGCTATCAAGCGTGTATTGTATGATTTCACGAAATGCAGATTCCAGATAGTCGGTATCATAGACTAACTTGTTGTCAATTCGATGAAATACAAGAATCACCCAATCGCCGTGTTCCTTGGCTCTGTCAATCCACTCTTTCACTTCGTTAGCAGTTGTCCTGGATGTTATACTTCTGGAATTCATCCTATAGGAGGGAATATAGCCGGAAGGTTGATTTAAATTATCGTTCGGCCGAATCCATGAAAAGTACTGCTTCCCAATCTCCAATACACGCTGGTTATAGACGCCATAGGGCAAAGCATAGATATTGCCTCCCTTGTAATGATGACTTTCCAGATAGGTTTTTGTCGAAAGGAATTCATCATGCAGCTTGTCTTCAGTCAATTCGGTCAATACCGTGTCGCCATGTCCTCCGATATCCCATCCGCCATCATGCAGTAAATCAACCATCTCTTGATTAATGAATCCCGGTTCCGATAAGTAAGTAGGAATGACAAACAATGATCCGGCAATATGATACTCATCCATAACAGCTTTGGCTATCATGGTTGAGATTTGACCATCGTCGAACACGATTGATACTGCCGGTTGTTGTCGGTTAAAAAAGCAACTTAATGCATCCACTTTTACCTGGCAACCCATTCCTGGATTGACATCGGCTCTGAATGTAACTTTGTTAATACTTTGCCAAGTGGGATTACCCACCTTGGTAAATTCACTAGGAGAGAGCGTTACCTCGATCCATTCATTGTTTGGCTTCTCACTTAATTTCCACACTAGTTCGAGGTAAAAATAGTCGTTCCAATCCCCATAGGTATGAAAAGTAATCACAAAGGAGTATAGTAAGTCCCAATCATTCGATTTCATAAAAAATCTGATTCCATGAAGCGATAAATTCATCGGAAACATGTAGTGCTCCACACCGGCAAAACCGTCAACTTCATCGGGAATTAATTCCAAGGAGCTTTTTCCTTCTGCTACATCACGAAAATCATACCGATAGTCGCCGATGCGATACATATTGGACCAATCCTCTTCCATATTGGATATTTCCACAAAGGAAACGCCCGGTTGTTTAGCAACAGCTTGCTTCAAGGCAAGAGGGATCAAAAATACCACACAGCAAAGTATCACTACACGCGTTCGTAGTAAAATCGAAATTTTCATATCACCATCTCCCTGTTATCGGAAAACTGGTTTGGACAGCCAACGCCAGATTCCCGATTGATATCGGTTATTTCTGGATATTATTGTATTTTGTTTTTTTATTTTTCCTACTGCTGTAATGGATTATTCCACTGATTTTACCTCATTTCATTTGACAATAATCGCTTTTTTTATCATGATATTTGAAACCGTTCCGGGAGGAGATAGATGAATCAGTTGTGGTGTATTGCGGGTATGTGTGGCGCCGGCAAAAGTGTTGTCTCAGATTTTTTTATTCGACAAGGTTTTCAGTATCTCAGGTTTGGACAGATCACGATGGATGAGCTAAAAAAACGTCAGCTTCCCATTAGCGAGGAGAACGAAAGACTAATCAGAGAAGAACTCCGTGCTGCCTACGGAATGGGAGCTTTTGCATTACTCAATATCAACAAAATCGAATGCCTGCTCGAAAAAGGTAATGTAGTAGCTGACGGACTGTACAGCTTTGCAGAGTACAAAATATTGAAAGAAAGATTAGGAGATGCATGCAAAGTGATAGCCGTATATGCACCCCCATCACTTCGGTATGCCAGACTGGCGGAACGAAAACAAGATCCTGCTGACAAAACCGGCAGAAACAGACCCCTTACTCCTGAAGAATCAAAATCCAGGGATTACAGAGAGATTGAAAAATCCGATAAAGGCGGACCGATCGCAATGGCAGACTATACTATCGTAAATACAAGAGATCTGCACTATTTATACTCTCAATTGGAGGCAATATTACATGAGTAATCAAGAAGAACAGAATTACCAACGTCCTACCTGGGATGAGTATTTTATGGAAGTGGTGAATGCGATTTCAAAAAGAGCTACCTGCAGCAGAGGCCGAAGCGGCTGTGTGATTGCCAAAAACAACCATATTTTAGTAACCGGTTACGTAGGTTCCCCTATTGGTTTTCCTCACTGTGACGAGGTTGGTCATCAGATGAAAAAAATGATCCATGAGGACGATTCTATCTCTCAACACTGCGTTAGGACAGTTCATGCCGAACAAAATGCTATTTGCCAAGCTGCAAAATTAGGTGTTTCGATTGACGGAGCTACCTTGTACTGCAAGATGACACCATGCAGGGTTTGCGCGATGTTGATTATTAACTGTGGTATTGTCAGAGTATTCTGTGAAAAACAGTACCATGCGGGAAAAGAATCTGAGGAAATGTTCAAAAAAGCAGGCATTGAACTGGTTTACCTGCACAAATCAGTCGAAGAGTACGAAAATCAATAACCTGCAAATCTGGTTTGATTTTCTTTGTTAAAAACACAACATCCCCTATAATGGGAAACAAATAAACTCAGAATAGAGGTAATGCTTATGGCAACTGTTCGATCTTTTAATAGGTCTGCGATTGGACCAAAAAATCCTCAGATTAACATAATTAAAACCACGATTGAAACAGCATTTTACGGAAACAATGTGGTCTCGGTCACTTCCTTACCGGAAGCCTACCAATTGGCTTTGCAATCGCCTGGCACGATTATCACCGACCTGCCTGTTTACAAACCGGAGGCGATAGGTTTGGATGCGGGAACGAAAGTGCTTTTATTCAATGACGGAGAAGTCACTGGAAGATGTGCAGCCGCAAGACGAATTGTCGGCGAACCGGATGTCAATATAGCTGAGTATGCAACGATCATTCGTGAAGCAGTCTATCAATCACGTTTCAGAACTATGTACCATGCTCAGACCATCACCGGCTTGCATGAAGATTTTATGGTGAGAAATCATTTGCTGGTACCTGAAGCCCATGAGAATATTCTGTATAACTGGATGCTGAATTTTCAGGTGTTCACTCCGGAATATTACAAAATGTACACGAACTCACGATTAATGCCAGAGACGGATGTGTATGTTTTTTCCGATCCGGATTGGAAAAATGAAAAATTTCCATTAGGGTTGTCTTTCTTTGACCCTCTCCATAACTGTGCAGCTATTTTAGGTATGCGCTATTTTGGTGAGTTTAAAAAAGGCACATTAACATTAGGATGGGGAATCGCCAACCGAAATGGATATGCTTCCTGCCATGGCGGTCAAAAACGTTACCAATTGCAGGATGGCACCAAGAAAGTGATCGGTGTATTTGGATTATCCGGCTCAGGGAAATCCACCATCACACACGCGAAGCATGAAAATAAATACGATGTCACCGTTTTGCATGATGATGCCTTCGTCATCTCTTCCGAGAACGGCTCATCGGTTGCTCTGGAACCTTCCTACTTTGACAAAACATCTGATTATCCCTGTAGCAGCCCTGATAATAAATACTTAGTCACTTTACAAAACTGCGGAGCCACACTTGATGAAGAGGAACAGGTTGTTTTAGTCACGGAAGATATCCGAAATGGTAACGGAAGAGCGATTAAATCCAAGCTATGGAGTCCTAACCGAGTAGACAAATTGAATGAACCGATCAATGCGATCATCTGGTTGATGAAAGACCCTACACTTCCCCCTGTCGTGAAAATTTCCGGACCGGCTCTTGCATCCGCTTTTGGTGCTACTTTAGCTACAAAGAGAACCTCAGCGGAGCGGTTAGCACCTGGTGTCGATCCGAATGCGCTGGTAATAGAGCCATATGCAAATCCATTCCGTACATATCCTTTATCAGAGGATTTTGAAAAATTTAAATTCTTATTCGCTTATCGTAATGTCGAGTGCTATATTCTGAATACAGGCTCTTTCATGGACAAAAAAATCAACAAAGAGGTTACTTTAAAGATATTAGAGGAGATTATTGAAAAAAAGGCAAATTTCAATGCATGGCGACCATTCCAGTCCCTTTCCATTCTTTCCATCGACGGCTTCATCCCGGATATGCAAGACAGAGCCTATATCGAACAGCTGAAAGAGAGGATGAAAGATCGGTTGCGTTTTCTGGAAAGCCGGGAAACATTCAAGGGTGGATTTGACAAATTACCTCAGGATGCTATTCAGGCGATGAAAGAGGTCGTCTCCGAGATCGAGTATTTCTAACCACTTATCCAAAAAAAGACAAGGGGAGCCTACTCCCTTGTCTTTTTTTATTTCAGCAAAGCCTCTCGCAATCCTTCATAAAAATTTCTCAATTACCCTCTCCGTATGCTGCTATCCAATTATCATGAGCCCTTATTGAACCATTCGTGAACCAATTTAGCCAATTAGCTCATAGTATTTGGTCGCCCTACCAAACTATCTGGTCGAAAGACAGTGTTATTACAAAAGCCAGTGAGGAATCAGGCATAGGTTCTCTATTAATCTAAATTTACCCTCGTAATCACCAGACCGTTCTCAACCTTGTATTGACTGAAAATTGTTCTTGAAAATAGCATGGGTGTTTCTTGCATAGTATAGCCATACCAGTAAACTAAGAATTATGAGTAACATGATGAAAAATATTGATACCACAACTTTTGAGAGTCAGATTATTGAATGGAAAGAAAGCTGGCGTGATGAATATTTAAAATGGATATGTGGTTTTGCAAACGCTCAAGGCGGAACTCTTGTTATTGGGAAAAACAACAATGGAGGAGTAATTGGTTTAGAAAATGCAAAAAAATTATTGGTTGACATTCCCAATAAAATTAAGGATATCATGGGGATCATTGTTGATGTAAACCTGAAAACTGAAAATGGAAAAGAATATATTGAAATAGCAGTTGATCCATATCCATACCCTGTGAACTATAAGGGTGAATACCATTACAGAAGTGGGAGCACAAAACAAGAATTAAAAGGTGCTGCATTAGATGCTTTTCTACTAAAAAAATATGGTCTTCACTGGGATGGTGTACCAATTCCCCAATTTACAATATCTGATCTTGATCAAAATGCATTCGCCTTATTTACCAAAAAGGGCATAGAAAGCCAAAGACTTGATAAGAATACAATCCCTGGAAGTAATGAAGAGCTTCTATTCATGTTGAATATAACCGACAAAAAATATATCAAACGAGCAGCAATCCTTCTTTTCTCTAATAATCCTGAAAAAATGATAACAGGTGCTTATGTGAAAATAGGTTTTTTTAGAACGAATACAGATCTAATCTATCAAGACCAAATACATGGGAACCTTTTTGATCAAGTCGATAAAACGTTGGAACTTTTAACTACAAAATATATGAAGGCTTACATCAACTATAGAGGTATTCAGCGTATTGAGCGATTTTTGTTCCCACCAGAAGCCTTGCGAGAAGCTGTAACTAATGCAATAGTACACAAGGATTATAGCAGCGGGAATCCAATACAGATTAGCGTCTATGAAGATAAAATAATTATTTGGAATGCTGGACGATTACCTGATATTCTACCTATTGAACGACTTCTTGAGAAACACCCATCCATTCCCTATAATCCACTAATTGCTACTGCTTTTTTCAGAGCTGGTTATATCGAAGCATGGGGTCGGGGAATCGAAAAAATTAGACAAGAATGTAAAAAAGCTAAAACTCTTGAACCTCATATAGCTTATGATTTTGGTGGTTTGATGGTAACTTTTAGAGCTAGGGTACCCGATACAAATTCAGGTCAAACTACCCAGAAAACTACCCAGAAAACTACCCAGAAAATACTGGCAATACTAAAAGATAATCCTAAAATTAGTAGGGTCGAACTAACTCATTTGTTAGGCAATATCACTGACAATGGAGTAAAATACCATTTAAATAAACTGAAACAAGAAAACAGAATTAGGAGAGTTGGTCCAGATAAAGGTGGTTATTGGGAGGTCGTGGAACAATAAAGCTTCCTCGGAAGCTGAATTCTCTTCTGCAAACATAACCTCAATATTTACTGAGTTTTCTCTCCTTGGTATTTGTGAAACAAGCTGTTGCACAATTGTGCAACAGCTTGTTTCCTTATTGCCAAATTCTCTGACATCACTTGCATATTTATCTTTTTTAGGCTAGCCACTCCCCCCTATTTAATTATTCTCCAATACCCGTCTTTTGTTGGACCAATATGTTCAATTCTGCCCAGTTTTATCAATTTTTTTAAATGATACATAACTCTCTCAAATGTTATTTCTCCTATGCTTTCAGTCAGTTCTATAGCAGTTATCTTTGGATTTTCTGATAATAACCGAAGGGTCTTAGCTGCCATTTTTGAAGTAGTTTCTTGGGTAGTAATCTCAAAAGCTACCCTAAAAGATATTCCAGGCTCCAACCATATAAACTTGATCTCTGGATAGTTCTTTAACTCTTTATGGATAAGCTTGAGTCCATTCCCCCACTTTTCGATGAGATCCAACCTTCTCGGTTCTAAACATACCGTAATAAAACCAGTCATAATCAATTCAGACATGTATTCCAGTAATTTCGGAAAATACTGTATACTAAAAAATATTGTAAACTAACCATTTTGCACCTCCTGCTCATTGGTTTGAAGCCTCCTTCGGTAGAATACCTCTATTCTACGCTCTGTTGGCTTACTCTCAGGATGGAACGAAACTTAAGAATCGCTGGTCAGTTTAGTTCGACGCAGGTGGTCAAATTGGTCCGAAATATACAAGTATTTAAGTGCTCTTCCTTTTGGCTGGTATATTACTTGCATAACTTATTACAAGGCAAAAAGAGACTCTTTTGGTTCTGGTTGTCTTGGTGGATAAAACACACCAATGATGAGAAATGGATTTGGTGCAATATTATGGAATCTCTTAGTTGTTCCCAGAAAAAAGTAAATGTCCTTTTTATTAATAAACTCGTCAGAATATCTCTCACTGACTTTAGCGATTGCACAATCTTCATCACCGTGGCAACTCTCTAATGTATTCCAATACAGTTGTCCGATTTCCCAATCTTCGATCATCATTTTACTTTTTTTACCTTGGCTATCTTCAAATTCATATGAAAATTTATACGGTACTTTTTTTGCAATTTGAAAATTCTCTTTTGAATATTTTTCTTCTTCTGTATCAAATAAAGTTGGCTGTGCAATATCGTTTTCTATTTTATGAAGTTTCTCTGAATCCCATTCTCGATCAGATTTCTCAACGACAAATTTTTTGATTGTGGTTGGTTTAAACATTGCCAACGAGACACCAGTTTCCTTAGAAAGTTTTATAAGGTCAGCCAGATTCTTAAATATTTTAATCCTGTTAAACAAAAATTCTTTACGTTCCTTCCATTCTTTTTTTGTATCAATCTTCTCCAATAATTCGATTTGATCTTTATCTGTTACTTTATAGCTTTCAAGCCTAAAATCTGCTGTATTTCTAATGAGTGGAACTTCAATCCACTGGTACTTTTGATACATTTTTTCTTTTTCGAGTAAGCGAAATGGTACTGGATAAATCCTAATCCAAGATCCATCTTCTTTGATTCCTGCTGTGCAGACTAATTCCGCATACTTATTTGACAAAACTGGATAGGTTTTGACTAATATCAGGATTCTTGTTTTTTCGCTGGTCATAAGTGTTTAGTAGGAATTCCATAACGGGACTCAATTAAATTGCAAATACGAGATCGATGGCAATAATGGTGGTCCTTTTCAAAACAAGTCAAGACAATTCTCTTTTGGTCCTTAAATTCACTCACTATCTTTTGTACATACACATCAGATTGGCTTAGTACATCTTTTTCATAAGAGTCAAAAAGAGTATTATAGCTTTCCAATGTTGACAATTCTTGACGATCCTTTGATTCAATACCAAGTTCGGGTATGTGTAAATACTTAATATCCAACTTAACCAGAGCATTTTCTAGAGTTTTCTTTGAAAAACCATATTTCATGCTAATTGGGTTTTTCCTTACATCGATTACTGTTTTAATATCTTTTTGAACCAGTGCATTCAAATATTCATCAACCGTAATTCCTTCATATCCTAGAGAGTATATGGCATCTATATTCAAGGATTCAATAGATGACTCTTTAACCAGGTTTGTACCAATTCGCTCCCTGATTTCACTTTTGCTGGCATAGTAGGGATAATTCGTATAGATAAACCGAATTAAATTATCTCCGGAATAGCTTTTATAAATCTTATAAAACTCCTGCAAATATATTTGGTCTGATTTTTCTAATAAAGTCAGGTATAATTCTGCTGTATTGCTGTTTAATGATTCATCTCCGGTAATTAGTCCTAATTCAGTTAACCGTCTAATATCAGCATATGCTTGAAATGAAAATGGACCGTATTGATAAGGAACAAAGAAATAAATTTTCTTAGATTCTCTATAAATCTGGTTGTATAAAAACAGAAACTTCATAAGATCAGTTTTGCTCAGTTTGTTATGAAACACCTGGATCATAGCTATAAGAAAGCGTTGTCTATAAAACTGTGGCAAATTACCTGTTTGTGCTACTTTTTGTTTATTCATCATTCTAAAAATATACAGTCAGTAAGGAGCTAAAGCAAGTTTTGATGGTTGAATGAAAGCAGAATTGTATTGCCTGATGTTGGAACTCCAACTTATCATCAAAATGAAACACTACTTTAGTCGACATAATCCTCTCCCCAACTGATTCTAATCACATTCTAATTGCATCTGCAATAATAGTTTTAATTGCGCGTGCAATTATTTAATTGCAATGCAAATAAAAAGTACCCTTTTTACTACCTTCTTTCCTCAATTTCCCAGCATCCACCAACTTTTTTAGCAAACGGGACGCTTTGTATTTATCTATATTCAATAGCTCCTGCACCTGTGAGCTGGTGACTTTTTTATGGTCTTTAACAAAAGCTAGCACCATCTCAGGATATCTCACCTCATCAATACCTTTCAGCCGTTGATAAGCAATGGAATCTCCCAATTGTTGAGACAAATGTGCACTCAACCGATAAATTAGTTGATTCCTGGTTCCAGCTCTCTCTAAATAATTCCTTTCAATCATATTCATCAAGATGTCTTTTGCTCTCGTTTCATCAAATTGTAAAAAGTGACTAGCTTCTTGTAGGCTTATTTCCTTATGACGTTTCATAAGGGACAGAATCATAATCATTTCCAGCGAGAAATCAGTCCCATCACGTTCCGATTGTTTTACCCATCGGATAAAATTATGATCCAGTAATCCATCTTTCAAAATAACTTTCACCTGGTGCTGGTCAGCTTCTATTTTTGGAAGTTCCTTGCCTGAAATCAATTGACAATAGAACATCCGTTTGATGCCCATACCGGCTTTCTCGACTAATCCTAATTGCCGTAAAGAGCCGGCCAATAGTCGATTCCTAGGTTTTGATTGTTGCCTAAGAATATTTTCGGGTGATATCCCCCCAATAAACCCTCCTGGATTTACGATTTCAATGTTATCCTTATACTGCTTGATAATAATCGATCCTGCTTCCATGTAATCCCTGTGCATAATGGCATTCATAATCGCTTCCCGGTAAGTTTCCTCTGGAAAATCTTTGATCTCATAATGAAACAAACCATCTCGGATAGTAGTGACATGATTAAAATTTTCAATGGCTTGTTTGAGTTGTTCTATGGAACTCAAAATACCGCTACATAGGTCTAATCTAAAATCATATTCAATTGAATTTTTCATATGGATGTATATCAGTTCATGGTTTGGTATGTATTTGCGAAGAACTTTCTCACTGCCAACTAAAAGCAAACAACTAGTGGTAGGCTTATTACCGGATATCAATTCCAATTGATGAAGTAAATCTGCATCATTCAAGGTAACTAAAGTTGAATTCGGATTGGCAGTTTGAAGATAATTCCGCAATCGTACCATTTCGATAGGATCAATAGCCTCTTGACAATCGATATTAATCTCCTGAGCGCTAAAATCAACAATACCAATTTCGATCATTTTCTTCTGACGTAAAGATCCGGTAAATGGTTTGCATTCCCGTCCAATTCTGATTTTTGCTTCCCCTTCCGTTGTGGTTACAATTCCTATGGCTTTTGGAGTTTGTATTAAAATCAACGTTACTTTTTCAGGTTCAACCATTAATTCATCAGTAGTAACGAGAATCTTGGGGTCAGTGGAATTATATATTCTGCTTTTAATTTCTTCTAGATTATAACCAAAGCATCCCTGGAGTGCTTTTTGCCTTCCAATCGTTTTATCATTTACACCCAACACAATGGTTCCGCCATTTTGATTCGCAAAACAAACCACTTGTTCAATGATTTTTTTGTACAATTCTTTAGGAGTACTAATCCATTGCTTGAACTCCAGAGTCTCATCTTCTAAAGATTCAGCTGTATTCTGATCCAGCATGTGTAATAATGTTAAAATATCATCCTTAGATTTCACCTTTTAGCCTCCTTTTGAAAAGAATACTCTCTTACTCTTCTTTATTGTATTTAACCAAATATCATCAAGGTTGTAGAATTTCGTGGAATAAGTTTTTCCATATTCAACCTTAACTTTTCCATTTGGTGTGGTATAGAGCAAAAAATCCGTAAAGGTGTTTTGTGGAACTATCTGTTTATTCTTTTTCATTGGTTTCGTCTCTTCCTCGCACATCTATTATATTGATTAAAATCCAAACATTGGGTCCTCTGGATATCCGGTACACAACAAGTTAATGAGTAATAATTCATAGTTAAGAAATTAACCTTCATACAAACCTGGTTTTTATATAATCTTGGACTTCGCTGGGTTTTAATTCCGGTGATGAATTGCCGCTTCGCACAAAAAATTTCTCTTGTTTTTGTCCGTTTTCACCAGGTATTTCAATAAATACTGGCTCCTTGGCTTTTTTAATATCAATCCTGCAAATTTCCATACCGTTCACTTCCGGAAAGGTGATAGTCAAGCTCGTAGCAGCAAAAACCTTGTTAAAATATTGATTGATCAAGTTCCGAAGATGAATTTCAAATTTATCTCTGTCTCCATTTAAGGAGGAATAGTCTCTTTCTAATCCGATGATCTCGGTATCATCGTTAACTCCGATAATAAGAATGCCTCCTTCTGCATTGGCAAAGGCTGCGATGGTTCTCATAATTACTATTTCTAAATGGTTATTCACTCTTTCTTCTTGATAGCTCCAACGCAAAGAGGATTTTAGTTCTAATTCTGAGCTTTCACCCTCTCGGATTAGCTCTTCCAGAGTCATTTCAATATGGGAGTCTTCGGTTGAAGTAATGTTATTCAAGAAAGAGTTCAGCTCTTGCGATAACAATACTCTTCGGGCTTGAAGAAACTCTTCATACCGATCTAAATCCCAAATGTTCTCATCCTCAGGTACCGATTGAAGCTTTAGTGCATTAGGAAAATTCTGTTTCACTTCCAATAGATATTGTTTTGGTAGCATATAACTTTTTCCCCGATTCGCTGTTTGTGTTAACACTGCGCGATTTGTTACTTCTTGTGCTAGGGGATACTTTATTCGATTTTCCATCCCATATCCCTTTTCTTTTAGAAGAGTGTATGGAAAAATATGATCCCATTCCAGTGAGTATTTTTCCCCCATATTCTGCCTAATGCCCACTCCGGTTGTAAAACAAACCGCTCCTTTGCTCTTAAAATACCAGCGCATCAAACTATAAAGAGCGTTTCTGATATCCACTCCAATAAATTCTTCCGGAACGATTTCTAATGACCGTTCCATTTTAATAACATTTAATAATTCATCGAAGGGATTTTCTACTCGAACGATTATACCAATATCTTTATCCAGCTTTTGTGGCATTTGACTGATGTATCGTTGTCGAATCTGGGAGTAATAGAACCATTTCACCATCTTTTTAATCTCTGACGAAGTAAGTTTCTTTTTCCCTTTTTTATACACATACACAATAATCGGTATAAGGGCATAAACCGAATTGATTTCATCGGAATGATCCACAAATGCATGCGTCCTCATAATATTCACAACGTAATCCAATAAATTCTCACTTAGCTCTTTCCAGATTGCTTTTAGTTTTTCTTCATTTTCGCGATCATGCAGCTTGGACATATCCGAACCAATATTATGCAACACCCCCAATAAGCAATACACAATGAAATCCAGCTTGAAGATAAAGCCTTGCTCTTTTAATTGGGCTAACTTCGCTTTAAATTCTTCTCTGGCTTTTGGCCAATATCCCGAGATCTGAGCCAAAGCCAATTCGGCATCAGTAAGGTTAACCCCGCTGGCATTCACTATATAGAAAATATCAATCGCTTCTTTGAGTTGAGCTTTTACGGGAATGCACTGTTCTGTAAATTCATGATCGGGAATCCTATCGATAGCCCTATAATTATCCGATATTATGTCTTCCAATTCGGTGCTTAATCTTTCATTGAATAAGGTTGCTATTTCCCGGATGATATCCCGTTCCCTTTTTTTCTTTTGAAAAATATCGGTTACATTCACCCATCGAGGATTAGTCTCCATAAGCTGTTTTTTGTAATACTGCAATTCCAGAGTTTCTATATTAACATACAATCCCCTGGTATCTGTTTGAATCTCAGCTTTGGTATAATAAGGCGGAATGGCATCCCTTATCAATAAATAAAGTGTTGTTACCCTTTGCTGTCCGTCTAAGATAAGCCTTACTGATCCCTGGCTTGGATTGTATTGCCATTTTCCTTTTAGCTCAGGTGGATTATTTGTTTCCCAGGTTAGCAAAGTGCCTGTTGGGTATTCCTTGATCAAGGAAGCTATTAAATTTTTGGCATGCTCTCTTTTCCACACATACTCTCGCTGAAATGCTGGAACAAAAAGCTGGAACTCATCAATTTTGTCAAGAATTTGGTTAATTTTCATTTAACAGCTCCTTAAAGATTGGTAATTTATCTAGATCATGTTCGATTAATAAACTCAGAACTTTCTTTGAGTAGTATGGTTTTTTTCTCAATATATCAACAATATATGTAAAATTATTTGTTTTTTCCAAACTGAAATCTATCATCAAAGGCAACAATTTTATTAATTCAGCAGAGTTAGTTATTCCGTCTACAACATTATTAAAAAAAGAATCTTCTGATTTTCCATTTCTGATTAAGAAACTTGCTTTTCCTCTCAGATGTGTTTGGTTCCTAATAGATATTTCATGAATTATATCTTTAGTAAAACTGCTTTTTTCAAGATTGTTTTCAATTACCATATTAAGAATTTTAACAAAATTTGTTGTATGTGTTATCTTAGAGATAAGTACTTGACATGTTTTAGTGTCTTTCTGATTTAATAAAAACCCAATCAACTCAAGGGTTTCTTTTTCACTATAAATTTTCTCAGTTTTTTCAAAAAAGAGCTTTTTATCTTCATTGTAAAGCATCATTAAATCATGAAGAAGAAGTTCTCCATGATTATCATTAATTATTAACTTCATTTCATGAATAAAGCTATCAACTAAGTTATATGGAATTACGCTTTTTCCTGAATCAATCGACAGTTTTTTGAAAAATTTATTAACATCTTCTGTTATTGTTATGCTTGTTATTTGTCTATCCTGCATCGGATTAATCAATCTATCTCTTAAATCCCGATTAGATAATAGCATATGAATGGTTTTTCCTTTTATCCAAAATGGAGACCATTCGATATAGATCCAAGGTTTGTTGATTGAATTACTTGTTATTAAGCTGATCAGAGCATCAGAAGATCTTAAATTTTGAATTATTTCTCTTTTCCAATCATCTCCAGATAAAATTTCTTTTTTAGCTAAATAGCAATTAATTTTCCCTTCAAAAGCATTGTTTATCAATTCTAATATTTTTTCTGCTATCTTACTGTCATCTTTACAATGACTAATAAAAATCTTATAATTCGCTTTTTTATTTTTGTTCATTCTTTAATTTTTATTTCGAATTGTAATTCCCTCTTCAACCCAATTTTCGATATTGTTTTTAATATGATCATATACATTTGTGCTGATTTGATAAGGAGGATCATAAACTTTAACTATATCAGCCATATTTTTTTCACCAATTTTGAATAAATTAAATGGGTTACGACCTTTAATAGCTTGATTACTATTTTCGTCTTTTAAGTTATGAATATAAATTCCAATTAATCCTTCCCCTTTTTCCCAAGCTTTTTTTATTTCGTATTGTACCCATTTTCTTTGAGAGGTTTCAGTTCCAATAAGTACAATACAGCATGATTTATTCTCAAGATTTTCATCTATCCATTTTTTTATAGATTCTTCACCTTTCCTTTTTACCTCTTCCCAGTCATTAGAGGAAATTGGTTCCTTACCTTCTATTACACCAATATTCCTAACTTGGTTTGTTCGCCAGAAATCATTATCAAAATGAAAACTAAAAAAAACTTTTCTTGCCATTTTTACCTCCAAAATTTTAATAACAAAAGAAAAATGAATTTTTAAATATCAAAAAAAGGACTAGAGCTAATTGTGATCCATAAAATAATAACAATGTTTTTGAAAACATTGTAAGCAGAATACCATCTACCTCGGAATTAAAACGACTTGTATCCATATTGAATAAGTAATCTTCGGATTTTAATCTATTTCCTATCACCCAGATATAAAGTTTTCTAAACAACCTTTCTTGACGAAGAAAAAAAGCATCTAGAATCCAAAAGACAACAATCGGGATTAATGCTATTACATAACTGTTTTCATTTTTAAGAACAAGCGATCCAACAACCAATGTTACTGTCCAACCTTTTATTAAAAATGAATTGGATGCCATTCTAGAAATTACCGATTGTATAATGTCGATTTCTTTAAACATTATTTCTTTCAAACAATCTTCTTCAAGCTCTTTACATTTGTTCACTTTTTCTCCTTATGTGCAAAGAATAAAGATAGTCCTATTGGCTTTGTAATAAAAAACTTAAAACTTTTTTGCAATGAAGTAATATACAAGTCCCGTTGGAACTTGAAGAATTTTTGTATCGGATTTGATAAAAGCCAATTAATTGGTTTCTTAAATAGTTTTAACAATATCGTAATCATCCACATTTTCTTGTCTTTCATAGGATTTGTTAATATATTTTTGTACATCTTTTTTAAAATCATTCCATTTTACAGCTTTTATATAACTGCAATAACTGTCTTGCCAAATCTTAAAACTGTTGTTACAAATTCTAACATTTCCATTTTTATAATTAAATTTGTTATTACTAATTATATGAAATAATTTGTTTGTATAATGCATTATGCAGGTATCTTCACAACAATTTCGAGCTTCTAAGTAGTAAGAATAGCTACCATTTTTATCTGGCAATACTACAGCCAACATAGCATTTGTTTTACTCGTTATACTGTTATTATTTGAATCTTTACGACTCGTTTCTTTTAATGAATAAGAGATCTCCCAAGGAATCCACTGGTTTCGTTCATTCTTATTGTTTTCTTTCATGTTTGGTGAGATAAATATTACTGTTAATGTGCTATCATATATTTTATCGCGCAGTTTGTTCCATATTGTATCATCACTTAAAGATGATAAATCTTTATCATCAGATTCTCCTTTATAAATATGATCAGTACAGTCTAACAATTTTTCAAATTCTGTCACATAATCTCTAACAGTAGAATTCACCGAAGAAGATGAAATGTTCTCTACGTTATCATCAGTATATTTGTAAGAAACAAAAATTTTTTTACCCATATCTTCCTCCCAATAAATATATTATTCTTATCTTCACCACTTACTTAACAAGCTTTCCTTTTGCATGGTAGATTTATTAGAAATTGCGATAAATTTCTGTATGGTGTTCCGCTATTCTTTCCATAATGACTTTGTGCTTTGGTTCTTGCACAGCAATAAGTAATGAAAAGTTTATGTCTTGCTCTCGACATTGAGACGTATAAGAGTCTTCTTTCATCTCCTAGTTTGTCGCCAGTATTTCTTCCTGGAATTACTTCATCTTCTGCTCCGACAACAAAACAAACATCGCATGTTAAACCTTTTGCTTGATGCATCGTTAAAATTCTTAATGAATTTGGTTGTAAATCTTGTTCAATTTTATCAGAAGACAAACTTAATGCTTGTAAAAAATCATTTAAGTTTGAAACAACAAATGAATCATTTATTTTAGTAAAATTTTCCGATAAACTTTTTTTTTCATCTTCATTTTCTGTAAATTTTTCTATAGCTTTCAAAAGTTTCTGTATAAGAATAGGTTCTTTTAGTATCTCTTCAACAAAGATCTTTATACGGTCAAAATATTCTTTCAATAATTTAAAATTATTTATTTTAGATTTATTCTTAGTGCATATCGATCGTAGGGCAGTCGAAAACGTTATGCCTTCGGATTCTGCTAGGTCGAATATACTCTGAATACATTGCGAGCCAATACCTTTTTTCTCCTCTAAAAGAGTCCTCCATGCTAAACTATCTTCAATATTAGCTGCTAAGCGAAGAAGTGAAATTGTGTTTCGATAGTATTTTGTTTTTTTTAGTAAACCATCATCTGAACTTGAAATTTTCATATTCCGTTTTTCTAAGGAATCTCGTATAGGTTTGGACATTACACCATTTCGATCGTTCCTTAATAAAATAACAATTTCTTCCATTTTATATTTTTCATTGTGCAATTGTTCAATCATCATAGCTATTTTTTCTGCTTCAGTGAACTGATTCTCAAAACTCATTAATAAGACTTCTCCTTCTTGAGAGTCTTTTCTAGGTTTTGTTGGCTTTATGCTTCTTTTATAATCTAATCCAGCAACAAAATCAGATACTTCATATATTTTAGTATCGCATCTATAGCAAGTTTCTAACATAAATATTTTTGAGTTTGGTAGAAATTTCTGAAAACTTCTAATGCAACTTGGATCAGCATATCGAAAGCCATAAATACTTTGATCATCATCTCCAGCAGCAAAAATCTCTGTTCCATTAATGGCTAGTTTTTTAATGATAGACAAATCACATGGATTTAAATCTTGAAATTCATCGATAATCAAATGCAAGTATTTCTTATTCAATCTGAACTTTCTGTTATCATGCAATTGTTTATTCAATTGATAAACTAATTCTGCTCTTAAAGTTTCACCAAAA
>Ga0302252_1000729_pt1 | contig 24986 bp, 17 predicted proteins | sample AAG_RA_Leu_MG_FD_193511 | JGI IMG/M metagenome (GOLD analysis project Ga0302252, IMG submission 193511) | Enriched activated sludge microbial communities from anaerobic digester in WTTP, New Holstein, Wisconsin, United States - AAG_RA_Leu | ecosystem: Engineered > Bioreactor > Anaerobic >...
CCCGCTCAACATCGCCGCCGAGCTGACCAAAGCCGGGGTGAAAATCCTGGGCACCACGCCGGAAACGATCGACCTCGCCGAAGACCGCGACCGCTTTCGGCAGATCATGGAGAAACTTGCCATCCCCATGCCGGAATCGGGCATGGCGGTCAATATCGAGCAGGCCCTGGCCATCGCCAATCGGATCGGTTATCCGCTGATGGTCCGCCCTTCGTATGTCCTGGGTGGTCGGGGCATGGAAGTCGTCCACGACGAAGAAATGCTCCGCCAATATGTCGCTGCCGCGGTCGGTGTCACCCCGGAACGGCCGATTCTGATCGACCGCTTCCTCAACGATGCGATCGAAGCCGAAGCCGACGCCATCGCCGACGGCGAAGACGCTTTCGTGCCAGCGGTGATGGAGCACATCGAGCTGGCCGGCATCCATTCTGGAGACTCAGCCTGCGTAATCCCCCCGATCAGCATACCGGAAAAACATATCGCCACCATTATCGAATACACCAAGCAGATCGCCAAGGAACTCAACGTGATCGGCTTGATGAATATGCAGTATGCCATCGCCGACGATCGGGTCTATGTCCTGGAAGCCAATCCCCGGGCCTCGCGGACCGTGCCCCTGGTGTCCAAGGTCTGCAATATATCCATGGCCCGGATCGCCACCGAAATCATGATGGCCGCCAATGCCGGCCGGAAATACTCGGTCAGCAGCCTGGTCTCCCGCAAGATTCCGCACTTTGGGGTCAAGGAATCGGTTTTCCCCTTCAATATGTTTCAGGAAGTCGACCCGGTGCTGGGACCGGAAATGCGCTCCACGGGGGAAGTGCTGGGAATTTCTGATTCTTTCGGACTAGCCTACTACAAAGCCCAGCAAGCCACTCAGTCGGCGCTGCCCCTAACCGGTACGGTCCTGATCAGCGTCACTGATCAGGACAAGCCGGCGGCCCTGGAAACCGCCCGGGAATTCGCCAAAATGGGCTTCCGGATCAAAGCCACCGGCGGCACCTACCGGTTCCTGCAAAAGCACGGGGTCGACTGCGAAGAAATCAAGAAACTGTTTGAAGGCCGGCCCAATATCGTGGATGCCGTCACCAACGGGGAGATCAATCTGGTGATCAACACTCCTGCCGGGAAGCGGAGCCAACAGGACGACTCCTATATCCGCAAGGCCGCCATCAAGTATAAAGTCCCCTACATCACCACCATGGCCGCCGCCCTGGCCAGTGCCAAGGGCATCGCCGCCTACAAGGAAATTAACGGTTCCGTCTCCCGGCTGAAGTCGTTGCAGGCATACCACGCGGACATCACCGAGTAGACAAAAGGCTGAGGTTGACCAAAATCCTTAATTAAGGGGCGGATAGTGATTACTACCCGCCCCTTTTGTCTTTGACGGTAGATTCGGAGCGATTCATCTGGATTCGTATAAAGATATTGCAATTTTATAATAATTGTTTTATCTTTTTACATACTAATCCCTAAACAAGGTATTTGTACCTTTTTTTACAAGCTCGATGCTGCTGTTGAAGACGATTTTTCTTTTTGAAACAGCTGTCAATATCATTACTGAGGAGGGGCACTATTGGTGAATTGTCAGGATATCATTGCTGCTTTTCGAGATAAGCCGGGAGGAATTATTGAAGCCTATCATGCCGTGCAAAAGCACTACAATTACCTTCCTCCCGAAGCCATCAAGGAAGCAGCTAAGACCTTCGGTTGCTCGGAAGCTCAAGCTTACGGGGCAGCCACCTTTTACTCTTACCTTTCGGTGAAACCGCGGGGCAAGTATGTGATCCGGATGTGCGAAAGTGCTCCCTGTCATATAGCCGGTGCAGATCAACTGATTAAGGCCTTTGAGCAAGAGTTAAACATACAGGTTGGTCAAACAACCCCGGACGGGAAATTCACCCTGGAGCTGACTGAATGCGTTGGCCAATGCCAGGGCACTCCAGTTATCACGATTAACAGTGTGCCCTACGTCAATATGAATTCCGACCAAGTGGCATCCGTCCTGGCACTCTGTAAATAGCGTTTTCGAAAGGTGGTGTAAGCCAGTGGCGAAACAGATGCGTGTTCTGCTGGAGCACGCCGGCAAAATTGACCCCACCGAAGCTCGGGATTATATCGCGGTCGGCGGCTTTCGGGGGCTGGCTAAAGCTCGCCAAATGGATCGGAAGGCCCTGATTGAGGAAGTGAAAGCCTCGGGTCTGCGGGGGCGCGGGGGAGCCGGCTTTAATGCCGGTATGAAGTGGAGCTTTGTTCCGCAAGACACTCCGCAAAAATATGTAATCTGCAATTTAGACGAAGGCGAACCGGGAACTTACAAGGATCGGGCTATTTGCCAGAACAATGCGCAGGCGGTGCTGGAAGGCATGGCTATTTGCGGAGCCGCGATTGGCTCCCAGCAGGGTTATATTTACTGTCGGGGTGAATATCCTTTTATAGTGGATTTGCTGCATAAAGCCATCAACAGCGCTAAAGAACATGGGGCTTTGGGCGATTTCGCTATCGAGGTTCGGATGGGTGCCGGCGCCTATGTTTGCGGTGAAGAGACCGCTCTTATTGAATCGATCGAAGGGCACCGCGGAGAACCCCGCTTTAAACCTCCCTTCCCCGGGGTGGCCGGCTTATGGAAGGCTCCTACGGTGGTAAACAATGTCGAGACCTTTGCCTGTCTGCCTTATATTCTGGTCAATGGCGCAGCTTGGTTTGCCGGCATTGGTGCGCCGAAATACCCCGGCACCAAGGTATTGTCATTGACCGGTGATGTAAACAACCGAACCTTCTTTGAGGTACCAACCAATATCACCTTGCGGGAAGTTATTTTTGACCTAGGGGGAGGAATTCCCAACGGGAAACAGTTCAAGGCCGTGCAGGTGGGCGGAACTTCGGGCGCTTTCATCCCCGAAAAAGACCTGGACACCCCCATTGACTTTGATTCCATGTGCGCCATCGGGGCGGCTTTGGGTTCGGGAGCGATGCTGGTTCTAGATGAGACCCGGGCCATTGTCGATGTGGTTGCCAGAATTTCGAAATTTTTTGAGCATGAATCCTGCGGTAAATGCAATCCCTGCCGCGAAGGGACTTTTCGCTGTCGCGAGATAATGGATAAAATCAACAGCGGCCAGGGCAGCGAACAGGATTTGGACAACCTCCTATTACTAACCCGAGTCATGCAAACAGCAGCTTTATGCGGGTTGGGTCAAGCAGCTCCGACTCCGATCGAGTCAACTATCAAATATTTCCGGTCTGAATATCTGGCAAAATTCGCCTAAGGAAAGGAGGGAAGAAACTTGTTAAAAATATCGATAGACGGCAAAGAACTAGCGGTGCAACCCGGCACCATGCTTATTGATGCCTGCCGGGCTGCCGGAGCTGACATCCCGACCTTCTGTTATGATCCTGATTTACAATTGGCCGGGTCCTGCCGCATGTGTGTGGTGGAAGCCCGGGGCCGGCGCAATCTGATCGCTTCCTGTGTATCGCCGGTTGAGAATGGCATGGTTATTGAAACAGAAAGCCCCTCCGTGGTTGAAGCGCGGAAAACTATCCTGGAGTTGATCCTGTCCCGACACAAACTGCAGTGTCATGTTTGTGAAAAGGATGGTGATTGTAAACTTCAGGAATACTGCTACCGCTATAATGTCAAAGAGTCCCGCTTTGGCGGCGAAGGTCCTCATTTCTATAAAGACGATCCCAATCCCTTTATCGAACGCGATTACGATAAATGCATCATGTGCACTCGCTGTATTCGAGCATGTGAAGAAATTACCGGGGCGCAGGCGATAAATGTCGAAGGCCGTGGTCATCATGCGCGCATCGCAACCAGCTTTAACGGCAATCTGCAAGATTCACCGTGTGTATTCTGCGGACAGTGCATTATGGTTTGCCCCGTCGGTGCCTTAAGCAGTAAAATTTCCGCCGGCAAAGGAAGACCCTACCAGGTTGAAAAAGTTGCTACCACCTGCACCTACTGTGGTACCGGCTGTACCCTGCAACTCAATGTTAAGAACGATACGGTCGTAGGGGTCAGCTCCATCCGGGATCACCAAGCCAGCCCGGTCAACCAGGGGGCACTCTGCGTGAAGGGTCGTTTCGGCTGGGATTTCATTGATTCTCCTGAACGCCTGACCACTCCCCTCATTCGTGAAAACGGAGAATTGCGTCCCGCCGGTTGGGTCGAAGCTCTGGATTTCGCTGCCTCTCGCATTAATGGGCTAAAAATGAAATACGGGGCAGATGCTCTGGCGTTGTTCTCATCGGCCCGGGTTACCAATGAGGAGAATTATCTGGCGCAAAAGTTGATGCGGGCCGCTATCGGGTCCAATAATGTCGACCACTGTGCTCGTCTCTGACACTCCGTTACTGTCGCCGGTCTGGGGACAGCGTTTGGGAGTGGAGCCATGACCAATTCGATCAATGAATTGCAGAACGACGCTCAGTGTGTATTCCTGATTGGAACCAACACCACCGAGAACCATCCGGTAATTGGTTATAAAATCAAGCGCAATCTGCGCCAAAATGGCGCCAAGCTCATAGTTGCGGATCCCCGGCAGATTGAGCTGGCCGAAATGGCTGATGTTTATATGCAATTCCGTCCTGGTACTGATGTCGCATTATTAAATGGCATGATGCATGTGATAATCTCGGAAGGATTATTGGCCAAGGAGTTTATTGAAAATCGCACCGAAGGCTATGAAGCCATGGCCGCGGTGGTTTCAAAATATAGTCCGGAGGTGGTTGCAGGAATTACCGGTGTGCCGGCGGAAGACATCAAAAAAGCCGCCCGCATGTATGCCGGCGTTGACCGGGCGGCTATATGCTATGCCATGGGTCTAACCCAGCACAGCACCGGCACAGACAACGTCAAATCGGTCTGCAACCTGGCCATGCTGACCGGCAATATTGGCAGACCGGGCACCGGTGTCAATCCCTTGCGCGGCCAGAACAATGTTCAAGGCGCCTGTGACATGGGGGCTCTCCCCGGAACCTACCCAGCCTATCAGTCAGTTGCCAACGATGAGGTACGAGCAAAATTTGAAAAGGCTTGGGGTGTACCGCTTTCCCCCAACAACGGGCTCACCCTCACCGCCGCCATCGATAAAGCGCATCATGGCGATTTGAAAGGCCTCATTGTAATCGGAGAAAATCCGCTGATGAGTGATCCGGACCTGGAGCACGTCGAAGAAGCGCTCGCCAGATTGGACTTCTTGATGGTTCAGGATATCTTCCTGACCGAAACCGCCCAAAAAGCGGACGTGGTTTTTCCCGGAGTCAGCTTCGCGGAAAAGGACGGTACCTTCACCAATACCGAACGCCGAGTGCAGAAGGTCCGTCAGGCTATAACCCCGCGGGGAAGCGCACGACCGGATTGGCATATTCTCTGCGAATTGTCCAATCGGCTGGGCTATCCCATGAACTACAATTCTGTTGAGGATATCTTCGAGGAAATCAGAAAGGTAACTCCTTCATACGCCGGCATGACTTACCAGCGCCTGGATGGTTCTGGACTGCAATGGCCCTGCCCGACTGAAGGCCACCCGGGAACCCCGATTCTGCATGGTGAAAAGTTTACCAGAGGTCTCGGACTGTTCAGCGCCATTGAGTTTAAATCGGCAGCCGAGCTCCCCGATGCAGAATATCCGCTCATTCTTACCACCGGACGCAGCCTGTACCATTATCACACCGGGACCATGACCCGGCGTGCAGCAGGTCTGGATGCCATTCAGCCCGCTAACGAAATACAAATAAACCCGGCAACTGCGGCACGCTCCGGAATCGCCGACGGCGATATGGTCCGGGTAATAACCCGACGCGGAAACATCCAGCTGGCAGCCAAGGTTACCGCTATCGTGCCGGAGAATGTAATTTTCACATTCTTCCACTTTACTGAAGCAGCCGCCAACATACTGACCAATGCGTCCCCGGAATCATTAGATCCAGTTGCAGGCATTCCCGAATACAAGGTATCGGCTGCTCGTCTGGAAAAAGTGATTTAGAAAATGAATTGTTTGGTGTGAAGATACCGATGAAAGGATGATTTCAATGAATTTTCTCGCTCCTGGAGAAGTCGCTGCCGCCGCCTGCGGAGCCAGCAGTAAGAAGGCTACCTTGCCACTGGGACAATTGATCGTGCTTGGGCTACTGGCCGGTGTCTATATCGGATTTGGTGCCAACCTGGGTACAGTTGTAAGCAATGACCTGCCTAAATTCCTCGGTAACGGATTTGCCCAGTTTATGTTTGGAGCAGTTTTCAGCGCCGGCCTGATGCTGGTAGTCGTCGGTGGAGCTGAGCTCTTTACCGGCAACAATATGTTCATGATGATCGGCGCCTTGAACAATAGCTGCACTTGGGGAGACCTTCTGAAGAACTGGGTCATCACCTGGATAACCAACTTTATTGGTGCATTGCTGCTGGTCTATATTTTAGCCGGTGCTTTTTATGGATTCTTCGATAGCGTGGCAGCGGTCGGTCTATTCAACGGAGCGGTTGGCGCTAAAGCCATGGCTATTTCCCTAGGCAAAGTAAAGCTGACCTGGATGTCAGCATTCTGCCGGGCTATTCTTTGTAACTGGCTGGTGTGCTTGGCGGTCTGGTTGGCTATGGCCAGCAAGGATGTGGTAGGTAAACTGTTCGGCATCTTCTTTCCGATCATGGCTTTCGTTGCCAGCGGCTTCGAGCACAGCGTGGCCAACATGTTCTTTATCCCCATGGGTATCCTTTGCTCCCACGTACCCGGCATTGTAGATTTTGCTGCTCAGGCGACGGTTACCGCAACCATGACTCCGGATGCCGCTGCTGCAGCCATAGCTGGCTTCAAGAGTTCACTGGCCCCCCTGACCTGGACCAACTTCTTAGTGAAGAATTTGATCCCGGTCACCCTGGGGAACATCGTAGGCGGCGCCATCTTTGTAGGCAGTGTGTACTGGTTCAGCTTTTTGCTTCCTGCAAGTAAAGCGGCCAAGTAGAATGTCACTGCTTAAGAGGAAAAGTTAACCCCCCGCCAATGCTGGTTATTCAATTGAATCTGTCCGAGCAATAGGGAGCAGGCTATCGCCTGCTCCCGCCGTTTCCACAGAGCGGACAGCTCTGGAGCGTAAGCGGCAGCTCCAATCCGCAAGCTTCCAGCAAGTCCGGATTGCTGAGGATCTCGGCGCTGGGGCCGTCGGCGGCAATCCTGCCGCCCTGGAGCACGATCGTCCGCTCGCACAATTCCAGGATCATATCCAAATCATGGCTGGTGATAATTTTGATATGTTCGAAGCTTTGCAGCTGCCTGATCACCCGCCGCCGGGCCCGAGGATCCAAAGAAGCGCTCGGTTCATCCATGACCAGAATATCCGGCTGCATGGAAAGCACCGAGGCAATCGCCGCCGCCCGCTTTTCGCCACCGGAGAGTTTGAAAGGCGGGCGGTCGCGGAGATGGAGAATGCCGACCGTCTCCAGCGCCGCGACGACCCGCCGCTCTACTTCCGCTTCTTCCAGCTGGTAATTGCGGGGTCCAAAAGCAACGTCGTCATAGACCGTAGTCATGAACAGCTGATCATCCGGATCCTGAAACACCATCCCCATTTTCTGGCGAATAATCGGCAAGGTTTTTCGGGTCACCTCCACCTCTCCGACCCGCACATTGCCGGAGGTGGGGAGCAGCACCCCCAGCATCAGCATCAAGAGAGTGGTTTTGCCGGCACCGTTGGCGCCGATAATGCCCACCGATTCGCCGTGGCGGAGCAAAAAGCTGATGCCGTTGATCGCCTGATGACCGTCGGGATAAGTAAACCGCAAATCGGTTGCTTCGACGATATGATGACTCATTGCCCGCCTCCTGTCAGCCATACACCGATGAGCAGCGGAAGATTGTAGGCTCTGGCCAGGCCAAAGAACAGTACCCAGCCGCCGCCGTAGGCGATATCCCACAGCCGGATGCCCGGATGCCGCCCAGTATGATATTCTCCGGCGAATCCCCGCAGGCACATCGCCTGATAAATGCGCTCTGCCCGGTCAAAGGTCCGCAGTAAAACCTGACCGATCAATGACCCGAGCACCGGCCAGCGAATCCCCTGGTCCCGGGGCGCCCGCAGCGAATAGGCGACCAGAACCCGGCCAACTTCTCCGCTCAACACCGCCACATAACGATAGGTGAGCAGCAGCTGGAGCACGAAGACTCGCGGAACTCGCAGCAGCCGCAACGCCGCCGCCACCCCATCCATGCCGGTGGTAGCGATCAGCAGGATCGCCGCCGTCACGGTCAAGCCGCCTTTGCAGCAGATCGCCAAAAACGTGAGCCAGCCCTTGGATAGCACCAGGCCCCCCACCGTGAAAACCTGCTGGTCAAACCAGGGATTGAGGATGCCGATGCCGATAATCAGCGGTTCCACCCACAGAATTCTTTTTACGATCGGCCAGAGCGGCAGCTCCGCCAGCGCGATTATCACCACCAGATAAAACAGCAGCGGCAGCAGACCGAGAATTTCGTACTTGCCAAAGGAAACGACCACAACCAGATAGATGATTGTGGTCATCAGTTTGATCAAGGGGTGGATGCGGTGAATCGGCGAATCCAGCCGGGCCAGATCATCCAGCAGCCGCAGATTGTATTGGGAGGTGGTCACATTCGACATTATCGCTGGTTGTTCAAGCCGCTACTCCCGCTTTCTTTCGCTTTAATCGCCTGATTCCCATACCGGCGCCGGCCGCCCCTACCAGGGTTAGACCCGCGCCCACCAGGCCGGCCACGCTGGTGCCGCTGCTGACTGCCGGCCAGGCCGGCTCTTCCTCAACGGCCGCTGCTTCCATTTCGGCGCTTTCGGTCGCAGCCGGTTTGAATCCATAATCAGGCAGCACGGCTGTCTTCTCTTGCCATTCGGCCAGGGTTTGATGAATTCCTGCCGGCGCTTCGAGTTCTTCCTGGCCGGAGGTTTTAGCCATCGACCATTCCAGGCCGTCGGGATAAGCGGAGGCAAACCAGGAGAGCACGCTGCCGGTAAAAATCGCCGCTACTACCAATCCGGTGATCACGTGGCCGATGGCCACGCTCCGCAGCGATCTGCCCGCGGCCGCCCCCTCCAGGATTTCCGGGCGGGCTTTCCAGACGAAGGTTAAAACCGCGGCGGAAACCAGTCCCTCCACAATTCCGATCCCGAGATGAATCGGCTGCATCAGCATCACGAAGGTACCGAACGGCAACTCGGTCTTCCCGGAAAACAAGGTTTCCAGAACCACGCTGAACGCTCCCAGCTGCAGGCCGACTACCGCCGCCAGCATTGACCCCCAAAAAATCCGCTGCGGGCTGCAGCCGCCGGCGGTGAAGCGTTTATAGATCAGCGGATAGGCGATGAAACAAGTGTAAAATCCCAGGTTGAAGATATTGCAGCCCAAGGCCAACAATCCGCCGTCAGCGAAGAACAGCGCTTGAATGCTCAGAATCGCGGCCATGGTGATGAAGCCGGCATAGGGTCCGAGCATGGCAGCCAGCAGCAGCCCGCCGCCCAAATGACCGCTGGAACCGGTCCCGGGGATGGAGAAGTTGATCATCTGGGCGGCAAAGACAAAGGCGCCCATGACCCCCATCAGCGGGATTTTCTTTTCGTCCAGGTCAGCTTCGATCTGCTTGATCGAATAGGCCGCCACTCCGGCCGTGGCCGCCCACATCACTCCCCCTACCGCCGGGGAAATCAGGGCGTCTGCCATGTGCATTACCGATCACTCCTCGCTGTGTTACTGTCTGTTAGTTATGTAATACCGCGACTATGATAACACGATTTCTGATTTTGTGCCACTCTTTCTTCCGGCAGCAGCGATGAACTTTTATCGCAAAAAATACTCCATTAGGAGGACTTGCCAAAAAGCGACTCGCAATCGATACTGGAATCAAGCGATTTATTCAGCGAGAGGAGCGGGATTGTGTACAGACTGCTCGTTCGCGGACTGCTGGTGCTTCTCCCCGCCATTGCAGTCGGCAGTTTTCTGAGTACTGACGCCGTCAGCCGAGGTAAAAGCCCGAGTGAGGCATCACTGGCTTTTACTATCGGCTTTATTTTTGTTCTGCTGGCGGCATTCTACTTGTTCAGTATCATCGCCCCGGACCGGCAGTGCCCGGCGGAAACTCTGGAGCTGGAAGAATAGCCGGGTTCGACTTCGACCGCAACCCCCGGTCAAATTTCATCAATTCTTTACCTTTGCTTTGCATTCAGCTAAAACGGGAGGCGTATGTTGAAAGTGACAAATTTCAACTGCGAAGCATGCACAGCGAGGTGAAGCGGAATGATTTTGGAAGCTGACCTGCACACCCATACTATCGCCAGCGGTCACGGCTACGGCACAGTTCGCGAAATGGCGCAGGCTGCGGCCGCGCAGGGACTGAAAATGCTGGCTGTCACCGATCATGGCTTGGCTATGCCCGGTGGTCCCGATTATCTCTATTTTTATAATTTGTATGTCTGGCCCCGGTGGATGGAAGGGGTCGAAGTGCTGCGCGGCGTGGAAGCAAATATCCTCGACCAGAGTGGTCGGCTGGACATGCCGGATGAGATCCTGGACAATCTGGACTTGGTGCTGGCCGGTTTTCACAGTGGAACTGGGTATCAGGGGCAATCGGTGGAAGAAAACACCCGGGCCATGGTCGCCGCCTTGCGCAATCCGTTTGTCCACATTATCGTTCATCCCGGTAATCCCCATTACCCGATCGATGTTGAAACCGTGGTGCTGGCCGCCAAAGGATATGGGAAAGCGCTGGAACTGAACAGCAATTCCTTTACGGTTCGGCCGGGCAGCCTTTCCCGCTGCGATTTGATTGCCCGTCTGGCTAAACGCCATCAGGTCCTGGTTTCGATCAACAGCGACGCCCATATTTCCTACGCCGTCGGCGATTTCACATCCGCCCTGGCATTGGCCCAAAAAAATGAGATCGATCCGGAGCTGGTGCTCAACACCTCGGCCAAGAAGATTCATGGGTTTCTGGATACATGCAAACGTCACCGGACGGCGGCAACTGTCGGTCATTACCTGTTCCCCTGAAAAAAGGAGGAGCGGTTATGATCAACTTCTTCAGCCGCCGTTTGTCGCTTGCCCTGGCGGGGATCGTTCTGGGAGGATTCCTCGCAATCGATGCCCTCGGTCAGGGAAAAAGCTGGGGCGAAGCGCTTTTTGCTTGTTCGATCGGCTTTGGCTTTGTCCTCCTGACGGCCCGCTATATCGGCTTTTATTCGGAGCGGAAAGAGGCCGCTCCCGCGGAAACGGCCGAAATGATCTGGCTTCGCAAAATCTGGCAAGGCAGCAGCCAGCCGGTTGAGTCCGGCTGTGAACAGAAAGCTGCTAATCAAGATCGACAGGGCCAGTCGTCATTGAAGTTCCCGTCGTAAGAACTGACCGGTATAAGATTCCGGCACCGCTGCGATTTCTTCCGGGGTGCCGGCCGCTACTACATACCCGCCCCGGGCTCCTCCCTCCGGGCCCAAATCGATCACATGATCGGCCGATTTGACCACATCCAGATTGTGTTCGATCACCACCACGGTATCCCCCCCGTCGACCAAGCGTTGGAGAACGGTCAGCAACTGCTGGACATCCGCTTTATGCAATCCAGTGGTTGGCTCATCCAGCAGATACATGGTGCGGCCGGTACTGCGCCGGCTGAGTTCGGTCGCGAGTTTGACCCGCTGGGCTTCCCCCCCGGAAAGAGTGGTTGCCGGCTGACCCAGCTGGACATAGCCGAGGCCGACATCCTGCAGCGTCTGCAGTTTGCGGGCCAGCTTGAGATGGGGAGCGAAAAACTCGGCCGCCTCTTCCACCGTCATGGCCAGCACCTCGGCGATCGATTTCCCCCGGTAGCGGACTTCCAATGTCTCTCGATTGTAGCGCTTGCCGGCGCAGACCTCGCAGGGAACGTAGACATCGGGCAGAAAATGCATTTCAATCTTGATAATCCCGTCGCCCCGGCAGGCTTCGCAGCGGCCGCCTTTAACATTGAAGCTGAAGCGGCCCGCCTTGTAGCCGCGCACCTTGGCTTCCGGCAGCTGGCTGAACAACTCCCGGACACCGTCGAACAAGCCGGTATAGGTGGCGGGATTGGAGCGGGGAGTCCGGCCGATGGGAGCCTGGTCGACTTCGATCACTTTATCCAGATGCTCCAGGCCATGAATTGCCTCATGCGCTCCCGGTCGAATAGAAGCTCCCTGGAGCGATACCGCCAGCCGCTTATAAAGGACTTCGGTGATAAGGCTGGATTTGCCGGAGCCGGAAACTCCGGTCACACAAATGAACATACCCAACGGCAGCCGAACGGTCACCGCTTTCAGATTGTTCTCCCGGGCAGCCACGATTTCCAGTTCCTTGCCGTTGCCGGATCGGCGCTGGGCTGGAACCGGAATCGTCCGCACGCCGGAGAAATACTGACCGGTGATAGATTCCGGCTGGCGGATAATGTCCTCCAACCCGCCCTCGGCCACCACCCGCCCCCCAGCTTTGCCTGCCCCGGGGCCGATGTCGATGATATGATCGGCTTCCCGGATGGTGTCCTCGTCATGCTCGACCACGATCAGAGTATTGCCCAAATCCCGCAGCCGTTTGAGAGTGTCGATCAGCCGGGCGTTGTCCCGCTGGTGAAGCCCGATGCTGGGTTCATCCAGGATGTAGAGCACGCCCATCAAGCTGGAGCCGATCTGGGTGGCCAGCCGAATCCGCTGGGCCTCGCCGCCGGAAAGCGTCGAAGCCCCTCGGTCCAGAGTAAGGTAGTCCAGACCGACATTGACCAGGAAGCCCAGCCGTTCCTGAATTTCCTTGAGCACTCCTCGGGCGATCGCCCGTTCCCGTTCGCTCAAATCCAGGGTTTCCAAAAAACTGCTGACCTCCGCCACCGAGCGCTGACTGAGCTGATGGATATTGAGCCCGCCGATGCGCACTGCCAGGCTCTCCGGCCGCAGCCGGGCCCCCCGGCAGACCGGACAAGGGCTGCTGCTCATGTATTTTTCGATCTCCGCCCGCACTGCTCCCGAGGTGGTTTCCCGATAGCGCCGGGAGAGATTGGGAATCAGCCCTTCCCAGGTGGAGGTGTAGGTCGACTGGTTGCCGGCAACGCTGCGGTATTGAAAGGTATGCCGTTGGCAGGACGAGCCGTAGAGGATGACCTGCATGATCTCGGGCGGGATTTCCCGAATCGGCTGGTGGAGACTGAAATTGAACTGGCCGGTGAGCGATTCCAGCAGTTGAAACATATAATAGTTGCTGTAATACGCCCAGGGTGCCAGCGCCCCTTCGGCCATGCTCCGATCCCGGTCGGGAATGACCAGTCCGGGATCGATTTCCAGCTTGACGCCCAAACCGGTGCATTCCGGGCAGGCTCCGTAGGGATTGTTGAATGAAAAGAGCCGGGGTGTGATCTCGCTGAGACTGATCGAGCAGTCCGGGCAGGCGAAATTCTGGGAATAGAGGACTTCCCGGCTGCTCCCCTCCGGTTCGCTCACTTCCACCAAAACCAATCCTTCCCCCAACCGCAGAGCTGTTTCCAGCGATTCCGCCAGCCGCTGCTGCTGCCCCGGCCGCAACACCAGCCGATCAACCACCACTTCCAGGTGGTGCTTCTTGTTTTTGTCCAGTTTAACCGGTTCCCGGGCCAGCTCATGCACCTGCCCATCGACCCGGATCCGGGTGTATCCGCCCTTTCTGGCCGTTTCCCAAACCCGCTGATGCTCCCCTTTACGGCCCCGCACCAGCGGCGCCAGGATCTGCAGCCGGGTTTGCTCCGGCAGCAGCAGCAATTGGTCGACAATCTGGTCGACCGTCTGCTGACTGATCGGCTTGCCGCACTGGGGACAATGCGGCCTTCCCGCCCGGGCAAAGAGCAGCCGCAGATAATCGTGAATCTCGGTCACCGTTCCGACCGTGGAGCGGGGATTGCGGCTGGTGGTCTTCTGGTCGATAGCGATGGCCGGCGACAGCCCCTCGATGCTGTCCACATCCGGCTTGTCCATTTGTCCCAGAAACTGGCGGGCATAGGCGGACAGCGACTCGACATAGCGCCGTTGCCCCTCGGCGTAAATCGTATCAAAGGCCAAGGACGATTTGCCTGAACCGGAAAGTCCGGTGATTACCACCAACCGGTCCCGCGGGATCCGCAGATCGATGTTCTTAAGATTGTGTTGGCGGGCCCCCCTGACCAGAATATAGTCCTGCGCCATGACCGAGTCCTTTCTCTTTGTTCACCGGCCGACTGGATCAGCCGGTGGCTGCAGTCAGCGGCTTCGTTTCTTCCGCTTGGGGGCTTGGGCAGGCGGGGCCGTTGTGGTCAGCAGTTCCAGCCGGCTGCCCCGCCGCTCCATCCCCTTCAGTTCAAGCAGCAGGTCCCGGATTTCCGCCGCCTGCTCGAATTCCAGCCGGCGGGAAGCGGCCTGCATCTCTTTTTCCAGCTCCCGGAGCAATTCCGGCAGTTCCGGCATTGCCGCCAGCGGGGTTCCTTTCCGGCTCCGAGTCGAATACCGGGAGCGGACTTCCGCCACCCGGTCGAGCACATCCGGCTCTTTCGGTCCGGACTTTACTTCCCGAGTCGCCTCCAGCACCTCCCGCACCGCTTTCTGTACCGTCGCCGGAGTGATGCCATGCTCCTGGTTATATTCGATTTGCTTCCGCCGCCGCCGCTCCGTCTCCTCCAGTGCCCGGACCATCGAGCCGGTCATCCGGTCGGCGTACATGATCACTTTGCCTTGGAGATTGCGGGCCGCCCGGCCGATGGTCTGGATCAGCGACCGCTCCGAGCGGAGGAAACCTTCCTTGTCCGCATCCAGGATCGCCACCAGCGAAACCTCGGGCAGATCGAGCCCTTCCCGCAGCAGATTGATCCCGACCAGAATGTCGAACACTCCCAGCCGCAAGTCGCGCAGTATGATCATCCGCTCCAGGGTGTCGATATCGGAGTGGAGATAGCGCACCCGAAATCCCAATTCCTGCAGATAGCTGGTCAGATCCTCGGCCATCTTCTTGGTCAGGGTAGTAACCAGCACCCGCTCCTCCCGCTCCACCCGAACCCGCACCGCCTCGACCAGATCATCGATCTGGCCCTGGACCGGCCGGACTTCGACTTCGGGGTCGATCAGCCCGGTAGGCCGGATCACCTGCTCCACAATCTGCTGGCTGTGCTTAAGCTCATAGGGGCCGGGAGTGGCGCTGACGTATATCACCTGGCCGATCCGGGCGGTAAACTCCTCAAACTTCAGCGGCCGGTTGTCGATCGCCGAAGGCAGCCGGAAGCCGAATTCAACCAGGGTTTTCTTGCGGGAATAGTCGCCTTCGTACATTCCCCCGATCTGGGGAATGGTCATATGGGATTCATCGATAAAGAGGACGAAGTCATCCGGAAAGAAATCAATCAAGGTGGCGGGCGGGCTGCCCGGCGGCCTCCCGGTCAAGTGCCGGGAGTAATTCTCGATCCCGCTGCAAAACCCGATGGTGGCCAGCATCTCCAGATCATGACGGGTCCGCTGCTCCAAGCGCTGGGCCTCCAGCAGCCGGTGGGCGCTGCGCAGCCTCGCCAACTCCTCCTCTAGTTCCTGAGCGATGCTCGCCATCGCCCGCTCCATCTTGTCCCGGGTGGTGACATAGTGGCTGGCCGGGAAAATCGAGACATGATTGCGCTCGCCCAGCACCTCCCCGGTCAGGGTATCAAATTCCAGCAGCCGTTCGATCTGATCCCCCCAGAACTCGATCCGAATCGCCTTTTCTCCCAACGAAGCCGGCATCACTTCCACAACATCGCCCCGAGCCCGAAAATTACCCCGCAGCAGCTGCAGTTCGTTGCGGGTGTACTGGATGCTGACCAGCCGCCGCAGCAGCTGCTCCCGCTCCAGAGTCATCCCCTCTCGCAGCGAAATCATCAGGTGCAGATAATCCTCGGGCGAGCCCAAACCATAGATGCAGGAAACGCTGGCGACAATGATTACATCCCGCCGCTCCAGCAGCGCGGCGGTGGCGGAGTGGCGCAGCTTGTCAATCTCATCGTTGATCGACGAATCTTTCTCAATGTAGGTATCGCTCTGGGGAACATAAGCTTCCGGCTGGTAATAATCGTAATAGGAAACGAAATATTCAACCGCGTTGTCCGGGAAGAACTCCTTGAATTCGGCGCAGAGCTGGGCCGCCAGGGTCTTGTTGTGGGCGATCACCAATGCCGGCCGCTGCACCTGCTGGATCACCTGGGCCATGGTGAAGGTCTTGCCCGAACCGGTCACCCCCAGCAAAGTCTGGTGGCGCAGTCCCCGCTGCAAACCCTCGGTCAAGGCGGCGATTGCCTGCGGCTGGTCTCCCCGGGGCTGGTATTCCGATTGTAACTGAAACTGCGGCATCGCTGGACCGCCCCCTTTCGGCAACTAAATTCTACTAGAGCCCCGGGAATTGTCAACTTGCTTAGGCTATAATGATTCTAGAGCAAATAATCGTAAGCCGGAATGGAAAGGAGGCGTATTATAACCAGACGTCCCCTTCAGGGCAGTGGCCCGGGCACTGCCCCAGCGGACTTCTCCGTTCTGATCCTTTTGGTTTGGTTTCACGATTTATTCTTTAGTAAAGGAAGGTGAAAGTATGTTGAATCGCGCTTCAAGATGGAAATTCCTCCTCCCGGTTGCGATGCTGCTGGTGCTGCTGGCTGTTGCTCCCGTTTTTGCGGCTGATGACGCTCCGCCCTCGATCAATGTCACCGGAACCGGAACCGTCACCATTCAGCCCGACCAGGCGACGGTTGACCTCTCGGTCGTCACCGTTTCCCCCTTGGCCAAAAATGCCCAGGAAGAGAATGCGGCCAAAATGAACTCGGTGATCGAAGCCCTGCTCAAAGCCGGCATCAGCCGGGAAAACGTCCAGACATCCGGCTACACCATCTGGCCCGAGTACAATTACGGGGAAAAGCGGGAGAAACCGGAGATCATCGGCTATCAGGTGCGCAACCAGCTCCATGTTAAAGCCACCCCCTCCCAGGTCGGGGCAGTGATCGACGCCGCCGTCCAATCTGGAGTCAATCAGGTCGAAAACGTCAGCTTTTTCAAGGATGATCCCGCCACCACCGCTCAACAGGCGCTGCAAAAAGCCTGCCTCCAAGCCCGAGCTAAAGCCCAGGCGATTGCCGCTGCGCTGGGAGTGGAACTGGGTGGTATTCTCAACGTCAACGAAAGCCAGAGCTATGATCAACCGCCGATCCTGCGAATGGCCGCGGATAGTGCTGTCGGCGGTATGGGTGGCACCCCGATTCAACCGGGTGAGTTAAAGATCACCAGCAATGTCGCCATTTCCTTCGCGATCAAGTAATCATCGAAGCACCTATCGTAGCTTCAACAAGGCAAAATTCACAGCAATTGAGGTGTTATGAATGATTGTCCGACATGCCGTCTACCGCAAATGGTTCCCCGATTCACCCCAGGAGGCTGCCAGTCTGGCACTGGACATTAAAGTCACTCCCAGAAGTCTAATGTTTTTTGACCATGACCAAGAGCAGCATTTCCCGGGATTGGTGTTCTCGGAAAGCCCGGACGGATTCACTTGGCTGTTATCGGATACCGACGGCAACCAGCGCCAGGTCATATTCCAGGTATTGACCCTGGGTCAGTTTGAACGCGAATTCCGGCCCTCGCTGGAAGCCCAGGCAGTCAGTGTTCCCCGATTTCTCAACACCAGCCATCTCCATCAATGGTACCGTCAGCTGTATCTTTCCGACCCGGGCATCCCGGGCTGAACAAGACTTGGACCGGCAGCGATCGATGCAGCGATATGTTTAAACGACAAGACAAGGGCTCGGCTCCTGTAATCAGGAAACGAGCCCTTTTGTTTGCTTTTGCTTAACCCTTTCGGGCTATCGGTTTAGAGGCTGGAGCGGAAGCTGATCTGACCGGGACTGACGGAGCCGCCTGCCGTGTAGATCAGGTTATCGGCTTGGTCATAAAGCCAGATCGTGAAGATATCGCCGAATTGACCGTTGTCTTTAGCGTAGACTTTAAATTGGACCGGGCCAAAAGGAAACATCTGCTGCGTCCCCCCCAAGACCACTTCCTTAGTCTGGGGATTGAGTGAAATATAGCTGGCTTTGCCGCTGAGGTTAATCTTCGCGCCGGCGTCTTTATAGAGTACCGAAGCTTGGCTGCCGGTAATTCCCGGCCAGCTGACCACATCCAGCATGAAACTGGTTCCCGGTTTGCCGACCGCTCCGGTGCCGGCCATCTTCCCGGCTAGTACCGGCCCCAGCGGGCTGTCCCAGCTGTCGGACGGACCCGCTGCAATTTCGCTGGCGGTCACCTTCGCCTCATTGTGCAGCGGTCCCGGAATATCCTCGGCGGTGACGGTATAGGGGAAGGTCTGCTGGGCGCTGGCTCCGACCGCCAGGCTACCCACCGCCCAGTTGACGCCCAGGGTGGGGTCGCTGACCACGACGTTGGTCAGGGCGGCGCTGCCGAGGTTTTGGACGGTGATGATGTAGTCGACGGTCTGGCCGATGGTGATGGTGTCGGGACCGGTCTTGTCGATGGCGATGGCCGCCACCGGCACAGAACAGCTGTCGGACACCGGATCGGTTTCAGTGCTGTCGGCGGTGGCGGTATTCTCGACCGGAGTCGATCCCAGATCAGCATCTGTAACCACGTAGCTGGCATTGACGACAACCGGATTGGCGGCATTCTGGCTGGTGGTCAGGGTGCCGATCGCCTGATTGACGATGCCCAGCTTGGGATCATTGAGCACTACGTTGGTGAGGTCAACGTCGCCGTCGTTCCAGACTTTGATGGTGTAGTGGATGGTGTCCCCGACCTCGACTATGCTCTCGGCAGCGGTTTTTTCGATCGCCAGCTTATAGGTTCCGGTCACAGTATAATACTGATTAGTGGACTGATCGTGGACGACCTCTCCAGTTGGCGTATGCCCGGACGCGGTTGCGTAGGTCGTGTGCAGACCGAGCGTAGCAGCCGTTTGCGACACATTCCAGAACACCGTTTCTGTGCCGGGAGGAAGATATCCTATGATAAGAAAGTCGCCGAATTCGCTGTCACTCACCATGATGTCAAGTAAGTCAACATCCCCGGCGTTTCTCACCCGATAGGAAAAATAAATGGTTCCGGCGACCGGCACCGACGGACCGGGAGGAGTTCCGGCATCAAAATAGGGATCGGGCGTCGGCGGGTTATACGTCGCCAGGGAGGTTCTTTTGATAACCTCCAGTGCCGGACCGGGATCTTCTAAATTTCTGGGATCATTCGAGTCGGGTGTGATCATTTCCATCAAGTCGATATTTTCGGAATTGATCAGCACCGGCGGGCTTTCCGCCAGAGCCAATCCTGCTGTCAGGGAAATAACCAGCCCGGTCAACAACGTCAGTGCCATTAGCAACCATAGCTTCTTTCTCATCGGCTCCCCTCCCCATTCTTTAGATGCATCAGTTGGTCTGAAGAATACGCAGGCATTGTACCGCTTCTTCCCTTCAAATTACAGTGCAACCCGGAAGCTGATTTGGCCGATGAGCACCGGCCCGCCAGCGCTGTAAATTACAGCTCCGTTTGTGTCATAAAGCCAGATCTTAAAGGTGTCTTTAGTGCCGCCGTCCTGAAGATAGACTTTGAAGGTGGCGGCATTCCGCGGGGTGCCGCTGACCGGACCCCCATAGACGACTTCTTTGGTCTGGGGATTGATGGCCACATAGCTGGCGGTGCCGGTAAGACTTATGCCCCGGCTGATGTCTTTATAGACCAGATTGCCCTGAGGCGCAGTGGCGCCAGGCCAGCTGACCACATCCACTTGGAAGCTGGTACCAGTCTTGATCGTTCCGCTGCCGACCATTTTCCCCCGGGGAGCGGGATCAAGAGGGGTGATCCATGTATCGCTGCCGGGATCGGTTTGGGCGGTGGTGACGGTGGCGTTGTTATGAATCGGACCAGGAATGTCCTCGGCTTTAACCACATAGGGGAATTGTTGTGAGAGCACAGCTCCCACCGGCAGCTGGGCAATACTCCAGTTGATCCCGATTCGGGGATCCTGCACCAGAACATTGGTCAGGACCGCGCTGCCCAGATTCTGGACGGTGATGGTGTATTGAATGGTCTGGCCGATGGTCATGGTGGTTGGTCCGGTCTTGCTGATCTTGACGGCAGCGACGGGGACGTCGCAACTGTCGCTGACGGCCGGGTCAGTCTGGTCACTGTCGGCAGTGGCAGTGTTATGGATCGGATTGGGCCCTAAGTCAGCTTCACTTATCGGTCCGTAGAAGGAATTGATGACGATCGGATTGGCGACATTGTTGGTGACCGGCAAAGTCCCGATCAACTGGTTGACGATCCCCAGCTTGGCGTCGTTGAGCACGACATTGCTCAATTCGGCGCTGCCAGCGTTCCAGATCTTGATCTGATAGGGAACGGTCTGACCCAGCTTGAACGGACCGGCGGGAGCGCTCTTGTCGATAGCCAGAGAATACACCGCAACGCCTGTGCCGGCGGTGACCGGATCGGTCTGGTCGCTGTCGGCGGTGGCGGTATTGACCACTGGCCCGGGCAGATCAGCATCGGTCACCTGATAGCTGCCGGAGATAGTCTGGAAGCTTCCGGGATCCAGGCTGGGGATGGTGCTGTTGATTCCCAGTTTGGGGTCAGTAATATTGATATAGGTCAGAGTAACATTTCCTTCGTTCTTGACGGTTAGGGAATAGTGAATGGTATCACCGACTTTGACTGCGCTCTCCAGCGCGGATTTGGTCAGACTGAGCGCGGCGAGATCAACGCTGGTCTGGTCGGTGATCTCTCCGGTCTGCGGGGTATAGGCAGAAGCGGTATTGAGCAGCGGTCCGGGAAGATCACCGGCCTGAACCACGTAGGTCGGGTTGAAAGTCTGCGAGGTTCCAGCGAGAAGGCTGGCGATAATCGTCGTGAAACCAATTTTGGGATCACTGACAATTACGTTGCTCAAATCAACGCTGCCGATGTTGCTGACCTCGATGGTGTAATGAACAGTCTGTCCGACGGTCGCGATGGTTTCAGCCACACTCTTATTGAGGGTCAGGCCGGCGATATCGACCGTAGCCCCGGCGGTAAGCGGTCCAGTCTGGTCGCTGTCGGCGCTGGCAGTGTTGTTGATCGGGCCGGGCAGATCGCTGACCTGGACGGTGTACGTTGGGGTGAAAGTCTGACTGTCGCCGGCAGCCAAAGAGACAATAGTCTGGCTGAAGCCCAGAACCGGATCGTTGACAACGACATTGGTCAAGGTAGCGCTGCCTTCATTCTTGACGGTAATGAAGTAATGGATGGTTTCTCCCACCCTGACCGTGCTCTCCTGAGCGGTCTTGGTCAGGCTTAGAGCGATAATATCGACACTTTCTGTAGCAGACACCGCATCGGTTTGATCACTGCCGACAATTACGGTGTTCACCACCGGCCCGGGAAGGTCTTCGGGCTGGACGATATATTCCAGTTCAATGTTAATTGTTTCGCCAGGACCCAGATTGATAGTCATCGGAGGAGGAGGGATCTTGGTATCCGCAAACGAGACATTGGTCAATAAAACATTTCCGGTATTCTTGATGATGATGGTGTAGTGGATAGTTTGGCCGACCGCGACTGCTGTCTCAGTAGCGGTCTTGGTTACCGACAGCGAGGGATTGGCCGGAACCAGGCCGGCGTTGACGCAGGTGATGATCCGGCCGGAGGTGATCCGCATCTTGCCAGTCTGGCCAGTCGCCGGATCAACATGGCTGTCCCGGCAATCAGGAGCCGCCGGATTGTTTTGGATGGTGAAACCAGTGTAGCCATCGGGCAGAATCACTTCCACAATGTAATGGACCGGCAACAGATCGTTAAAGGAGTAAAGACCATCCATGCCACTAACGGTAGTGTTGACGATCACATAGGGATTAAGGGTATCGTCGGCCGGCTCCGCCGGATTCTGACGGGCGTAAAGGTTAACCGTCGCCCCCGAAACCGCCGGTTCGCTGTCCTGCCAAATGCCGTCCCCGTTCAGGTCAGTCCAGACATAGCCGCTGATGCTGCCCGGGTCGTAAATCGGGATCAGGTAGTCCTCGACTTCGCCGTCTGGAGCCCAGCCAGTGGGTGCAAGCCCACCGCTGCTGCTGAAACGAAAACGGGAATACGTATCCCCGGCAATCGCTCCGATCGGGACCGACAAAGTCAGTGTATTCACCCCTGCGGACAACCCCTGCGCGTTAAAAATCTGCTCGCCAGCATCGCTGAAACTGCCATTTTGATTGAAGTCAATCCAGGCATCCAGGCTGCCGGCAGCCGAGGCGGTCACTTTGATGGTGGCGTTGAAACCTCGAGCCAGAGGCATTGGGAAAGTAACCCCATCCTCGTCGGCCAGATTGCTGATATCATCGCCGGTAGCAGAGGCGTTGGGAATCCCATCGACTTCGCTGTCGATCAAGGCACCCAGGAAGATGCCGCCATCGATCACCGTGTGCCGTGGGCCGTTGCTGACCGTTAATGTTCCAAAGCTGTCCGGCGCGTCCCCGAAATCTAGTCTGGTGTATCCAAATTCGAGATTATTAATCACCTGCCCGCCGCTGAGAGCGCCGGTCCAAGTGCTCTGCAGGGGAGGAATGCCGCTAGGATCGTGGGTTATCTGCCAGCGGGGATCCGGAATCACCACCACGGTATAGGTACCGGGGCTGAGGTTGCTGAAAAAGTAATTGCCGCTGCCGTCGGTAGCAGTGGTCTCCAGCATATTGTTCCCGGCATCGTATAATTGGACAACCACCCCGCTGAGGCCGAGATCCCCCCCAGCCTGGCTGCCATCGCCGTTGTTGTCAAACCAAATTTGCCCCTGCAGAGAACCACTTACCGCCATGACCATGACCGAGCAGTTCGACTGCATATTGTTGGCGTCAGTCACCGTAAGGGCCAGAGTAGCGGTCCCGTCCCAACCCGCCGGGGGGTTCCAGGTGGGATTGGGAACATTGGCATCAGGATTCCAAGTTCCGCCTTCTCCCTGGTCAGACCAGGAGTACGTCAAAGGGGCTTTGCCCCCAGTCACAACCGTACTCAAATTAAAACTGCCGCCGGCCGGCTGGGCAGCTACGCTGCAGCAGGGATGAACCTCAACCGTAGGGTTGGGGAAAAAAGCAGTGCCGGCGACGCAATAGGGATCGCTGTACGCCACCGAAGCCGATTGGTTGGTGGGCAGACTGGGTCCGGAAACATTGGCGACGGGATCGATGGTATAGCTGAGGGTTACCGTCTCGTTGCCCACCAGTCCGATGGTCCAGGTAATGACACTCCCGGCTAGGCTGGTCGTTCCCTTGCTGGGGTTGAGGCTAGCCGGATTAAGCACGAAATTAGCAGAAACGCTGTCAGTAACCACCACATTTTTGATTACGAAATTGAGCTGTTGGAAAATCGCCTGAAATATCGCCGTCAGGTCGGGTGCCGACAACGTTTCAAAATAACCGCCGTTCTGCGCCTTCTGCATGGTATCCCGAGCCACCGCCAGGGATTCCGGATGGGTGCTGCTGACGCCGCCCAGCAAGCCAATGGTAAAGACTGTGGTCAGCCCGCTTTCCTGGGCGGTCTGACCCGCCAGATAGCCGGCGATGGTACACGGAGTATGGGCTGTCGGCCAAGCGGTACAGGAACCGGCTCCTTCGTTGGCCACCCCGTCGGTCAGGAAAACGATCACCCGGTTGATATCCGAACAGGGGCGGCCCCGCGTCTGCATCTCTCCCCGGGCTTTGTCGAATCCATCCTTGACATTGGTGGTGCCGCCGGCTGAAAGACCATCGATCCTAGTGTTGATCGAAGAAAGATTATTGGTTAGGACCTGATTGACCGTAGCCGTGCTGCTGTAGCTGACCAGCGCCACCCGGCTGTTGGGGTTGGCCAGCACGCTGGCGGCAAACTGCTTGGCCGCTATTTTGGCATTGACAATCGAGTCCCCGGCCATACTGCCGGATCGGTCAATAACGATGATTGCATCAATCGCCTTTTGCGGCGGGTTGGAACCGGTAATGCTCAACTGCACTTGATAACTACTGCATGTATTCGCCACTGGAGTCGCCGTTTTATTGGTAGTAAAACCAGCCAGAGCGGGAATCACGCTCAGTAGCACCAACACCATAGCGCAGCTGAGCACCGAGAATAGCCCGAGCATACTCTGGTTGAACCTTCTGTCCTTCAATTACTTCTCCTCCTTTTTATTTTTTCTTCGCAATAGCGCTGATCGTCCACCTCCTTTTGGGGTTAAATATCTTCTCTGGTCTTGAGGATCGGCTTGAAAATGCTTAAATCCGCCTACATCGCTCTAATTTCTGTGCTTTAGAATGGAATTCCTGCCGTCATTCCGGCAATTGCCGCAAATCGTTTTCATTATCTTAGCCCACTGACGCTGCAGTCATTCCCTATCCTCATTAGTCATGCAATCGAGACCCTCATTCAGCAATTTGAATCCGCTTCCCGCCAAAGAAATAAGCCCCGGAGAAGCCAATAACCTGGTTCTCCGGGGCTTGCTTGCTGCCTCTGATTTAGTCTAGCAAGTGGGATAAGAGCCTGGTTCTCCGGAAGCTGATCTGACCGGGACTGACTATACCGCCCGCTACGTACATTGGGTCATCGATCCAGATCTTGAAGATGTCGCCATATTGACCGTTGTCTTTGGCGTAGACTTTGAACTGGACCGGGCCGCAAATGCTACCGGCAGTCCCCCCGAAGACGACTTCCATGGTCAGGGGATTGATCGAGATGTAGTCGGCTTTGCCGCTGAGATTGATCTTAGCGGCGGCGTCTTTGTAAAGTACCGAAGCCTGGCTGCCGGTGACTCCCGGCCAGCTGACCACGTCCAGCATGAAACTGGTTCCCGGTTTGCCGATAGCTCCGGTGCCGGCCATCTTCCCAGCCAGTACCGGTCCCAGCGGGCTGTCCCAGCTGTCGGATGGACCTACTTCGATTTCGCTGGCGGTCACCGTCGCCTGGTTGCACAGCGGTCCCGGAATATCCTCGGCGGTGACGGTATAGGGGAAGGTCTGCTGGGCGCTGGCTCC
>Ga0302252_1000730_pt1 | contig 24927 bp, 28 predicted proteins | sample AAG_RA_Leu_MG_FD_193511 | JGI IMG/M metagenome (GOLD analysis project Ga0302252, IMG submission 193511) | Enriched activated sludge microbial communities from anaerobic digester in WTTP, New Holstein, Wisconsin, United States - AAG_RA_Leu | ecosystem: Engineered > Bioreactor > Anaerobic >...
TTAGGGAGCAGATAGGCGATTCTGCCGCCCTTTTTACCTGCGAGAGGATGGAGATCCTCGAGACAGATGCAGGGATAATGCTCTACCTTGTCGATAAGAAACCCCTCCTCATGCACCTCGGGGAATGGGTCTTTCCAACGCTGAAGGGTCTCCTCGAGCGCCCCTTCCCCGAAAGAAAGGTGGTTGTTGATTCCGGGGCTGTGCCGTTTGTTATCAAGGGCGCTGACGTGATGCGCCCCGGGATTACCTTCATTTCCGACGATATCAAAGCGGGACGGCCTGTACAGGTGGTCGAGGAGCGGCATGGAAAGGCGATCGCAACCGGAATAGCCCTCTTTGATGCGGGGGAGATGAGGGAGAAAACCACCGGAAAGGTAATCAAGACCCATTATTACGTGGGGGATGAAGTATGGGCACTTGAAATCTGAGGGTCCCGACACATTTTTCCGCACAATGAACTCTCGATTGTCAAAACAGGGCTTCCGGACAGGCAATATTCACTTTTAGATAGATACTATTAAATAAATGACAATAGACAATTTTCCTATGGTAAAATTCCTGGATACCCTTCTTGGAAAGAGTTCACCTTCATCCGAAGATGATTATATGGACCTCGACCTCGAGGCATTTGAAGAAGCTGAAGCAGGAGCACCGGCACTCTTCGTGAAGATCGCGACTGTCGGGGATATTAAGGACAGTCCCCGGGTCAAGGACGAGATTTACAACGGGAATATTGTCATCGTGGACATCGCGAAACTGAAAGCGGACAAGATCATGTACGAGAGGGTCTTAAAGGATCTCAAGGAAGTGGCAAAGGATGTCAACGGCGATATCATCGGCCTTGGAGACCAGAGATATGTCGTGATCACCCCGAATTCCGTAAAGATATCCCGGGACAAGATCGGCGGGGTCAGCTGAAGAGTGCGGCAGGTGGTCCCAGGTCCCTGCCCTGGCTGCAGCACAGAGATAGAATACCTTTACCAGACCGAAGATATCCCCTATTTTTCCGGAATTCTGATCATTTCAGCCCGCTGTATGGACTGCGGATACCGTTTTGTTGATACCCAGCTCCTGAAGAATGCCGAGCCGTCCCGATGGGAACTTCTTATCTCATCCCCTGATGACCTGAATATCAGGGTTGTCCGGAGTATGAACGGCATCATCAGCATTCCTGAGTTGGGTGTTCAGGTAGACCCGGGCCCGGCGTGTGAGGGATTTGTTTCGAATGTCGAGGGTGTACTGAACAGGATCGATGCGGTGATCGCAAGTGTATCTCGATGGACAGAGGATCCACAGGAGCTTGAAAATGCGGGTCACCTGCGGATATGGATCGAACAGGTGAAGGAGGGGAAACGTTCAGTCACGCTTCGCATCGATGATCCCACAGGGAATTCTGCAATTCTTGGTGATAAGGCCAGGATATATCCCATCACTGCAGTGGAATGCGAATCAATTGCAGATGATTCGGCAGAAAAGAAGATCAGCTGATCGGGTGCCCTTTCAACCGTACCCCCGGATCCGGGGTTACGCAACCCACCACCCTGCTTCCCGGGAAGGTAGAGAGGATGTGATCTTCTGCTCCTTCAGGAACCACGAATGCATATCCCATGCCCATATTGAATGTCCTGTACATCTCATCCGTCTCAACCTTCCCGTGATCCTGTACCCATGAAAAGATCTCCTGTGGCGGGAGCGGGTCTGTAAAATCGAACCCGAATCTGGTCAGCCTCGAAAAATTCAGGAGCCCTCCCCCGGTAACATGGCACATCCCATGGACCTCAGTCTCGCGAGTCAGAGCGAGTACCTGGTGGTATATAATGGTTGGATGCAGGAGCTCCCTCCCGAGACTCCGGCCGTTCGGGAGGGTTTTATTCCATGCATCCTCGCTCTCCACGACTCTTCGTGCAAGGGAGAGGCCGTTGCTGTGGATGCCCGATGACGGCAGCCCCACGACAAGGTCGCCGGGTCGGATCTTCCCACCATCGATGACTTTTCCCTTCTCCTGGATTCCGAGGCACGTCCCGGCAAGATCGAGACCGTTCACAAGTCCCCGGAGGGTTGCGGTCTCCCCACCGACAATGTTGACGTTGGCCTGCCTTGCACCCTCGTTGAGGCCAAGCCCTATCTGAGCCATCTGTTCAACAGAGAGACGATCGGTTGCGATATAATCGACAAAGGCCACCGGCTCCATGTTCATGACATAAAGGTCGTTCACGTTCATCGCCATGCAATCGATACCGACCGTCGACCAGTCCTTCAGGCGATCAGCGACAAGCATCTTTGTTCCGACACCGTCGACAGTGAGTGCGAGTGCAAGGGGACCAAAATCAATCAGTCCGGCGAAATGGCCGACGCTTCCCATCATGGGATACTGCCCCTTCCTTCGGAATGAGAGGTTGTGCACGAGCGCTGAGATTGCTTTTGCCTCAAGACCTATGTCAACACCGGCTTGCCGATAGGTGCCGGGGTTACTCATTGTCCTCCTCGGAGAGCCTGAATTCCTCGTGCAGGATACGCATGGCTTTCGGGCCGTCCTCCTGCTTTACGACAAACGAGATGTTCACCTCTGATGATCCCTGCGTGATCATCATCACGTTGATTCCCCCCTGTCCTAATGCAGAAAAAATCCTGCCCCCCGTGCCCTTGGCACCTGCCATTCCGGAACCGACGACGGCAACGGCGCATACGTCCCTGTTGGTGGTGACCTGCCTGACCATTCCCTGGTTTACGAGGACAGAGAGTGCTTCTCTCGCGGTGTGCTCCTGGCTCTCTTCGATGACGAGGGTGATGTTTGCTTCGGAGGACCCCTGGGATATCATCATCACATTCACCTCCCTGTCCGCAAGGAGGCTGAAGATTGCTTTTGCCACACCAGGCCTCCCGATCATCTGTGCACCGCAGATATTGACCATGGCAACCTTCTCGATATACGTGAGCGCCTTGACAACCCGTGAGTCCCTTGTCTCTCCCCTTACGATCGCAGTCCCGGGGTGTGATGGATTGAATGTATTTTTCACCCTGACCACGATGTTCTTCTTCATTGCCGGCTCTATGGACCGGGGGTGCATCACCTTCGCCCCAAAGTAGGAGAGTTCCATGACCTCCAGATACGAAATTGAGGAGATGACCCGGGCATCGTGTATGAGCCTGGGATCGGAAGTCATGATCCCGTCAACATCAGTCCAGATGAGAATCTCGTCGGCATCAACCGCTGCACCGATGATCGCAGCGGAGTAATCTGATCCTGACCTTCCGAGAGTCGTCACGACTCCGTGTTCGGTACAGCCCATGAAGCCCATGATGACGGGTATCGTGTCTGCGAGGAGAGGAATGACCCGGTTTCTGATCTTTGCCTCGCTCTCAGGCAAGGCCATTGCTTCGCCGTGGTTCTGAGTCGTGATGATCCCGGCTTCGCATCCGTCAAGCGTGGTAGAAGGAAGCCCGTGCTGCCTGAAGACTGCACAGACAACGAGGCTGTTCAGCCGCTCACCGAAGGTGATGATATAATCACGGGACCGCGGAGTGAGTTCCCGCAGGTTGTGCACCGCTCTTAAGATGCTTTCAAGGTTGCAGAGTTGATCTTCGAGGAGGAGTCCCACCTCGTCCGCATAGTCCTCTGCCGACTCAAGAAGGACTTTGCCATGCCGCACACGCAGCGAGTTGATGAACGGTTCGATCCCGCTGGCATCGGGGCTTGCGGCAAGTTCCGTGGCCATGGTGATCAGCTGGTCGGTTACCCCCCGCTGTGCTGAGACCACCACGGCGACTTCGGCCCCTGACTGGTACGTGGATTGTACGATGTCCACGACCCGGGAGAGGCTGGGCCCGTCGGCCACTGAAGTGCCGCCAAATTTCATTAAAAACCTCATTTGGGCTCACGCTTTCCTTTGCTAGCTATTTATGTACGTATATGACCCACCTTATAATAAGATGCGGTCAGCTGAATTTCTGGATTGCCACGTGCTGGTGATTGGGAGCGGAGGAGCAGGGGTCCGGGCTGCAATTGAGGCATCCGGCTATGGTGAGACCATCCTCCTCTCCAAGACTATCGCGGGGAAAGGCGGGTGTACCACCATGGCCGAAGGGGGGTACAACGCGGTGCTGAGGGAGGAAGACTCCTGCGAAGGCCATTATGAGGACACGATGAAAGGGGGGGCTTTTTTGAATGATCCCGCTCTCGTGAACACTCTCGTAGGCGAAGCTCCCGACAGAATGAGAGACCTCCTCACATGGGGAGCGGTATTCGACGTCACTGACTGCTCCGAAGTTGCCCAGAGACCCTTTGGCGGACAGCGTTTTCCCCGCACCTGTTATGCCGGCGACCGCACCGGCCACGAGATGATGGCAACCCTCATGGACCGGCTGGCGTCATCCGGAGTGGAAATCCTCCAGGAGATAACCGTAATCCACCTCTTCAAGGATGAGAATACCGTGACAGGAGCCCTTGGTATCGACCGCAAGGGGGGTCTCCTCGCTATCCGTTCCGACAGTTGTGTCCTTGCAACAGGGGGCGGGACAAGGATCTACGATATTTCCACCAATTCATCGAGCGGAACCGGGGACGGGTATGCCCTTGGGTTCCGGGCAGGTGCAGATCTCATTGATATGGAACAGGTTCAGTTCCACCCCACAGGTGCGGTATTCCCCTATGATGCCCGGGGCCGCCTGGTGACAGAGGCCGTGCGTGGCGAGGGAGGGATACTCAGGAATGCACAAAATGAACGTTTCATGTCAAAATATGATCCGGAGAGGATGGAACTCTCCACCAGGGACGTGGTCTCCCGATCGATTGCAACCGAGATCCTTGAGGGCAGGGGGACAACCCACGGGGGTGTATACCTGGACGTTACCCATCTTTCCCGCTCCCAGATCGAGTGCAGGCTGCCTGTGATGCTGGAGCAGTTCCTCAAATTCGGTGTGGATATACGCGATGAGCCGATGGAGGTTGCACCCACGGCCCACCATATCATGGGCGGCCTCAGGATAACCCCCGACGGGCAGTCAACGGTTCCCTGCCTCTACGCATGTGGAGAGGTGGCAGGCGGCGTGCACGGGGCGAACCGACTGGGGGGAAATGCCCTTGCAGAAACCCAGGTTTTTGGGAAAAGAGCAGGCGAGGCAGCGGGCAAGGCGAAAAAGAGGGTCAAGAAAATACAGAAGAAGGAGATCGAAACACAGGAGAAGAGGCTATCCGGATTCTATACCGGGGATGTCCTGCCGACAACCGTGGCCCGGTCTCTCCAGGTCGCAATGTGGGAGAGTGCAGGAATATTCCGGACCGCAAAAGAACTTGAAAAAACACTCGAGGTGATCAAACACCTCTCTTCCCTGTCCCTGAAGGCAAGCGGGGAGTCCAACCTCGCAGAATGCTGTACCGTGCAGAACATGCTCACGGCCGCATCTCTGGTCGTTAAGGGAGCGATGCTCAGGAAAGAGTCCCGGGGAGCGCATGTCAGAAAGGACGTCACCCAAACCTGGGACGCACAATCCTCCCCCTATGGCCATACCTGGCAGAATCTCAAGGGTTCCGGTATCGAGAAGGGGGGAAAAGCATGAAGGATAAAGGCATGAAGGAGATGAGTGTCAGGGTCTCCCGCTTCGACCCCGGTGAGGATCAGGCACCCCATTTCCAGACCTATCATGTCCAGGTCAATGAAGGTGCCCGGGTCCTCCACCTCCTGCATGCCATCCACGAAGAGCATGATCCGACGCTTGCATACCGCTACTGCTGCGGGTCCGGCCAGTGCGGGAGCTGTGCAGTCAGGGTGAACGGAGAACCGGTTCTCGCATGCATGGAGGAAGCAAGGGACGGGATCACCATAGAACCCCTCGAGCTCCCGGTACAGAAAGACCTGATGGTAGACCTTGAACCATATCTCGCAGTGATACCTGCCCTCGTGCCAGGGGAAGACTTTGTCATGCCAGGCCCCGATACCGTTGAAGCTATCAAGCCGCTTCGAAGCTGCATCGAGTGCCTTGCATGTGTCTCGGCATGCCCTGCCCTCAAGGTGATCTCATTCGCAGGGCCGACCGCGATGAGGGAGGATTTGAGGCTCGCACTCGACCCGCGTGACTCCAATGACCGGGTGACTGAAGCGGTGAAAGCCGGTCTCTTTACCTGCACATCATGCCAGGCCTGCTGGAAGGTTTGCCCAAAAGACATCCAGATCCCCGGAAAAGCAATCGAGAAACTCCGGGCTCTTGCGAACAAGAAGGGGCTGACCCTTCCCCGCCACCAGGATGTAGAGAGACTGGTCAGGGAGACGGGAAGGAGCGTGGTACGGACCGAACCATCCTTCCTTGAACAGGTACCGGAGATCATCGAACCGGACGGCCCGGTCAAAGCAACGGTCGGTTTCTTTGTAGGGTGCATGTATAACCTGCGGCTCCCGAAAACCGCACAGGATGCCATAGAGGTGCTCAAGAGAAATGGCATCCGCGTTATTATCCCGAAGGAGCAGGTCTGCTGCGGTTCCCCTCTTATTCGAACCGGGCAGGTGGATTACCTTGACACCCTGATGAGGAGGAATATCGATGCGTTCGTCTTCCGGAAGATAGATACCGTCCTCACGATGTGCGCAGGCTGCGGCTCAACGCTGAAAAACGATTACACGACCCCCTTCCGTGTCATGGACATCAACGAACTGCTGACCAAGTACGGCATTGAACCTCCCGCCAGGCTCCCCCTGAAGGCGACCTACCACGATCCCTGTCACTTATTGCGGGGGCAGGGTATACGTGACCTTCCGAGGGAACTGATAACCCAGGTTGTTGACCTCGTGGAGATGCCATCGATATGTTGCGGATCGGGCGGCGGTGTCCGTTCGGGAGTGCCGGAGGAAGCCGCGGCACTTGCTGAGAAACGCAGGGAGGCTATAGACGAGACATGTGCGGATATCGTTATCAGCTCGTGCCCCTTCTGCGAGTTCCATATCTCCGAGCATACCGACCGCCCTGTAAAGAACGTGACAACACTCCTTGTCGAAGGATACCGGGAAAAAGACCGGCGAAACGCAGAAAAAACAACATGAACCTATAATCCCTTTTTTCATTCACGTCATTCTCACACTCACCCTGATACGAACCACTATTCCTCCTGCTCTGAACATGGAATAAGAACAGTGATGACGATTCATGTCGGACAATCCGGGATTCAACCCTGATATTTATTGCAGAGTCCAAAACGATTATCACCGGTTATTTAAATACTACCCATACCGATGAAACTCCAGTCAAGGATCCTGCTTCTCTATCTCTTCATCGCGCTCCTTGTACTGGTTCTCATAGGAGGGGTGCTCCCTGCATCCCTCCAAAAGCAGAATCTCAACATGGTATCAGGACACTATATCGACCAGTTACAGCACATTGATTTTGCCATATCAAGTTTCATCTCCGGAGTAGAGTATGATGTGCACGAGCTGTCGATCAATCAGGATGTCCGTTACAGGGACGATTCAGATTTCACCAGCTTTCTGAATGCATCTGAGGATACCTTCCAGTATTCCACAGGCTTCCGTGAGCAGGAGATCATCAGGATCCTGAAAGACTACCAGCTGACGCACCCTTATGTCGATTCGGTCTACATGGGGAGGGAGAACGGAGCCTTCGTACGGGCTTTTCCGAGAGCCAGGCCTACGGCATATGATCCCCGTACCCGTCCATGGTACATCCTCGCAATGGAACACCCGGGACAGGTGATGGTAACAGATCCCTACCAGGCAGTGACCACACCTGATGTCAATATCGGGATTGTCACCACTATCGATGACGAGAGTGGCAACCCGTACGGAGTCGTGGGTGCCGATATCACGCTCGTGAGCCTGACGAACTACATCACGAAGTTTGATGTTGGCGATAAGGGGGAGATGATCCTCGCTGATAAGAACGGGATGATCCTCGCCTCGAGGAATTCCTCAAACCTCTTTGGAAATATCAGCAGCATCCTGGGCGACCAGACCGTATCCTTTCTGACCGTAAAAGAGGGAGTGATCGTCCTCAACGAGACGTATCTTGTTCATTATACATCGCCGGAACTTGGCTGGAAGATAGGTATCTTTATCCCCTTTAGTTCCGTAGAGCACGAGATCAACCAGTCAATCCAGATGATCCTCCTTTTCGTACTCATAGCCCTCGTGCTGCTCAGCGTGATCACCATCATCATACTCAATCACACCGTGATCAAACCTCTCACCAGCCTGACAGATACCACAAGGAAGATCACTGAGACCGGAGACCTCAACCAGGAGATAGACACAGGAAGTACCGGTGAGATAGGGGTGCTCGCACACTCATTCAGGGCAATGGTTGACAGGTTACGAAAAGAGGGACATGAAAAGGATAAGGTATTCGCTGAACTGTCGGAATACCGCGATCACCTGGAAGATCTTGTTGATGAACGCACGCGTGAACTAATCCTTGCAAAGGAAGCGGCAGAATCTGCCGATCGTCTCAAGTCAGTGTTTCTCGCAACGATGTCTCATGAGCTGAGAACTCCCCTCAACTCCATTATTGGATTCTCAGGGATTCTGCTCCAGGAGCTGGCAGGTCCCCTGAACGACGAACAGAAGAAACAACTATCCATGGTCTCAGAGAGTTCAGACCACCTGCTCGCATTGATCAACGATGTTCTCGATATCTCGAAGATCGAGGCGGGTCAGCTGACACTTGCACACGAACCCTTCAATCTCAGACAATCCATCGAGAAGGTTATCCGGACCGTCACCCCGCTGGCAGAGAGAAAAGGTCTTCAGCTCGAATACACCATCGCCGCCGATGTCGGCGAAGTGAGGGGTGACAGCCGCCGGGTTGAACAGGTGCTTCTCAACCTCCTCTCAAATGCCATCAAGTTCACAGATAAGGGACACATACAGCTTGAATCGCTGCAAAGAGGGGATGAGATAGAAATCCGTGTGAAAGATACCGGTATCGGCATCAGGGAAGAAGATATGAAAAAACTCTTCAAACCATTCCGCCAGATAGATACAGGTCTTACCCGCCAGTATGAAGGGACCGGGCTTGGCCTCTCCATCTCAAAGAGACTCGCCGAAATGATGGGCGGCACTATTTACGCAGCGAGCGAATATGGAAAAGGGAGCACCTTTTACTTCACTATCCCAGTTGACAAGAGGCGGAATAATCCATGAAAATTCTCTATATTGAGGACAACGATCAGAATTTTTACCTTGTGAATTATATCCTCAAGGCACAGGGATACGACGTGGTTCGGGCGCGGGATGGGAGAGAGGGCGTTGATCTGGCAACTGAACTGGAACCAGGACTCATCCTGCTTGATATCCAGTTGCCGATCATGGACGGGTACGCCACCGCCCGCACACTGCGAACGATCCCCGGGCTGGCAGGGACTCCCGTTGTTGCACTCACCTCATATGCCATGGCGGGAGATCGTGAAAAAGCCCTATCTGCAGGATGCACCGGATATATCGAAAAACCGATCAATCCAAAAACATTTGTTGCACAGATTGAAGAATATCTGCATGGCAGTGTATCGGGCGAGTGACTGATGAAACGTATCCTGATAGTCGATGATATTGTCGCAAATATCTACCTCCTGGAATCGATTCTCAAGGGGTACGGTTTTTCGGTCGTTTCTGCCAGGAACGGATCTGAGGCGCTCGAAAAGGCAAGGAATACCCCTCCTGATCTCATTATTTCGGATATTCTCATGCCGGTCATGGATGGATTCGAGCTCTGCCGGCAATGGAAGGCTGATCCGCGTCTGAATACAATCCCCTTCGTCTTTTATACCGCGACCTATACCGACCCGAGGGATGAACAATTCGCAATGAGCCTCGGTGCAGAACGCTTTATTGTCAAACCCCAGAAGCCCGAGATCCTCGCTCAGATTGTGCGGGAACTTATTGACGAAGCGATGGGAGATAAGACCTTTTCCGTAAAGAGACCCCTTGGGGACGAGATGGAGATTCTCCGGCAGTACAACGAGGTTCTCTTCCGAAAGCTCGAGAGCAAGGTGATGCAGCTCCATGCCGATATTGAAGAGCGAACGCGGATCGAGGTACTGCTGTCGGAGAATGAAAAATTCCTCGATACTATCATTGAGAATATCCCTGACATGATCTTTGTCAAGGACGCCCAGGATTTACATTTTGTTCGATTCAACAAAGCAGGGGAAGCACTTCTCGGAGTCCCAAGGGGGGAAATGTACGGAAGGAGTGACTTGGACTTCTTCCCTCGGGACCAGGCAGATTTTTTCATTGGCAAGGACAGGGAGGTGCTCAACAAAGGCCATATCCTGGATATTCCCCGGGAGACAATCCAGACCAGACAGAAAGGTGCGCGTATCCTCCATACCAAGAAGATACCGATTACCACGGGCGATGGCGAACCAAAATACCTGCTTGGCATCTCAGAGGATATCACAGAGCGGGTAGTTATCGAGGAGGCGCTTGCCCGTGCGATAAAAAAGTTGAATTTCCTGAACACGATTACCTTTGATGAAATCCAGAACGCAGCGTTTTCACTCTCGGGGTACCTGGAACTTATCAATAAAAACCCGACTGGAGAGATGCTCCGGAAATATATCGGGAAACTCAACTCCTCATTGCAAAGCATGAACGATTCCCTCAATTTTGCGAAGATCTACCAGGATCTTGGCCTGAGACCTCCGGAATGGCAGAATGTCATGTATACATTCCTCTTTGCAATATCTCACACTGATATCCAGACTCTCTCACGACAGGTTGAGGTTGAAGGACTCGAGATTTATGCCGACCCCCTTCTGGAGAGAGTCTTCCTCGAGCTTGCTGAAAACGTGGTCAAGCACGGAAAAGGGGCAACCGCCATTTCTCTCCAATTCGAGGAATCTGATAAAGGGATGACACTCTTCTTCGAAGATAACGGGGCAGGCATCCCGGATCATATGAAAGAGAGGATATTTGTGAGGAGATTCGAGGAGCGGAAAGGATCGGGGCTTTTCCTGGCCCGCGAGATCTTATCCATCACCGATATCACCATCAGGGAAACAGGTGTGCCCGGGAAGGGAGCACGGTTTGAGATCGTGATTCCAATGCAATCATACAGGTTCGTCACCAAAGGGGAATCTGCCCCTCTTTAATGAGTGTGTCTTTTTTTTGGTCATCCCTTAAGAAAGCCCGGGTGCTCCCGGATCCCGAACCCTGAATTCGTTTTCCTGAAATGGCTGACCATCGCGGCTTAGGGTGATAGGAATATCGAGGGGATCCCTGATTCTGTGGATCTTTTAAGAACACGTATCGGGGTTAGGTGTCCGGAACACCCTTTTCCTGTCTGAAAAATGAATCAAGTGTGGTCTGTCTGGCCCGAAACTGGGATTTTAAAAGAGTACTCTCGTTGATGAACCTCTCCATCGGGAGGAGCATCCTCGCAGACACATCCACAAGAGCAGATGAAAGATCCTCGAACTCCCGGTACGGCTGGAGCATGGCCTGCCGAACATTCTCACGAACATTGAAGACCCCCATCGGTATATATCCCCTCCTGGCTTCCCTGAGGACGATTGCCCCTGCTTGCACACCCTGCCTTTCAAGGCCTTCGAGGAGGGCCATTTTGCAGGAGTAGTAACACCCTCCCACCCGTGAATACTCCCTCTTTCCCCTGAATTCTTCGTGGTCCGCGAATAGGACCTCCTCATCTCCCCTTATGTGTAGAAAGGCCTCCATCCATTCATACTGCCAGGGAGTAGGAAGAAGAATGACAGCGTAATGATTGTTGAGGCTTGCAAACTCGTGAACCCTGACAGTGTCGACCAGACTGTTCTGCCTGACGCGGGAGAGAAAACGGTCAGCAAGCATCGTATCACATGCGGTTATCGACCACCGTGTGGGCACGAGCCGCCTTCTCCGACTGCATCCCAGCGCTCCGACAGAGAGTGCTTTCTGTATGCTGCTGAATGGAATTCCATCCCGGTGGAGGTCGATGATTGCATCTGTTGCAGGCAGGTCGCTGTCATAATAGCATCGTTCAAGGTGGGGCTCAAAACGACCGCTCTCGGCCTTAAAATCCAGGAGGTGTGCGCTCGGGCCAAACGGCGTATGCTCCTCAGAGAAAGAAGTCCCCACAGGTTTCTCTGCAAAGGATGCCTCGCTCTCAAGGGATCCTGCTGAGAGTGCAATCTCCTGCAGGCGGATGGCATTGGAATCATCAGTCCTGCTGACATCCTGGATACGCTTTCCCCTGACAAGATCCAGGCGGCATGAGAGGATATCTTCCTGCGACCACCCCGCAGGTATCCATGATTCGGGGGTATCCATGATCCCGCATTCCTCCTTTACCGGAGCGATAAGCGGTCCTGCAAATACCTTGGGATAATTCCAGCTCCCGATAAAGACAGAGGGGGGAGTGCTCCCCTCCATATTCCTGTCGATCTCCCGGGAAGATCCCATCCTTGATGTGGTGATGGCACGGAGATACGCCCCTTTCCCTATTGCCATAACTCATGAAGAATCCGATTGCTGAAAGATAAACCTGCATGGTGCGTCGGGAAAGTGAGCCTGCTGGTTACACACCCATGATTATGAGCAGGATACATATACAGACAGGAATGGTGAGGTTATCGTCAACCGGAGAGATGAGCTCCACCAATCCCCCAACGAGTGACGCCGCGAATGCCTGAAGGGGAGAGATGAGAAGGAGGAGGGCTGCGGTGTTGACGATGATTCCCCCTATTGAACCCTCGAACGACTTTCCATTCGTGATACGATGCCTCCCCAAGTGCATCCCGACAAGAGTCGCCACCCCGTCAAGCACTGCAAGGGTGAGGATTGAGGGGACCGTTACCTTTGCTGGAAAGAAGATCACGCAGAAGAGCGCACTGGCAGTGAAGAAGAATGCCCCTTTCCCCGGGTACTCCCCCTCCCTCTCGAGGTTTTTTATGAGCATGGTTGTGAGGGGCAGCCGGAATCCCTTCCGTATCCCTTCCACAAGGATGAAACCCACAAATATTGAGGCTGCAAGAAGGGCCACCATCTGTTCCCTGGGGAGGAAATACGCGAGTGCTGCGATACCCACGCCAAAGAACATATGGACACTCTTCCGGGCTACCTCGTGCATGTATCAGTTTTCGCCGCGGTGCACAATAACAGATAGGTTTTTACTGCAGCAGCCGGTGAGTTTGATGAACGCTGAACTTCAATAGGTATGGTGATGACTGGGGGCAATCGGAACAGCATCCCGGGATGGGCAGACCTAACGTATTCCTGCGAACCTGGCCAAGTGTCCGGCATTCCTTTTTCACGATATTCCGGCGAGTTCTGGACTTCAGGGCAGCGAAAGGGATCGTCACTCCATGAGATCTCCTACCGTGCCTGCTTCAAGCCACAACTCCCGGCCTTCTTCATTCGGCACCTCACCTGCAAGAGAGACCTCGTGTATGATCCCTTCAACGGCAGGGGAACTACCGCGATCGAGGCGGGACTCCGGGGGAGGGCGGTCGCTGCGAATGATATCAATCCTCTTTCCATTCTCCTCACCCGTCCACGGCTCATGCCCCCAGATACCAATGAGGTGAAGGCGCGGCTCGATGAAATTCCATATGATGGAGATGAAGGTGCAGAAATTGACATCTCCATGTTCTTCCATCCGGATACGGAAGCGGAGATCGTCTCGCTCCGCAGGTACCTGCACGAGAGGGCACATGAGGGGACCCTGGACTACGTTGACGAATGGATCCGGATGGTTGCTACCAACAGGCTTACCGGGCATTCTCCGGGCTTTTTCTCAGTCTATACGCTTCCCCCGAACCAGGCAGTATCACCCACCCGGCAGATTCTCATCAATAGAAAAAGGAACCAGCTCCCCGAGTACCGGGATACGAAAGCCCTGATATTGAGGAAAACGTGCTCTCTTTTGAAGGACGTAGACAACGCAATACGGGATTGTCTCCACCACGCAGGTGAACATGCCCTCCTCTTCTCCCGGGACTCGAGGGACACTCCGGGTCTTGAAGATGAGTCTGTGCAGCTCACCGTCACATCGCCACCATTTCTGGATGTTGTCCAGTATTCCAAAGATAACTGGCTCCGGTGCTGGTTCAATGGCATCGATATGCAGACGATTGAGGGGGCTATCACGATAACACGCTCACTCATGGAATGGGAATCAGTTATGTATGGGACTTTTTGCGAGCTGTTCAGGATCACCAGGCCGGGGGGTTACATCGCGTTTGAAGTCGGCGAGGTGAGGAGAGGGACTGTTCGGCTCGACGAAGTGGTGGTACCACTTGGAGTCCGGGCAGGGTTTTCCTGCCAGGGGATACTGGTGAACGTCCAGCACTTTACAAAGACCTCCCATATATGGGGTATTGGAAATAACGCCTGCGGCACCAATACCAACCGTATCGTGGTCTTTAAAAAAGAGTCCTAGGGATCATCTTTTCCTATTGTTCGAGGTAATGATAGGCTTCCAGTGCGGCTTTCGCCCCTTCTCCCGCTGCAGTGATGATCTGCTTGGTCCTGATGCTGGTGACATCCCCGGCTGCAAAGACCCCGGGCATGCTCGTGTTGCAGTTAATATCTATCTCGATCTCCTTCTGATCGTTGAGTTTCAGGAAACCCTCAAGGAAATCCGTGTTCGGAATCCACCCCACCTCCGCAAACACCCCGTCGAGCGTAATTTGGGTCTCTTTCCCGGATTTCTGGTCCTTTATCGTGATACCGTTCAACATTGCATTCCCCTGGACTGACGAGATCGTGTGGTTCAGGTAGGTAATAATATTCTTCTGCTCGCGGTACCGGTTCACGTATACTTCATCAGCCTTGATAGAGCTCCGGACAATCAGGTACACGGTCTTTGCGATCCTGCTCATCTCGATTGCAGTCTGGAGGGCAGAGTTCCCGCCACCGACGACTGCAACAATCTTGTCCCGGAAAAGCGGTCCGTCGCAGGTCGAACAGGTTGAAAGCCCGCGCCCGAGATATCGCTCTTCCCCGTCGACACCCAGTTTCCGGGGGCGCTTTCCCTGGGTGAGTATGACGGTCTTTGCAGAATATGCCGCCCCGGTTACCGTCTCGACACGGAATATCTCCCCCTCTTTCCTGATCGAGCTCACGCGATCAAGCTCCAGATTGATATGCTCCTCCCGGACCTGTTCCTCGAACTTATGCATGAGATCTTCACCGGAAACCATCCGGTAGCCCATGTAGTTTTCGATTGCCCAGCTCTCGAGGGCCCGTCCCCCGATATTCTCAGAAATCATCACCGTTTTGAGCATCTTCCTCGAGCAATAGACCCCGGCTGTGAGCCCGCCCGGACCGGCTCCGACGATCAGTACATCATAGATGTCCCCGGCTTTTGCACTCCCAAAAAGTTCGTTCAGCCTCTGGGCATCAAAACCCACGATGACTTCGTCGTCAACGATAATGACCGGGACCCCGTACTGGCCGGAGATCTCCACTATCTTCTTTGCCTGTTCGCGATCTGTCCCTACATCGATGGACATGTAATCCACGCCGTGTTTATCGAGGAAGGCCTTGGCCATGCGACAATAAGGACAGTTCTGGGTAGAATACACAGTGACCCTGGGCATGCAGGGGATTTTTCCCGGGAAGGATGATAAACGTGGTGGAACCGGAAATGTATGAATCTCTGTTCCCGGGACATTACCCGGAGAATTTTTCTGATATATGGATCTGAGTTGTGAATACTCGTTCCACGAGCATGTACCAAAAAATTAGTGTTGCGGGTTGATAGGCTGGAACGGCATATCCTTGTCGAACACCTTGTACGTGACACCGTTTGCCATCGTCACAAAGACAAGGACCCTGTCTGTGTGCGTTGTTCCGGAGAGCACGATCTCAGATTCCATTTTCGGGTGGTCGAGTGTCTGCTGTTCGACTTGTCGATCTGACCGGATTACCTGGGCGGTCATGGATGTCGTAAACGCCAGGCCCTGACCTCCTTCGTAGGTCACCGTGATTGACGGGTCCGTGGAAATGGTGTTCTTGACGACCTGGACCTCTACATGGTAGGTGGAGGGCACCATGTCAGTTGGTTCAGGTACAAGAGAGAGCGTGGGGGATGCTGTCGGAAGTACTGTCGGGGCAGTAGTAACTACCGTAGCTTGAGAGAGATCGGGACTCTCCATGCATCCTGCTGCAATGAGTGCGGTACAGAGGATGAGGAGTCCGGAGATGGTCTGGATGCGCATGGATGTACCTGTCATCCGCTCGTATATCAATATATGAGAATCCTGGTGCGGAAACGTAAAGGAATAACTCCCTTTTAATGGGAAAAAGGAGATGGAGTTTTGTTATTCAACGGTCTTGAACACTTTTCGGTTTGCCATGCAGATTGGGCACTTATCAGGTGCAGTCCCCAGGAAAACGTTTCCACAGACAGGGCAAAGGGAGACGGTACGGTTGGACATATCCTGGCCGCGGCTCAGGTTGTTCAATGCCTCTTTGTAAAGGGTTGCATGCACTTCCTCGGCCTTCATGGCATAGGTGAAGACAAGTCCGATATCGCTTTTTTTCTCGGCTTCAGCCTCCTTCACAAAACCCGGATACATCTTTGTATACTCATCGGTCTCGCCGGTAATGGACGCTTCCAGGTTCTCCTTCGTGGGGTGGATCTTCCCCATTGCCTTGAGCAGTTTCTTGGCATGGATCGCCTCGGCTTCTGATGCAGCCCTGAACAGGCGGCCAATGTTCTTGAATCCTTCAGAATCTGCCTGCTCTGCAAATGCGGCATACTTGCGGTTGGCCTGCGATTCCCCGGCAAAGGCCTCCATCGCATTTTCCATCGTTGCCATGGTTGTATCGTTTGGGGGGAGGATGCCAAATAGGTATTCATCAAGGCTGGCTGTTCCCCATGTGAGGGGTGCTCCCATATCGCCGGGACAAACGATCCGGGTTTTTCTTTTCCGGTGACAACACCATGTGTGAGGGTATGGTGGGTATGCATGAAACCGATGCGGGAACTCGATGAAACCGACCGGCCAAGGGAGAGAATTGCCTCACGGGGACCTTCCTCGCTGACTGACAAGGAGCTCGTCGCGGCTATTATTGGGAGGGGAACACGAGGGAGGGATGTGTTCGAGGTGTCAGGTGAGATTGCAGCACTGCTCCTGAAAGATCCGAGGGAGGTTACGTATCAGAACCTGTCGAGGATCCACGGTGTGGGACCCGGGAAAGCATCCCAGATCGTGGCAGCACTTGAGCTTGCCCGACGGCATATCAGGAATGACAGCGAACCCATGGTAAAAGTCCAGACACCTTCAGATATCCTCCCGCTTGTTTCGGATCTTTTCAACAGGCGCCAGGAGCATTTTCTCTGTATCACCCTGAATGGGGCGAACGAGGTGATAGCAACGCGGACTATCACCGTCGGGCTCCTGAACCACAGCCTTGTTCATCCCCGGGAGGTATATGCAGATGCCATTACCGACCGTGCAGCATCGGTCATATGCGTGCATAACCATCCATCTGGAACACTTGAACCGAGCTCGCAGGACATCGCCATCACCCGTCAGCTTTCCCAGGCAGGGGAGATCCTTGGAATCCGCCTCCTTGACCATATCATCGTCGCGAAATCCGGTTTCCTGAGCCTGAAAGAGAGGGGGCTCCTGTAATGATGCCTGACGTTATCACGAGTATTATCTCCCTTCCCTGACTATCCTCCCTATTTCGTTCCCTTTCTGGTAGGCTGCCTCAAGAAGATCCGGCCTCTTCTTTATATCACGGATATGGTCCATGTCCCTGATGAGGAGGTCAGCATGATACCTGACATCGATAATATCAAAAAATGCTCTCATGGTGAGCTTTGCTCCGTCAAATACGTCGGGAACGTTCATTCCTGATATGCCAATGTAGAGCCCGCGGCGATAAGGGATCAGCTCTTTCGGGACAAGGGACTCCTTCCGAACGTACTTTGCCATAAAGAAGACCTGGAAACGGTCGATGAAGCTCTTCAGGGCACCAGGTATTCCCATTGTCATGATGGGAGTTGCGACGATCAGGCCATCCATCTCCCGAAATTTGTGGTACATAGCCTGCATATCATCATCCATCATGCAGGTCGAATGCTCCCTGCAGTGAAATATCTCCATACAGGGCTGAAAGTCGAGGTTCGGGACCACGATAGTCTCGGTCTCGCAGCCTGCATCCCGGGCACCCTCAAGTGCCCGCTCGAGTAATATTGCCGTGTTCCCTTCAGTAAGCGGGCTTCCCAAAAGCCCGATGACCCGGTATCCCATACCTCTCCTTAACGTCTCCCGGCGGATATAAATTGCGATAACGACCCCCTTCCCTCAAGGCTTCAATTATACGAAATTTTTCAATTTCAAGGTGAATATTCCGTTTTTATGGGTCACGAACAAAAGGGATATATAACTTATGGGACCATGTAACGTCTTGGTGATAGACCTGACCGAGAAGGCAAAGGCCGGGCAGAAGGTTGGCCCCGGCAAATATGTATGCATCGACTGCGGACGTGAGATGACCCTCGATGCTGCTGAACAGGATCTCAGGAAATGCCCATCGTGCGCCTGTGAAGAGTACCAGTGCTTCCCTATGACACACATCCGACCGGACATCAAGAGCCCCAAAGATGTGATGAACCCGCCCAAGCGCGGAAAAAGCAACCAGTGACACCCCATTTTTTCAAATAAGGGCAGTTAAGCTCTTTGAACCGCTTCATGAACAAGGCTGGCCGGCACACACTTCCGATAGGCTGGCAGCCACTCACCCGGATTGGTCAACAATTCCGGGTATTTTGATCACGGAGGGTGTAATCCATGGTAAACGTATCCAGAGAAGGAGAAGAATACGAATGCGAGATTTGCGGAAATGTTGTTGTGGTGAAGGTCGCGGGTGGCGGAGAGCTCGTCTGCTGCGGCCAGCCAATGAACCTTAAGAAGTGATGGAAGTATGCCCAAAGACACAAAAAACCTGGAACACATGATCGGCAAGGTACCGAAATTTTTCAAGGACCTTGCAGAGAATGACCCCATGATGTACGACATGGTGATGAAATTCGAGGGGCACATCTGGGACGACGGTGCACTCACCCGGAAGACCAAGAAACTGATTGCCATCGCTATTGCTGCATCGCTCCGGGACCAGCATGCCACGCGGGCCCAGCTAGCGGGTGCCGCCAACCTTGGCATTAAAAAGAAGGAAGTCGAAGAAGCGTTGAGAGTTGCTTTTCTCCTTGCAGGGATGCCTGCCTACGTGTACGGGAAAGCACAGCTCGACGAGATCATGAAGGAATGATACCATATGTGTTGTGGCGAATCCAATTCAATGCCCATACTCGGTGAACCAGCCCCGGATTTCGAGGCACTCACCACCGGGGGTATGGTAAAGCTCTCCGACTTCAAGGGAAAATGGCTTGTCCTCTTCTCGCACCCTGCTGATTTCACCCCTGTCTGCACCACCGAGTTCATGGCATTCTCGGCGATTGCGGACGAACTGAAATCACTCAATGTGCAGCTGATGGGGCTTTCCATCGATTCCGTTCATTCTCACCTCGCCTGGATCCGGAACATAAAAGAGAAGATGGGGGTCGACGTACCGTTCCCCATCATTGCAGACCTCGACATGAAGGTGGCAAAGAAATATGGTATGATCCATCCGGGGCAGAGCAGCACCGCTGCCATACGGGCGGTCTTTTTCATCGATGACAAGGGGATCCTCCGTGCCATGATTTACTACCCGCTTACCGCAGGGCGTTTCATGCCGGAGATCATCAGGCTGGTGAAGTCCCTGCAGACCACCGATAAGTACAATGTTTCCACCCCGGCAAACTGGCAGCCCGGGGACAAAGTTGTGGTTCCGGCGCCCAAGAACAAGGCAGAGATGGACAAGCGCCTGTCCGAAGGATACGAATGCAAGGATTGGTATCTCTGCTTCAAGAAGATCTGACCCACACTTCCTTTTTTACACAATTATTGTCCGTATTTCACAGTTCCAATTCTTTTTGACCTCAAGGGCCAAAGGGTCATTCATGGAGATGAAAGTCCTTGCATTTTCCGGAAGCCCGAGGAGGGGCGGGAACTCTGAAACCCTCCTCGACTGGGTTCTCTCTGCGATGGGGAAGGAGGAGGGCGTGGTGATTGAGAAGATCCCGCTCACAGAAGCCAATGTGAATCCCTGCAGGGGCTGCAATGCCTGCGAGACCCTGAACAGATGCGTTCAGCGGGACGGGATGGATGTCCTGCACGACAAGATTATTGATGCAGACTGCATCATCCTGGCCGCACCAATCTTCTGCATGGGTATCTGTGCCCAGGCAAAAGCCCTCATCGACCGGTTCCAGGTCTTCCGGTCACGTAAATTCGTTCTCAAGCTCCCTGTTGTTCCTCCCGAGCGGAAAGGGAAGAGGCTCGGGATATTCCTCTCAACCGCCGGGCAGAACTGGGACCATGTCTTCCAGGGGGCTGTCCCTTCAGTCAAGTGCTTCTTCCATGTGATCGATGTCAGGGACAAAGATATCCATTACCTCATGGTAAACGGTGTTGACGAGAAGGGAGCCATCCTTGCACATCCCACCGCAAGAGAAGATGCGGAACGATTGGGCAGAGAGGTCATTGCAGAACTCCGGAAGAGGCTGGAGCAGTGAGACATGACCGTGAAGGTTCTCGGCCTCTCAGGGAGCCCCCATCGCCACGGGAACACTGAGACCCTGCTTGATGCATTCCTTGATGGTGCAGGGGAGGCTGGTGGTGAGACGGAGAAGGTAATTTTAAAGGACCTCTCCTACACCCCATGCCGCGGATGCAACGCATGTCATAAGGATGGGGTGTGTGTAGTGACGGACGATGCCATCACACTCATTGACCGGATCTTCACAGTCGACTGCCTGGCAGTCTCATCCCCCATCTACACCATGGGCATCACCGCAGAACTGAAGGGGCTCATCGACCGGGCACAGTATATCTGGGCCAGAAAATTCATCCTGAAGAATCTCTTCTTTACGAACGAGCATATCGCGAATCACAAGGGGATCTTCATATCCACCGCCGGGCTTTCCTGGGACAATGTGTTCGATGCTGCATTTCCGGCTGTCACCGCCTTCTTCAACACCCTCGGCTTTGAATACTACGATAACATCATCGCGAACGATATGGACCGCTACAAGGGAATCCGTGGTCATCCCTCGGCACTGAACAACGCACGGGAAAAAGGAAGAAAGGTCATCAGAGTGCTTGAATCTTCAAGAGATGCCACAGATTATCAGTAATCCATATGGAATATCCACATTTTTTTACAGTGCTGTCCACATCATCCCCACAGCAAAAGCCGTGAGATACTCGTCATCAGTAAACCCGGGATTCTTCTCTTCCAGGTCCCTGATCGCAGCATCCTTTGCATCCTCCCCCGTGCCATAGAAACCTTCACGGAATGCATCACACACCGGATAGACATCATACGATAGTTTCCTGACCACGATGAGTGCATCCCTGCACCCTGCAGCGGAAGCTTCGGGTGCCTTGTCCATGATTCGGTTGAGGAGGTCCCGCTCGTCGGGCATCGGGCATGAGGGCGGTGCCCTGCCCTTACGAAAGATCAGGTCAAACGCAATCCGGAGAGCCACCGGGTCAGAATGAGGTCTTGGTGTCGGCATATCCATCTGAACCGCAAGTGATAACCCGGAATTGTTCTTCATCCCCTTCAGTTTTCCGATTCATGGGGGGGTAACCCCAGGGTCAGTCATGGTCGGCTCTCACCACTATTCGAGGCGGGTGTAAGCATAGTAACCTGTATGGTCACCCGGTTCTCCCTGCAGAATTCTTCCACCCTATCGTGAACTCTCTTGACCATGCTCCCGGTGATGAGAATAAGGCTATCCTCCCCCAGGAGCGCCTTGAGAATACACTTATCAATGACACCGTACGTGAAATCAAGGGAGATCAACATGTCCGATGCATACTGCTTGGCACGGGTTCCCATCCCGCCGATAGGAACCTCCTGGTTGGATGCCCGCCATGCATGGAGGTCCACTTCGGATGGGGCATCCACATCGAAGAGAGTGATACTCCCGGGCTCGGTATAGCAGGGTTTGTTCCGGAACGCCCGGTCCATGACATTGATCATATCGAGAACAGTCCTTGGTTTCCGTTCAGGGAGAGCAAACCCCCTTCTTTCCAGTTCGCAGTACAGTTCCAGGAGAGTAGGCATGGAAAGCCTGGCCTTCCTCACGAGTTCCGGGTCACCGAAAGCCACGTCAGGAACATCCTCCTGGAGGATCTTCCCGTTCAGGAGCAGGATGGCCCTGTCAGCCCATGGATACGCAAGTTCGATATCGTGCGTCGAGATGATTACCGTCTTCCCCTGCTGGTTCAATTCATCCAGGAGCTCCATGATATCCTCGGAACCCGAGGGATCGAGGCCGCTCGTGGGCTCGTCAAAGACAAGGATATCCGGGTCCATGGCAAGGACTCCTGCAATTGCCACCCTCTTCTTCTCTCCTCCCGAGAGCTGGTGGGGGGGGCGGCGGTCAAATCCGGAGAGTCCGACGAGCCGAAGTGCATTTTCCACTGCATCCTTCACCTCATGGTCGCTGAACCCAAGATTTGTTGGCCCGAATGCAACGTCCTGGAAGACGGTAGGTGAAATGATCTGCCGGTCGGGATTCTGCATCACGAAGCCGACCCGCTTTCGGATCGTGCGGAGGCTTGCCCGATCGTATCGCATTGGTGCATTGTCAATGAGGATCGTTCCCGAATCCGGGCGGATCATCCCGTTGAACATCAGGAGAAGCGTTGATTTTCCGGCACCGTTTGGCCCTACAAGGGAAACTTTCTCCCCTTTCCGGACGTGGAAGCTCATCCCGCGTATCGCTTCCGGTCCCCGGGGATAGCGATACCGGATATCCCGTGCTTCCAGGATAATGTGTCCCATCGTGTTGCTCCTACAGAAATGTGATGTGCCGGGTAGTTGCGACGAGAATTCCCGAAATCATGAGAAAACAGAGGACGGTGAATGCCGAACGCAGGCTGACCGGTCCACCCTCTCCAAGGACTGCAAACTTCCCATCGTAACAGCGGGACTCCATTGCCCGTACAAGATCCTCGCCCGACTCCCAGCTGGCGATGAACACCGCTCCGCATAGCATGGCATACGAATGGACCGACTCCCGTATCGTGCGGTACCCCAGCCGCATCACCTGCGCCCGGTATACCAGCACGAGATGCGACATGATCAAAAAAATGGTGCGGTAGATGATCATGGCGAGATCCAGAACCTCTTCGGGAAAACGGGCACGCCTCATGACTGCGAAGAGATCGGTCATGGGAGTGGTGAGCGCGATGAAAAGGAGTGCCGATGTACCACCGAGAATCCGGGAGAATACGAATATCCCTTCGTTGATTCCTTCCCTTGTGAACGAGAGCGAAAGCCACGAGAGGGGTTGCCAGCTCCAGAAGACCGTCTCTCCCCCTGCGAGGAGGATGATCACGCTGACACTGAAGACAGCAAATATGACCGGTGCCACGAAAATCTTCACGTAAGTCTTTACGTCAATTCGTGCCAGGATAAGGAGTGCAAGGGAGAGTGCGATCGCGATGAAGAGCGGTGCGACGCATGTTGCCGAAAGGAGGCAAAGGAGTATGCCTCCGAGGCCTGCAGCAAGTTTTGTATAGGTATTGACCTCCCTCAGTCCATTTGTCTGGGCGATGTCTTCAAGCAGTTCTTCGTACATCCTCTACCATAGTTCATGGAATGTTCAGCTGCTTCTACTCTTCTGGCCTTTCCAGTATCCGAACACCCAACCAACGAAAATGCCCCCGATTGCTGCCTGCAGGGCGAACAAGCAGGATTCGATCTCACCGCTCGGGGGCTCCCACTGCGGGATGAGAGGCTGGAAATCCTCCTCCGATACCCCTGCCAGCTCTGCAACCCTTGACGATCCAATCGTGTCGGACCCGGCATATTCGGCATCACCCAGGAGAACACTGGAATACAGGAAAATCCCGCAGAAGCAGAGGATTGCAACAATTGCGAGAATCTCGAGGCGGTAGCGGGCCCACATCAGGCATCACTCCCTGCTGCCCTGATCTTCTCATCCGGGAACACTTTGAGCCGGATAAGGATCTCGGGCTTGAGCTGCACGATGTACTTGAAGACCAGTGCGAGGACGATCCCCTCCACAATTGCAAGCGGGATCTGTGTGATGGCAAAGATACCCAGGAACAGGACGAATGAACTTACGAATCCTCCCACCTCTGCAGGATAGGCGAGTGCGAGCTCGAGCGAGGTGACGACATATGTGATGAGATCAGCAATTGCACATGCGAGGAACACCGTGAGATACATATTGATACCAGTGTCACGGAGAGTACGCCAGACCGCCCAACCTGCAAGCGGACCGACGATTCCCATAGAGACGATGTTCGCACCAAGGACCGAGAGACCCCCGTGGGCCAGGAAGAGGCTCTGGAAGAGAAGAACAATTGCGCAGATGACAGAGGTGACCCATGGACCGAAGCAGATCGAGGAGAGCCCGGTTCCGGTAGGGTGTGAGCAGCTTCCCGTCACCGAGGGGAGTTTCAGCGAGGAGAGGATAAAGATGAATCCCCCCGTCACACCCAGGAGCGGGAGAGCCTCGCGATCGGATGCGAGTACCCTCTTCAACTGTAGAATCCCGAGGATGAGGCACGGAATTGCGATAATCCACCACACTACGCACCACTGCCATGGTAAGAATCCTTCCATAATGTGCATGAATACAACCTTCCACTCAACTATAATTGAGTTAAAACAAATAATTCTGATTAATATTTATTCCTTCTCTTTTTTATTCCCTGACCCTAAAAAAGGGGATATGTCAGACGACATACGATCCAATCAGGATGCCAAAAGCTGCAACAATCAGAACTGCAAAAACCGCAGGGTTCCATGCCAGTACTTTCTTTCCGTCAAGGACGCTCACCGGAAGCATGTTGAATGCGGCGAGCATTGCGTTCACCTGCAATCC
>Ga0302252_1000732_pt1 | contig 24874 bp, 16 predicted proteins | sample AAG_RA_Leu_MG_FD_193511 | JGI IMG/M metagenome (GOLD analysis project Ga0302252, IMG submission 193511) | Enriched activated sludge microbial communities from anaerobic digester in WTTP, New Holstein, Wisconsin, United States - AAG_RA_Leu | ecosystem: Engineered > Bioreactor > Anaerobic >...
AGGCGATGGCAAGTTCCGCCAGCTTAAGTGAGGTAGTAGGATCCATATTGCGGATTCCGCAGATGATGACGCCAGTTTTGATGCCAAAATCATGTTCACCGTGCTTGAGACCGTCGATCACAGCCTGGGAGATTTCGGTAAGCTTTAATCCGTTCAGGGTGTGTAAAATCGGGGAGTAGCGCACTTCCATGTAGCGGACGTTTTCTTTGGCTGCGTCCTCTGCGAGTTCGTAGGCGGCGCGCTTGAGGCCATCTTTGTCCTGCAGAACCAGATTCACTATGTGGAATCCCCGCAGATAGTCGTCCAGGCTCTGAGTTTTATCGCCACAGACGATCAGGTCACGGAGTTTTTTCTTGTCCAGAGTAGGAAGTTTTATGTTGTTCTGTTTGGCCAGATCGATAATCGTGTCGATCCTCACGCTGCCGTCCAAATGCACATGCAAATCGGTCTTTGGCAGTTTCTCGATGAATTCTCTTGTCATCTTGATCTTCATTTTTCTATTCCTCTTCTTACTTTCATAACAAATTATCTGCCAGGGGCTTTGTGTCAACTGGTTTTTATAGTGGAAGAGTGTAAAGGTGTAAAGGTGTAAAGGTGGAAGGGTGGAAGGGTGGAAGGGTGTAAGGGTGTAAGGGTGTAAAGGTGTAAGGGTGTAAAGGTGGAAAGGTGGAAAGGTGTAAGGGTGTAAGGGTGTAAGGGTGTAAAGGTGGAAAGGTGGAAAGGTGTAAGGGTGTAAGGGTGTAAGGGTGTAAAGGTGTAAGGGTGGAAAGGTGGAAAGGTGTAAGGGTGGAACTCAGAGATCGATAGTGGTGCTGTATAATTTACCTTCTAGCTCAATCGTTTAATCTTGTTTCACTTTTTCCTCCTTTCCACCTTTTCACTGACTTATACAAAATCATTTGACCTCAGGGTGCCTTGAATTATCTTGGTTAACATGAGATAATTAACAAAAAGGAAACAACATGGAAAACACAAACCCCCTCTTGAACCGCAAAAATGACCATCGTCTGAAGGCGATTCCCTTTCCGGAATTTAAGACAGAGCATTTTCTTCCCGCCATCCAGGAAGCCCTGAAGGATGCCAAAGCCGAGATCGAGACCTTGAAAAACAATCCAGAAGCACCTACTTTTGAGAACACCATTCTGGAACTGGAACTGAACGGAGAACTGCTGGACTATGTGGCAAACATCTATTTCAATCTGCTATCTGCAGAGTCGGACGATGCCTTCAAGGCTCTGGCCCAGCAGATTTCACCTATGCTGGCAGAATTTGGCAGCAGCATTTCCACTGATCCGGTCATTTTTCAAAGGGTTAAAGCCGTTTACGACCAGGAAGTGGCAGGAACCCCCAAACCGCAGATTCCCAAAGACCTGAACGACAAAGCAGCCCTCAAAAAAGCCGAACGCTATCGCCTGATCGAGCGCACCTACAATAGCTTCATCCGGGGTGGGGCAATGCTGAACGAAGCAGACAAAAAACGCCTTACCGAAATCCAGATGGAAGCTTCGCAGCTAAGCCCCAAGTTCAGCGACAACGTTCTGGCCGCCACCAATAAATGGGAACTTCACATCACCGATCCCCAGGACGTGGAAGGCATTCCGGAAAATTCTCTGAAAGCCGCAGCCTATTTGGCCAAAAAGAAAGGCAAGGATAGCGGCTGGCTGTTCAATCTGCAGCCTTCCAGCCTGACCCCGGTTCTTACATACTGCAAAAACCGCGAGATTAGAAAGCAGATTCAACAGGCCTATTCTTCCCGCGCTTTCCGAGATGACTTCGACAACCAGGAAAATATAAAAAAAATCCTGAAACTGCGTGCTGAGAAGGCAAAGCTGCTTGGTTATAAAAACCATGCCGACTACGTTTTAGCGGATCGCATGGCAGGTTCTTTCGAAACCGCCAGTGAGTTTCTGGAAAAGATCTATGGCATCGCCTATCCTGCTGCCCAAAAAGAAGTGGAAGCGGTGAAAACCCTGGCCAAAGCCATGGATAACCTGGATGAACTGATGCCCTGGGACATGGCCTATTACTCAAACAAGCTGAAAGAACAGCTCTATGCCTACGATCCCGAGGAGCTGCGACCCTGGTTCAAGGTGGAAAACGTGTTGGAAGGGCTGTTTACGGTAACCGGCAAGATATATGGAATAAAGGTGAAGCAGGTTTTTGACGTTCCGGTTTATCATCCTGACGTTACCACCTGGGAAGTTTACAGCAGAACAGGGGACTTCCTGGGCTTGGTCTATATGGATCTATTCCCCCGTGAAACAAAGCGCGGCGGGGCCTGGAAAACCAGTTTTCAGGGGCAGGGCTTGCATCGCGATGGCTTGCGCCGTCCGCATGTGAGCATTGTGGCCTCCCTTACCCCTTCCACGGAAGAAACACCTTCGCTTTTAACTCTAAACGAAGCCCGCACAATTTTCCACGAATTTGGCCACGCCCTGCATTCTTTATTGGCGCAAGGCTATTATAAAGGCCTTTCCGGAACCAGCGTGCTGTGGGATTTTGTGGAATTGCCCAGCCAGATCATGGAAAACTGGCTGCTGGAAGAAGAAGCGCTGAATCTCTTTGCCCGGCATTATCAAACTGGCGAACCCCTGCCCAAGGAGTTGCTGGATAAAGTGATCGCCGCCAAGAACTTCCAAGCTGGGGTAGCCAATATAAATCAACTCCGTTATGGAATGCTGGATTTCAGTTGGCACATCGCCGATCCGGAAAGTATTGATGACGTTAACGCCTTTGAAAACAATGCCATAGAGCGTTTCAGACTGCTCCCGCCTCTGGATGGCAGCAATATCTCATGTGCCTTTGCCCATATCTTTGCAGGTGGCTACTCAGCGGGCTACTATTCTTACAAGTGGGCAGAAGCATTGGAAGCCGATGCCTGGAGCCTTTTCACCGAAAAGGGTATCTTCAATCAGGAAGTGGCAGTTGCCTTTGAGAAATACATTCTGGCCCGTGGCAATTCCTTCCATCCGATGGACTTGTTTATCGCTTTCCGGGGTCGTAAACCCGATCCCGATGCCCTTCTGAAACGGGATGGACTGATCGGCTAAGCCAATCTTTTTCCGTTCCCGGCTGAAACGATCATTACAAAAGAGGACGCTGCAAAGTCCTCTTTTGTTGTTTATGGCTTTTCCTTAGCTGCTCAAATCTGCCGGTCCAGAGCCTCATAATCGTAAACCACAGGCAGCAAACCCGCCTCCACGGAGCGTTTGATGCTGAGGCAAGGCAAGTCCCGCGTGTAGATTTCCTCTCGCGTAAGAGTCTGCAAATCAATGGTATTATCCTGCTTTGCCATGTCCCGCATCAGTTTCAGATACAGGTTCACCCAGGAGCGCACATAACGGTTCTCATTCTCCCGCAGCTTGTTATACCTGTCCAGATAGCTTCGCATATCGTTTTTGTAGCCCTCAGAGGGCTTAATGCTATGCAGATTTGCGGTGGTGGAGCCGATTTTGTGATTATGCTCCGTTATTTTGGGATAGGTGAATTTGCGTACAAATATCAAGCCTTCGCGCTTGTAATGGCAAAACACCACTCCTTGCATTTTTCCCGTGTAGGAGCTTAAGCCCCATCCTAATGTAGCTTTCATTTCCTTCCTTTTTCCTTTACCCTCATTCCTGCGCAAGCAGGAATCTCCTGCGATTAAAGATGTCCCTAACCGAATGTCTGTGGAAGCGACATCCTGTCGCTTGCTTTCCTCCGTCAAGATGACGGAGCTACCTCATTCCTGCACATTTTCATCCTCATTTCTGCGAAAGCTGGAATCTCCCGCAATTTAAGGAGATCCCTAACCGAGGGTCTGTGGAAGCGACATCCTGTCGCTTGACTATCTCCGTCAAGATGACGGAGCTACCTCATTCCTGCACATTTTTATCCTCATTTCTACGAAAGCTGGAATCTCCCGCAATTTAAGGATATCCCTAACCGAGGGTCTGTGGAAGCAACATCCTGTCGCTTGCTTTCCTCCGTCAAGATGACGGAGCTACCTCATTCCTGGCATTTTTCTCGTCAACGCGAAAACGCAGTTTTCAATGTCGTTTCTCTGTCCTTGCCTGTATACCTATAAGGGTGACCAATAAGCGTGACCGGAAGAAACAGCTCTCCAGCCAAGGCATCAGCCTTTGATCTGCCTTGCATATAAGCTAATCCACTTTATCCTCACGCCAAGAACTATTTTGCAAACCATAAATAAAACCTCAGTGATTCTTTAATCACATTAAAGAATCATTAAATAATCACTAAGGAACCACTAAATCCTTACTAAATACTTCTGGAAGGGAAAATAGGATGGGAAAATAGGATGGGTGCAACGTGACAACGAAATCTGCAAATTGTGCAGTGAAATCAGCAAACTGTCGCATCGTAGCTCATCCTTGCTCATCCTTTCCAAGGCATATTTTGGTGGTTTTTGACAGGCATTCTGCAAATTAGATCACCGAAAACTTCAAATTTTGACAGGGTTTCTGCAAACCCATTCAGTCTTAAGTAATTATTTTGATAGTTCATTCAATGAGCAATAACTCCGCTGACCTGCATCCAGTACACTGGTTCCGAATCATCGTCTTTTTGAAACAGCCTCGTTAAGCTCAGTCTTATTGGAACATCCACGTAGTTTCCTGGTTTTTTAATCCACTCATCTCTGCCTACAATCGGTAAATGCCTATACTCACAACCGGATTGGTCAACAAAGTTGCATCTTGACTTGCCCATGTGATCAATATAGACTGAACATTTTCGACCTATTATGGCACCTAATGATCTGGTTCCTGATCCTTCTGGTAGTATAGGTTGCCCGTTGATTAGCTCTATTTCATATCCAAAGACGGATTCAACAGATTCGTCTGCTATAGACTCAATAAAGCTACGAAACTGAACTCTGGACATTGAATCCAAGACTTTCACAGTTGAAGTATCAAAAGGATTATCCTCTATGTGCGGTGGCGAAGCTAGTGTTTCAGAATAAGACAAGTCTAGTTCTATTGTACTTCCTAGATCAATCGGAGAATTATAAGAACTAAGAAACGACTCCTTGATATGAGAACCTGGGATAATTGGTCGAATGTATTTCCTCGCAGCCATATCGTAACCGCTTACGCAAATATAGCCTATACTCATATTTGTAATGCCAGTTATGATGATTCGACAAATCATAGGTGAATTATCCTGACATTTTTAAGATGCTTGCCAATGTATTCTACTGCCAGCCTGCGATGGCAATGGTCAGCAACAGGCTCTGAGCATAATAGAACTGCTGAATCAATTTGGCCAGTGACTATAGATGCAATAGCGTTACGACTTTCTAATAAATTCAAATACCCATTTTCGTATTTATGCCAATCTTCATCTTTGTGATACTGATCCCTAAGCTCTTTTGTCGGAGCGAAGATCTTATTCTCTACATATTCAATATCGCAAATCTCTTTCAGGAAATACTGCAAGTTGTCTCTGATTGTGAATCCAGCATATATATTTGTATTGCTTTGCCGAACATCTATCAGGGTCTTGATGTTATTGTCTTTTAGAATAGTGAAAAACTCTTTAGCTTTCTTTTGGGCAAACCCTATCGTATAAAGGGTTATCTGCTGTTTCATAGCGGTATCTCCATTTGATCTGTTGGCGAACTTATAAGTCCCAGGTCTTGGGCTTCTCCGTTTGCCCTTATGTGTAAGACTTGGATTCCTTTATCAATTAGCGTATTGCTCACAATATAACCTCTATGGCAATGAGTAGGGTCCTCTTCGCTACACATCAAAGCCACTTTTTTACCAGACTGTGCCAAGTTGATCAACTCCCGGATTCCTATCAGATACCAGTCCTTTTGTTCTATGTACTCACGAATGATTTTGCCATCTGAACTGAGGACACTCTTGTCTTCTGGGCGACCTCCCAAAGCAGAACCCATGTATTTATACTTGATGCCGATATCTTTCAGACTTTGCTTCAATTGCTGTTGATTAAACTGAGTAGCGTACTTGCTGCTTGGTACTGAGCGAATATCCACGAGGATTTCGATTTTATTAAGTTCAAGCAATTCCAACAATTTAGTTACGTCATGATTACTGTGGCCAATGGTGTAGATTTCTGCTTTCCGAGAATCAGATATCTCACCAATGGGATCAGAAGGCTGCTCATTTTCGCACTGGGCTACTTTGACTACTGCGATACCGCCAGTAATAGTTGGTTCCTTGTCCAAAACTAGTCTTGCTTTCAGATGCTCGTAGCTTCGGATTTGATCTAGTACTTGCGTTACCCTAGCATTGTGTTGTTGGTGGATTACCGTGCTGGAAGTTGACATCGTAAAAGCCATTAGATACAAGTACAAATAATGATAGTTTGGCTCTTCGGCATCAACTACATTGGTGGATATGATTAAAGTATTACCATTCTGTATTGCTTCCCGAATGGCTGGTTGCCGAATCAGTTTAACGAGACCGATTGAGCTGATAATGATGACATTTCTCCATGATTTCGTCCATTCTGCAAGCTGTCTGCAGTATCTTGATGACGCAATCAGACAGATCAGATTATCATGATTATCTGGAATCTTCATAGAAGAGAGCTTGGTAACATCATCCGCAGATACGATGTAGGGTTTCCGAAATTCGGTTAACAACTCCGGATTACCGACAGAGCATAGATAAGGTGGAGTGTTGTCTCTCAACATGATTTTGAATTTTACGGGATAAAGCTGATCAGTCCTCGTGATAAGATTTATACCTTGATTGAAAATACGCTCAGTATAAAGCGAGGCTGTCCCTCCTAAATCAAGCAGCTTTCTTATTCTCTGAGCCATATCATTCTCATCAGCAATTGTCTTAGCTATCTCTTCAACATTCATGCCGAAAAGGGCTTGAGGTCCAGGTAATCCCATATCTCTGATCTTATAGGCAATCTTTGAATATTCCTGGGCAGTTAAGGGCAACAAATCCGATCTGGAGTGTTTGTAGGTTAGGAGGAATATTACCTGTGCGTCATTATTCATTATCATTTGGTATCTTTTACACTCCCTAGCGTGAACGGATATACTTTTTCAGTTCCATTGATCCGAAGCATTCTGCCCACAATTGTTAAAGTCCATCTTGAATTAACAAAATCATCTATTAACAGCACAGGGGACTTGCGGATAGGAGACTTTACTGTCCAGTTGTTAATACTGTTTTCCACCTGCTGTTGGCTGTTTTCATATTTATAAATGGGCATTTTCGAAGTATTTGAAATTGCTATAACATCCAAAACCGGGATCCTGAGTTTGCCTCCGAGTCTTTTGGCAAAATCAACAATAACTTTCGATCGAGAGATCGATTGAATATATGTAATCCATTCAGGAAAGGGACTTGGGGCCCATTGTTTGGTTAGTAGATAAAATGCTGCATTAATAACATCCTCGGGGACAGTTGTATTGTCCTTGATGCATCTTCTGATAACACTTCCCCATCCAGCATTTTCCAAATATCCTAATGCCCTACCTTGTTCAATAACTTCACCTTTGGGAATCACAATTGTTGGCTTACTCTGCAAATTCACACTCAATTCCAGCCCATTTGGCCACCTCTTGCGAGGATCTATTATTACATAATCCTGATGCAGAAATTCAAGAGCCTTCTGCACGGTGTCTTGTGAAGGTTTTGTTGGTAGCAACCCTTGTCTGCAGTTCACACAAATACCGCAATCCTGAGTGGTTGGGTCGTCTAATTCATTTGCAATGAATCTCATTAAACATCCATCATGAGAGATATAAGTTTTCATCCTCTCTCTTTCCCGAATGCGGGTAGCTTGTACTTGATCCTTCCTCTGTTGATCGTATGCCCATGCCTTCACCGTCCTGCTGTAATCAGACTTGCTTTTTTCAATATAGCCATCGATTAGCAGATGTTTCAATGCTTTTTCCAGCCGGGATGATCTCATGTTTAGCTTTCTGCAGATTTGCCCCTGTGTTGCCAAGGTTACAGTATTGAGAAAACCCAACACTGCTTTTTCCTCATCTTCGGTGGGGAACGCTTCTCGCATGAAGTAATCAAGGATCTCGTCCTCCTCACTGCCATGTAGCAATATACCGTAAGATTCAGGTACTTCACGGCCCGCCCTGCCAACTTGTTGATAGTATGCTATTGCTGAGCCTGGAGCTTGATAATGGATAACAAAGTTCAGATCGGGCTTGTCATATCCCATCCCGAGAGCTGAGGTGGCTACAAGAACCTTGATTTTGTTATCGAGCAGTTTTTGCTCAAGAATTGGGCTAAGATCCTGTTTGTTGTCATCAAGTACATCCCCACCCCAGTAATGATGGCAATCTATACCACATTGTTTCAACCAGTTCGAAACCCTAAATACGTCTCCCCGGGTTAGGCAGTAAACAATCCCAGACCCTTTTAGTTTAGGTATGGTATCAGCGAGCCAGGCGAGCCTTTCGGCTATAGTTGGCAAAACAATATTCTGCAATCTTAAACCTGATCTGCTCAGCTTACCACGCATGACCGCAAACCCTGATCCAAGTTGATCTTCTAAGTCTTTAACGACTCGGTTGTTTGCTGTGGCAGTTGTTCCTACAATCGGAATACCGGTGAATACATTGGTAACGATGCTCTTGATTCGCCGATAATCCGGTCTGAAATCATGTCCCCAATCCGATATACAATGAACTTCATCAACGACGAATGCACCAATCCTGCCTATTGCTGGAACGATCTCTGGTAGAAAGTTCTGACTGGACAAACGTTCTGGTGATATTAGCAGGAGGTCATAAGCATTGTTGTTAAGTCCATTCTGGACCTGCTCCCACTCCTTGGTGTTTGATGAATTGATGGTAGCGGCTCTCAAACCTAGTTTGTTAGCATTATAGATCTGATTACGCATCAGTGCCAAGAGTGGAGATATGATTAAAGTGGGGCCTTTGCCAAGTTCTCGATTTATCTTGGTCATGATAAAATAGACCACACTCTTACCCCAGCCAGTTTTCTGTACGATCAGAAGCCTGCCACTTTGGTTAAGGATATGCTCAATGGCCTCAAGTTGTCCAGGACGGAATTCCGCAGATGTGCCAAACATCTGTTTGATTAACTGCCTAGCCCTATCACGAATCTGCTCCGTATTCATTATGATAACCTCACATACGTCACTTCAAACGCCCGGCACTTTCGGTATCTTTGGTTCCTGTTTTCAAGGGCAAAGGCATCTTTATGGTCAAAGGGTTGGAAGATATCCAGCCCCCTACCCAATATGATCTTCCAGCCATTATCGCTTTGGATATAGCGGTCATGGATGGTATCATCGATTTCGTAGGTGAAAGTGATTCCAACCTTGCTGCAGGAGCTTTCTATCTGGCGGAAATACTCCTCTTGATTGGAGTCCTGATACTCGCTGTGTTTGGTTATCAGATGGACTGCAACCTCATCGGCATCGCTCTTTATGGCAGCCACCACCTCCATGAATTCCATCAGATTGCGGCATTGGTAGAAGGAGCCGATAAAGGGGTCCTTGATCTCGATCCTCTTGGAGCCCTTCAGATACATGGCAAAGAGCCTGCGATAGGAGATCCCGGTCTGGTTATCCTGGATGGCGATGTTTTGAGGTGTTAGGTTTTGGGTGTTAGGTTTTAGATCTTCTTTGTCACTTTCATTATTACCGCTAAAAATTTCGCTACCACCAGTTTCGCTTGTTTGCTCTCCCTGGGGCTCTTTATCGTCTTCTGTGGGGCCTTCCTTGCCATAGTAGTAGGATGGATACTGAATCTCCTCAGCAGTCTTCACGAAATGCAGTTTCTCTTCCTGGTCTGTATAGGCAAAACGCACGGCTTCATAGGTCTTGTCTATACGCATCAATTGGTCTTTCACCCGCTTGCGGTTCTCCATTGCGTACTCAAGGAGTTCCGTAATCTCGTCCTTGGATGCCACTTGATTGGGATAGATCACCTTCATCAAGCCAGAGAAGGTCTTCTGCACCCCATCCCGGTCACGGGTGGAGATATCCGAAACCAGTTCAAAATGCTCACGATAAAGGGCAGAAAAGTCTTGATTGCGAAAGGCACGCAGGATCTCTGCCAGATAATCCACTACAAAGCCATAACCGGAAGAGAACATCTCACCACGGATGATAGGCACTTCCCAGCCCGGCAGGTAACCATGCAGCCTGTCCAGATAGGCGGAATCATAGTATTGCTCCGGCAGTTCACTAAACAGATCAGAGTGCTTCAGCATGTAGGCCACGTTATGCTGAGTATTTCCCACAAAGGTCATGGAAGCTTCGGCACCCAAGGTCTCAATACCCCGGGAGAAGGTTTTATTTGCCATATAGTTCTTCATGATATCTACCAATGCTTTATCTGCTTTCTTTTTCCTTCCGGCAAACTCATCAAAAGCCACCACGTCCCAGAATCCCACCAATCCTATTCTGCCGTTGGAATTGTTCACAAAGAGCTTGGGGACTGACACCTCACCACCAGAGATCAAGATGCCATGCGGCGAGAACTCAGAATATATATGCGACTTACCGGTTCCTTTGGGACCCAACTCGATCAGGTTGTAGTTCCTTTCGCAATATGGTACCAGCCTGGTTAGCTGCATCAGTTTCAAGCGTCTGCTCATGAACTCCGGATTGAAGCCGATACTTTGGATCAATAGATCTATCCACTCATCACTGGTAAATTCATAGCGTTTCTGTAGAAAGCTCTCCATATCGAAGCGGGACATCTGGATCGGCTTGATTGAGTTCAGCAACCAGGGACTACTGTCTCTATCCTCGGTATAGCTGTACTCCAGCTCCGCAATGCACCATACACCACTCACCAGAAGTTTAGGGTGGTTCTTTACGATTTCAGAACTCACCACAACTTTGGATATCCCCATATTGGAAAAACTTGCCTGATAGCAGTCCTTCTTCTCGTTGAGGGTCACGGCGATCTTGTCTATCACCTTATTGATCCGTGATTCCCGCACGTTGGATTTGGTGAGTTCAGCATCCCGTCTGTGAACATAGTGTTTCTCCAGGATACTTTTTACTGTCTCGATTCCAGCCTGAATCTCTGCCTCATCAGATGTAGCGCAATACTGTCCTAAAAGGTACTCCAGCACATAGGTAGGAACAATAGCATTGCCTTTAACGGTCTTAACCAGGTCTTTACGGACTACCAAGCCCTGAAAGTGCTCATTGATCTTCTCGTCCAATCTATTCATATCATCTCCTAACACCTAACACCTAACCCCTAACACCTAACACCTAAACATCAAAGTCTGAGCTGAAAGCCCGCCTCAAAGTATATGTTTCGCTCTTGTAAAACTGGTATTTATTCGTGCCTGGTATGGGCTTCTCAAGCTTTAGAACTATCTGCTGATTGTTCGCCTGTTCCGCTTTGGTAGATAGCACCAGGGAACACTGGAATTCACGATCCCTCGGATTGTCAGAGCTATAATCAAAGTTGATCGTTTTTTCCTCTGAGATCAGCTCGCCGGACTGTGAATAGATCCCAGCTTTCAAGGTTACGGGTTGCATTTTATCGTTAATCGGGTCACGCTGGTAGAGCTTTACCACCAATTGTCCAGTGCTGATTATTCTTCCACTGGTTGAGAGAATTTCCACATCCACAAACTCCACATCACTCACTCTCTTCTTGTTCACTCGGATAATCGGTACCACAATTTCCTGTAAAGAAGCCCCTCCGTGCACATATCTACTGCCTGACCCTTGTCGTTTCATTCTTTGATTTGCCATAGGAAGCATCACTTCGATGTCTCCGTGCAAACCAAGCTGTTTCGAGCTAAAATGCATCAGAGCTGAATTGCTCTTAAGACCTGTTCCCAAGATAAACCGGCGGTGCCTGTACAGCACATTTCCAGAAACATCTGAATCGCTCAGGAAGTCACTGTCTTCCAATGCCCTGTGTTGATACAAGAATCCGTGATCTGCGGTAATAACGATGTTGTTTGCATTACCCGACGTCAATTTCCGTAAAATTTCAATGATCTCTACTAAAGCTGATTCCACAGCCTCAAAGACCTGGCTTTCAGTGGTCAGATCATCTCCCAAGGCATCAATTCTGTTCTGATAGACATAGATTACGTCATAATCACGGTAGAGCTTCTTGCTCTCGTCAGCATTCTTGCTCAGTACTTCACTGGCTTTCAGTAGCAACGCTCTATCTTTGGTATGTAGATTTAGGATTTTCCTGCGATACTCGCTACCCTTACTGCTGATACCATCCACTTCCACCGATGCATCTGGTAAAATACTGATCTGCTTATGAGGAAGCAAAGCAGCCATGCCCAATTGAGTATAGCTGGGCAACATTCCTGAACAAGCACCAAGCTCTGCCTCATATCTGTCCTCCTGGCGAATCTGGCTCATAAGCTCGCTACCTATCTCGTAGCGCAATGCATCAGAAATTATCACAAAGATTTTTTTATTAGCTTCCAGATAGGGTGTTATCTCTTTCTTCCAGAATTCCGACTGCGGGGTGATCACTTGGGGTTTATAGCTTTCCATGTTCTTTATTTGCCCGGTAAAGGCAATCGAAAGTGGGAATAGAAAGCTATTCAGGTATCGGTTTTCGATGTCTTCATATAGCTCATTTAAAAGCTTCGGCTGATTTGCTTTTTGGTAGTGATAGATGAACTTACGATAATGAAAGTCCAGTTTATAGAACTGATTGAGATACTTCTGGATACCCTCATTAAAAGAATAAACACTTATGTCCAGTGTATTCATCAGGTGGCGCAGATTTGCCGCACTTTCCAAGGCACCGTACTCATGGCTATAGTCATCATACCAATGGCTTAGCATCCTCCGTCGGATAGTTCTTTCCACTTCAATCAGCCCGATGGTTTCCCTACCTATAGATTGAGTTATCTCACTAAGTATCTTCTGCTCTATAAGTTCAAAATAGTCAATGTCAGTTATATCATTCGAATCCCTCAGGTTAAGATCTTGCTCAATCCCCAGCCACTCACTGCACTGTTTAGAGAGTATCCGAAAAGCCTTGCGATAGCGGATATGGTCTTTGAACCGCTTCAGAAGATAGATCGCTTCCTGATCCAAAGAATGTTCTTTGCCAATTGCTGCATTGTAGGCTGCAGTAAACATCTCGAGGCAAAGATCTTTAATGGTGGCTTGTTTATTAGCATAACCCAGAAGCTTATGTATCTGAGCCCAAAGCCATGAATCCAATGCGGATTTCTTAATCAGATCAAATTGCTCAGTGGAATCCCTGGCAAGCTCTTCAAAAAGGCTCATCAGCACTTCATCCCATCTGGCTTCGGTGCTCGTTAGTACTCCCAGCATCATCCAACCTGTCCTGGGGATAGATTCTTTCCTATTGTGTATTTTCTTTATTGCGGCTACTCGCTTGGCGGATTTGAAGAAGTATTCATGCTCTTTCACAATATCCTGATACTCTCTGCCCCAGCCCAGCTCAGCCAATATCATCGAGATGGGATCTATCTTGATCTCCGTATTTGCCAGCAAGAGGTCCGCCAGCCAGTTATCCTGAATTTCCGGTTTGGGACAAGTGAAGTAAAGCAGAAATTTCTCTTTGGGCTCTTGAATAAGTATCTGATGCTTGAGTGAAAACTCGTTGTTATCCACAAACACTTTATTGATCCCCGGCAGATCAATTGTATCCAGATCAATCCTGTAGGTAGCGGCATCATCATACCAGAAGACAATCCGGTGCTCTTCAAATTGCTTTAAGAGTAGCTGTTTGATTCTGTCCATATTCTTAGCTCATAGGGGTTAGGGCTTAGGTTTCAGGTGACAGGTGACAGGTTTCAGGGTAATCAGCTTGGAGCGGAGAGCCACAAGCATCCTACTGATTTCTTCCCGTAACTCAAATACTTTTTCAGATTGTGCTTTAGAAATATACCCAAATCTAATTGCAAGAAGCAGTTGAGTTTCCACCTCTGCCAGTGATCCTTTGGCTATTGATAAAAAATGCAGGTATTCAGCAATGGCGTGCCTGTCTTTTCCTTCTGCAATGTTTGAAGGAACGGATACCGCTGCCCTACGAACCTGGTTTGTTAGCGAGTATAGCTCTTCCTTTGGAAAAAGCTTTGTTAGCTTATATACTTCATCGGCAAAATCCATCGCTTTCTGCCACACTATCAAATCTTTATAAGATACCACTTTATTCAGCATATCATCTCCTTCTAACACCTAACACCTAACACCTACTCCAAACCCGGTATCCGCTTAAGCACTTTACTGAACTTGGCGTAGTTCACCTTCACCCCATCATCCAGGTCGATGCTTATCTTCTGGGTAGCCGTGGGATAGAGAGCATCACGTTCCCAATACTCTAGTTCCGATATAATTTGCTCGATCTTATCAAGCTCTTTGCCAGCGAGAATCTTTTCTTTCTGAGTAACATCCTCGCTATCCTTTTTCTTGCTTAGCTCCGTCGCTTTGTTTTTCAGCTTAAAGACGTATTCTCTCAGGTAATCGCTGAGCACAATTGAAGCTGTGTCGGGTGTGTAGCGGTGCATATAAACTAGTGCGTTGAAGCTGCCCTTGGGACTGCTGAAAAGCCAGTAAATGGGGCGTTTTTTATACATTTTTACGTGATCGTTATAGAAATCCTTGATGAAATAGGTTCGGATATCTTTACCAATCGCTTCTTCTATGAAGCTGAGATTCTGCGAAAAGTGATCTGCTCCAAAGGCCACTTTTATGAATGTATGGAAACGATTTACTATATCATCATCAAACCACTCTCCCTCCAGAATAGGGATCACATTGTCTTTGTCTGGGAGAAAAGAAGGGGTTAGCTTGTAGGGGTTAGGTTTTAGGTCTGCGCTACCCCTAACACATAACACCTCACCCCTAACACCTAACTCGCTAACACCTAACACCTTGACGACGTAGTCGTCCAGCCCCTCACCCTGATTCGCCAAGATTAAACCCGGTTTATCCAGTGAGTATCTGCCAAACATACAGCCCACTGAGTAGGAGAGCAGTTCTTTCATGGTATCTGCCAATAATCGAATCTCCAATTCCTCATTTATGGGGAATTCCCTAACACCTAACTCGCTAAAACCTAGCACCTCGGGGTTTACCCCGTATCGGTAATAAGGATTACAGGTAAGGGTGATCTCTTTTAAGGGAACTTCCGGGCTGAGTTCATCCTGCAAACCGTAAGCTTCTAAAAATATCCGGTTATTCTCCTCCTCCAATTCCTGCATCCTTAGTGTGCTTATCATCCAATGCTCTCTCAGCTTCGCATACGCCTCCCTAACACCTAACCCCTGACACCTAACACCTAACAAGGGTAATTGCTGGAAATCCCAGGATGTTTCGAAAGAGTCCCAGTCTGATTCAGCCAATACAACAAGTACAGAAGCTAAGTCAGTGATTTCTTTTTTTATACTTTCCTTATTCAGGCTGTTGTGAATGGGTAATGAAATGATATTCTCAACTTGGTAGTTAATTGTTGGATTGAGTATATCAAGTATCACCTTAGTACTTTTTGAGCACATTAATGCTGTCAACAGCTTCAAATCCTCATCCTTATCTGGAAATAGACTTGATCCAGCCACATCCCATAAAAAGCCTGGAGGACAGAACCTAGAAGCAAAATAGACTGAGCTCACAAATGTCCATGTGATGCATGGTTTTAGATAGTATTGTGCATTCATCGTCCTAGATCTGACTAAGTCATTGCCTTTATTGCTCCAGTTCAGGAGATACTCATTGTTCCCGTACCACTTCCTCAATCCACCCCCTTTGTTATATGGGATCCAATAAGCGGCGCTAGTATCAATATCTTCAATGTCTCTAAATCCGATCGCCAGATTTATCATAGAAACCTCGTACCATAATCTAAGATACTTATCGTTATTCCCAGTTATCATTCCTTGCATAGAGTGCGCAATATCATCCATAATAATACTATTAGCGTAAATCTCAAACATACTACTAGAAGCCCAATACGCAATCGGTGCTCCGGGGATTTTGGTGAAATTAGAACTTTTACTGCGATAAAACCAGCCACATTCATTATCGACAATTGCTTGCTTTGTAAGAACTGCCATCTCAGCATCTGCTCCCTTGCACCCGACTAAGCGAACAAAGGCACCGTACTGGTCTTTGTTAGGATAATTGATAAAGTTATATGCACAAATCTGTACCGTTGCTCCCGTGAATCCTGATAAAGGGAGTTCAACAAGATTTGTGAGCGATTTGTTAGTTATCATCCACTTTCTTAGCTTCTCATATGAAGAAAGATACATCCATACATTTGGGCTCATGATACCAATAAGTGCATTCTCCATTGCGAGGACTGAGCATCTGAATACGAAGGCAGCAAACAGGTCGGATTTCACATCTTTATAGTTATCACTAAGGTACGTTGATAGCTGATCGCTCATCCCTTTACCCATATAAGGCGGATTGGTGACCACCACCTGATACTTCGTACTGAGATAATCTGCCTGATTCATCAGCTTGAGTACCTTCTTATGGGTGGGGGCAAGGAATACATCACCGCTGAAGTCTTTAGCGTTAAGCAGTTCACGGATGCTTTCGATATCCTGCTCATGAGGAACAATCAGAGAACCATAAGTATCGGCGTGCTCAAACTGAGTTAACATCCGCTCGAAGTTCATGGCAAAGAGATCCCGTCCGCATCTATCCAGATAGGATTCGATCTCGTCCTTGCTTAATATGATGTTCTTTAAGCAGCAGATATGTGGCTCAATCTTACGTGAAAACCAAAGCTTGTCCTTTTCGCGGGCTTTCATTGTGAGAGCCAGAGCGGAAAGCTCTGCTGCCCTTTCATCTATCTCTATCCCATACAGGTTCTTTTCGATGATCAATCTGGGTATCTCAGTTGGGGAGTATCCTTCTTCGCTGTAGATCTCATAGAGCAAGTCGAAGGCGTAGGTGAGGACGTGACCGCTACCGCAGCAGGGATCGCAAAACTTGATCTCTTCGGGGGATTTGATCTGTAGCGCAGGATGCCGATCCTGCGGAATATCGTGTTTCGCAGGATCGGCATCCTGCGCTACAAAGTACTCCATCTTGGCTTTGAGAGCTGAATTAGGATGGGTATCCAACCACAGCCTGCCCAGTGAGTTTTGAACCATGTATTTTACTATCCAGTGGGGGGTAAAGAGTTGTGTGACGGCGGGGATATCTTTGCTCTGGACTTTCTTGCCTTTTTTAACTCCCTCCTGCACTTCGGATTTCTTCTCAGCTATGTAATACTGATAAAGCCAACCGATCACTTCCACGTCCTTGCAGACGCCTGGAACCATCGCCTCCCGGGTGTAGGCAAGGATGGAATTCCCACTCAGTAGGTCATCCGGCATCATCAGCTCAGTCCAGTCATCGATGCGTTCAAAGAGGAAGGGCATAGTATCGGCATAGTAGTTACATACTGATCGTATTAGTATCCTGTAAGCCTCCGATTGCGGATCAGGATGGGTTTCCTTGCCGGAGAGTAAATCAAAAACCTGTGTGCGATACTTTTCATGCACCAGCGTTTCATCTATATGCCCAGCTTTGGCTTCTTCCAGGATTTCCGGCTGAAAATGCCCCGGCAAAGGAGATATCACGTTTACCTTGTTGTACCCGTTAACATCCATAAAGCGCAAAGCACAAAAACGGTTGAACCAGGTGTATGCTACTTGCTCCGCAAGAGGTGATAGGTGATAGGTTTTAGGCGTTAGGTGTTGGGTGTTAGGGGTTAGGGAAGAAGTGCGCTGGATTTCTTCTTCTATGGCTTGTATTTGCTTGGGGTAATACCTTCTGGCATCACTATCCGGAGCAAGCACTTGCTGCAATTTGCTTCCCACCTGCTCCATTAGGTAGCGACGGGCATACTTAGCGAAACGTTCGAGTCGGGTAGTGTCCATATCAATCATGCCCAATTAGGCTTCTTCTTCTAATGATGCAATCAGGAAACTCTTTGTTCCACACTTCAATAGGTGCTACTAAGCACTTTGCAGCAAGCTTCCTTTTCCACGCCTTGTTATGCTGTTGAGGCAAGAACTTCTTAAGTTTATCAGTTAAAACCCCATAATCAACATTCTTAAGCGATGTTGAGCTGACTATTACGTAGTAATGGATAGGCTTATCCACTTTATCTTGCGCCCATCTGTAAATGAATGAATCCCGATACTTTTTCGATAAGCTCGTTTTTAGAGTATCAGCCTTAAACTCATTGATGAACTCCTGCTTGTTCCTACTTCTAGCATTGGGGGCATCAGGATCCTTGAGCTCAAGGAAGACATAGAAGTCAGAATACTCAATAATGTAATCAACTGCTTTCATATCGTATCCAGTTAAACCGTGGGTATATGACTCATCAAACTTGATTACGTTTAACCCTGGTGCAGGGAATAGCTCTAAATCCTTTTCAATATATGCCATAACCGTTGCCTCAATAGGATCTAGCGATTTCTCGATCATACATATCTGTAAATGTATCGAGAATCTTGTTAGGATTGATCAGGTCGTATTGATCTGTTGTGTTAACTTCTACTTCATTGGTGTTTTGGCTTCTGTATAATGAGTGATAGCAGACTTTATCCGTCTGGGTGAGTTGTAAGTCGAATTCCTTTAAAACCGTATAATTGTGGGTAGAGATAAAGACTTGCACCCCCATTCTTTGGAGTTCGATCAGCACTTCTATCAAGGTTTTAATCAGCTTAGGATTCAGATTAGCCTCAGGTTCATCCCAGAACAATACAGATCCATTTAACAAAGTTCCATTCTGCACAAGCGTCCATAATAGTCCAAGTTTTCTAAATCCCTCGGCGAGTAGTGTAAACTCTAGATTACCCTGCTTGTTTCGCAGGAAGAACTCTTCTTTTTGGACGGTAATCTTTCCATCTATAGCCTTCTGCAATATGCTGGTTATTTTTCTCCTCGCAGTATCTGAAGGGCCTCTCAAAGGAGGTAGAAGAGCTTTGGTTATAATGTCAGCATAAACCTCTTCAAAATGTATATTCCGAGTCTCATATAAAGATTTAAATCCCGGCGCGTTGGCTAGCATCTCTTTCACAGGTATGTACACTGAATGGACTGGATGTTCAAACCAAGTTTTCTTATGTCCTGAAAGCGTTGCTTTTAAATGTGAATCTTCCCAACTGTTTATGCTTAGCCGAAGCCGTAGCTCTTCTGTTCCGATTTTTCGAAACACTTCCAGCGAGCCTGACCCCCTTCCGACTCCCCTTTTGACAAGCCGGTTAATATGCTCCCGGGAGGGCAGGAATACTTTGGTGAGTTTTTCAGCGAAGCTCTTCTTTGTTACTGAGACATCTGCAGCCGCATAGAGAGCTTTTAAAACCTGTGTTTTGCCAGTGCCATTTTCACCTATCAACACATTGATTCCAGGTGAAAAAACTATATCAGCTTTCTGAAAGGCCGTGAAACGATCGAACACAATCCTTGTAAACATTATTACTCCTTATAGCTATCTAATTCCTTGATATCGATTATGTTCCCCTTTTTGATCTCTCGCAGCATTGCTTGATTGATTGCTTGTATAAAAGAGCGCAACTCGGTTTCGCTGCTGATCTCGTCGGAGGGGTAGGATATTTTTATGCTCTTAATCTGAATTCTTATTCTTGGCTTCTCAGGTATACCCTCATCATGTTTTGCATGGATCAATCTGATGATCTCAGGGTAATCTACATCATTGAAGCGATTGATGATGTCTTTGATTACGGCAATAATCCTGGTCCCAGTTATCTTAGTTTTAGCCCTCTCAAATATCCCGATCACCGCGTCTTTAATGCTACTCTCAGCAGCAACGTAATCCGGATCCTGGTCTATCTCGATTTGGCATTGTTCTATCATCTGTGCTGCATTGGATCTCTCATCAGCAATCAAGCGATCTAGCTTATCCTTCAGGATATCATACTTAATCTTTAGCTGCTGAATTCGGTTTCCCTTGTATATTTCCGCGTCTGCAAACCCATCCAGCAGCTCTTTGAGTTTTCCTGAATCCAGATAGCTGAAGTTAGGTTCTTGGTCTCTGATAAAACCACTAATCTCATCATAAATGCTTTTTTGTCCCGAGCTCCAAAAAGCCTGGATTGGATCGATCACATCCAACTTTACTTTTATATACTCGTCTTCAGTTCTTAGGAAATCGCTGTAATACCAGGAATGATGCTTACCCACTGCTTTCTTCAGTAACACGATAACTGGCTCTAGATTATTCAGGAACGGATATGAGTCCTTCTGCGCAACAAGAGCTTCGAGTTTTTGCACTAATTCCTGCATCCTAGTGGAGACCTCTTTAGCCAGAGCCTTTGCCTCTGTCTCTACTGCGGGTTTATTGAATAGTGTCTGCGAAAGCTCTTTCAAGCGCCTCAGTTGAGAGGGAGTGTATTCTTGCAGAGTTTGGATCACCAGACTGCTATGTTTTTGAGAATTCTTTAGGGCCTTCTCTAGGGCACCATTTTCCAAACTGATAGCATCTCCAAACACTTCAATTCTGGCCTGAGCATAGAGCTTGGCGAGTTGGCAAAGTATTGCATAGAAGCCCCATCCATAGGGTTTCTTGCTGAATTTATCGATAATATCCTGCACAGTGCTTTTCTTGCCTTCTCTAGCTTGGGTGTTAATATGTGAGAACACTTCCTGCTCTGCTTCACTCAAGGCAAGTGAATAATCTGCCACAATCTGGCTGTTATCCAAACATCTACCAATATCTTGCTCAGTATAGCTGACTCCGCCCAACATCTTGAGATATGGATATACCTTGGCGATAAGCAGTTGGAAGGCACTGCATACTCTCTGGTTAGCATCTGTAACATTAGTATCCTGATCCGCAGCGATCTGCTCTCCACCCAGGTAAAGCTTTGCTGCACAGATTAGCTCTGCCAATCTATTCTTAAGGTTGACCAATCTGTCTTTATTAAGGTCTTTCTTTTCACTTAGGATTTTCTTTGCCGATTCCTTGAGCAAGCTATTATAGTTCTTCGTATAGCATTTATCTGTTTGGATAGCAATCTTCAGATCATCCCAAAAGCGCTTATCCGCTGGCATGAGTATGGTTAGCTCCGGCTTACCTAAGGCGTGTGCAATGATCTGTTTATCATCATCAAAGTCGTAGTACTCACTGTAGGGAGTGATCACCTGTATAGCAATCTCGTATTCTTTATTATACTGCTTTTTATCTACTCGATGAGTAAACTGGAAATCCTGTTTATTGTCATCATATCTGATCTTCAGGCTCTTAACTATCTGACCGCTGGTAAATAGTATTTCATCAAGCTTATCAAGCATAGACATGTCATCTACAGGCGTGTTCTTTATCTGGGTCTCAACATCTTTTTCTTCGTTCGTGAGGTACTCATACATTTCTCCATTGCGTTGGATATATGTCTGGGTCTCCAACTTGGAGAGGGCTTCCTGAACTTGCTTTCGTAGAGCGCTGATGTCTGCGTCAAAACTATTCATCATCAAGATGCTTACATTGGCTACTGTCCCCCGGAAATCCTTCACATACTTCAGCATGAACAGAACCTTAAGTAGCTTGACTGCAAACTCGTCTTGAAGATTGTTTTCAGCGTTGATGATAGCGCTTTGTATTTGACCATTTATTGATCTGCGAATGCCATCAAACATCAGATCAAAGGTGGCGATATCACCAACTGGTTTGTTTTGCACGTCCTTTACAACCTGTTGGAACACGCCAAGCATTGATCTTTCACCGACTGAACGGTGTTTTCCCTGAAAAGCATGGTTAACAGATAGTGCTTTAATGGCTTTTTGAAAAATCGAAAACTGATAGGGTATAAATGGATAGCAATGGATAAATTCCTCTCTATCTTCAAACACCCGATAGGTTTGAGCGCCATCCACAAAATCGAAGATGGTCTTAAAGCTATTCTTATTGGTGTGATAGAGTTCACTTAAGGTATCATAAACTGATTCTTGCTTCTGCAGGAGTCGCTTCTGAATCACTTCATCCACATTTGCACTGGTTAAGTTCAACGTGGTCTTGAAACGTCCAAGAATCTTAGAAAAGTCATTTCCAGAACTTTGTGACATTTCGCCTACGATTGCATCCAGATCCTCTTGAGAGGTCACAACAATCCAGGCTCTGCCCTTACACTTGGTGGCAAGGCTCTCTGCTATGGTTTGCATATTGAGCATGAGCTTTGTATTATCAGCGATAAACTGCCCAACCTCATCGACAAAGAAATTTAGCCGAAAATCACCTGGTTGAGTGGAGATATAGTCCCAGACCTGCAACGCAAAATCTTCAATTGATAGTTTATAATCCTGCCGGTATTTATCTAATATCTTCTTGTCTTGTCCTTCTTCGCTGCCAGTAGCTCTCTCAAATGCAAGTGATATATTGGCAGATTCCAGGATAGCTAATTCTCTGCCATCTTCCCAGTCCTTCCCTGACAAACCTTTATACTCATCCTTAAAAATCGAGTAAACTCCTCGCTTATCCAGATCTCTTTCAAACTTAGCAATGTATCCTTGCTTTCCGTAATAGCCACAATACTCGTCAAAAACCTTTACGAATACTGCCAGAAGCGCATCAGTCTGTTGTTTGGAGATCAGATCTGCTTTCTGATCTATGTTAAAAAGAATGGAATTGCTTGGAATTGCGACAGCCTTCTTGATATCTGCAGTCAGAATCTCGTCATCTTTACACTTTTCCGTAAAGCTCTCCAGTATTGAGCAGTCACCATCTTTCCAGTTCTCCATCAGCAGAGACAGCATTTTTAGAAGATGGGACTTGCCTGATCCAAAGAATCCCGATATCCAAACACCGGTCGATGATTTTTCGTTCAAGTATGAATCTATGAACTCAACAAGTTTATGCTTGATTTCCTTAGTAACAACGTATTCTTGAATCTCGCGGATCAGATTACTCCGATCATCCGCTTTTATAACCCCTTCAATGTCCCGATCAATCGGCTTCAAAAAGATGTCTTTGATTATCATTATTATGCCTCCTTAGTTGGGTAGACAGTCAAATATGTTGAATGCTCTGTAGTACTTGTCGTCCATAATGCCAAACAAGCTCAAGGTCGATCCACTTTCATTGGCAGCGTTGTATTCTCCGGGGAAAAAGAATACCGTTGGCTTGCTATGCTTGATCTTCTGCATGTTATTCAATACAGTATGCAATCTGATATACGGGAAAACCTCACCTACTCCCGTGATAAATAGTATCTTGTGCTCGGAATCCTGGATATGTTTCTCTATTTGGGGAACGATGTGTTTTTCGGGATCTAAGACATTCTGCAGTTGCTCATACAGTTCAGATTTATCTATATCAGGCTCAACCTGCATGATAGAATCCAATATCCCACGTTCCTTGAGAATCTCAAGCGAGAGGTGATATAGATTTAAATCAAGCACATCGATTCTTTTTTGCAGCAGCTGTACCTTCAAGTCAGCTATGTCTTTACTCATTTGTTCTGCTTGTTTTATAGGAAAAGGACAGATGAAGAAAGGGATTTCATTCCCCAGCCCTTCAATAGCTAAGAAATTTGGACTGGATAGCAAATCAAGAAGATGCGCAAACCGTCGGGCAAAACTCTGCGATTCAATTCTGTTAAAACTCATTATAGATCGATTCCTGGATAGATCTCAAGTGGGATGTCATTATCTTCAAGAACAATCTGCCTCACAGACTGAGAGATGCTTATTGGGCAAAGCTCACCCGCTGAGTTTATAATTCCTGCACTTATTAGCATCCTGAACAGGTTTTTGGTTAGCTTTGCTCTACTGGATATGGAGATGCGATTCAATTCGTCGTGGCTGATAGCGAGATTGTTAAAATAGACATTGAAATCTGCTTCTGATAGATCTCGTGCGTTGATTCTTACTTTCGGTGATAGCACATGAACGCTGAAGTCCCTAATTAGGGCGTATTTCTTGCAGATGGCATACCAGATCATGTGCACTTTATCGTCTCTTTCTCCATCGGCTATAACTTCCAAAGCATCTTCGCTTAATGCTTTTAGACGAGTGTAAGTTTCGGAGTAAATTCTCTTTTGGGCTGCGATCGTTCGAATTTGCAGCAGGTTCTCGGATAGCACTTTTTCTCTAACCATGTTCCAGTCACCGAGGCTAAGGTACAGTTTGGAAAGCAATACAGAGTCTCTAAAGAGGAATGCAGCTGAGGTAAAACCCAGGTTGTATTTAAACGGGCTGAACATCTTCAACTATCCTGAGAATGAGCTTGGGCCTTAACCCATGTATCTACGTCTTCTTTTTTAAACTTCCAAAGTCTCCCAACTTTATGAGCGGGAAGCTTCTTTTCGCTAAGCCATTTATAGACCGTATCCTTGGTTACCCCAAGATAAACACTTATCTCATCAACTGAAAGCCATCTGTCTTCCATGATACTGCTCCTTCTCAGATGCAATCGCACCTGAAGACCCCATCAGAAACAGTATATAATGGGATCATATTGGAATAAAACCAGTATAAAGAGCAGGATTTTTTTGTCAATAACCAAATCATGTAAAAGTCCTTAATTCTGAAGCGGAATGACAATAGATTATGAGGTATGAGATGAACCCGTAAGAAACGAGTATTTGTATATCCAGCTAAAAAGCAAGGCAGGGCTGGATTGCACTGCCTTGCTGAGCTTGTAAGTAGTTGTCTTATTGGTTTGCTTCGGATAGCTTAATAGCGTATATCAGTCTATTGTCCAGGATTCCATCACCACTTTTTCATCGTTTCCCCGGCAGGTAAGATTGTAGGTGTCGAGGTGTTTTCTTAGTTCCTGAATTGTATCTTCGCTTCCTTTAACGATTATCAGATCAGAAAAGCCGGGCCAAATGGCGTTATTCATTCTGGGATCGCCAAAGGGCAGGGCACCGGTTACCGGTTCCACTATCTGGTAGAACCCGGGCTTGCACCTGGATACGATTTCCGTAATCTCTTCCAGGCTGCTCACGTT
>Ga0302252_1000733_pt1 | contig 24806 bp, 20 predicted proteins | sample AAG_RA_Leu_MG_FD_193511 | JGI IMG/M metagenome (GOLD analysis project Ga0302252, IMG submission 193511) | Enriched activated sludge microbial communities from anaerobic digester in WTTP, New Holstein, Wisconsin, United States - AAG_RA_Leu | ecosystem: Engineered > Bioreactor > Anaerobic >...
GTACGGTTCGGAGGGAGGGGAGCCCAGTAATGGATCGCTCCCCTACCCCTATCAGGGACAGGGAACTGCATTACTGCATTGTTTGGGTTGAACTTCCGTTGTGCCAGGGGAAAGGTTGACCGCTACTCACCGTTTATTAATTAGCCAGCGAGACGCTGGCTTACCTCTCCTGCGGGACGCAGGAGCTCCAGACATGGTTTTACTGCAGGTGGCTAGACGGTAAGTTTGGCTGATCTATAATCGGTTTTTTATCAGCCAGCGAGACGCTGGCATACCTCTCCTGCGGGACGCAGGAGCTCCTAACGCATAATATGCTGCTCTACAATCATATACAGCAGTTTGTCACAGATTTCCGCCGCAGAATTCAATTCAGTCATTTTCAGGGCAGTCTTCTGGTCGCTGCCAGTACCCTTGATCCCGGTTAGATTTGTATTATACAGGCTTTTATAACCTTTGGATTTTAATAGCTCCACATAGGCATCAGCACTGGCGCTCATCAGTTGCAGACGTGACACATAATCTCCATCCTGGCTTACGATAATCACCTTAAAGGTAAAATCGCTGGCACTGCTGTCGGCCACCACTTCCAGATCGAGGTCTTGCAGTTTTTTTATTATCAAATCCTTATACCCAGCCCCAGGGCCATTATCGAAGCTGTAATCCACAAAAGCCCGGGGACGGCGCACATTTAGCTTCAAGATGGTGGGAGCAAATTGAAGCTGAGCAAGCAGTTTTTTAACTACAGGATTCTCCAGCCTGCTTTGCCAATAATCTTTATCGGGGCGCATCTCAATAAACTGAGGATCGGTAAAATCAGTGATGCGGCGGATTAGTAGTTCAGCCTTTCCGTTATTGTCGGTAAGAGAATTTCTAACAATATCACCCGCTCCACCCCGGAAATTGAATACTACAGGGAATCCTCTGCAGATATTTCTTTGTCCGTCCTTGTCGTGTATCACATCCACAGGTATGATATGCAGTTCTTTCTGCATCGCCACCAGGCTGAGATTGGCTGTTTCATAGCTCATGTTTATCATGGCCGGCAACTTTGAAATACGCTGGAAAAGTTCGTTATAAAGGTTTATAGTTTTTCCTTGGTAGCTTGTGCGAAGGTCTAGATCACTAAAATCGATGATCAATTCCATCGCCCTGAAGAGCGCTGTTATGGCAGGTGCCAGATCAATTGTGGCCTTGTCAAATTCATCCAGCAAGGGCAGAGCTTGTTGAATAGCCAAATCCCTTTGGGTCATTCTCCATGCCAGATACTCACTTTTAGAAAGCCGGTAGTATGCCCAGTATTCGGTATCGTTTTGGAAGCTACCCGCCAACTGCACATTAGCCAGTTTGCTGCGGGTGGAGGTTCTGATCTGATTTATTATTTCGGCGCTGGGAATGCCATTGGTTTCTGTTTCGCGCAAGGCAATATCGGCGTCAATTGTCACACTGATCTGATTTGAGATTTCCTTCAGAGCGTTATCTCTGGCCAGATCAAGATAGTTTGGAGCTTTACGTGAAACCCGCACTACTGAATTGTAATAAGCAATGTCCACAGGATGCTGTGTGGTCCAGAGCGGTTGTTTCTTGCCAATACTGCAAGCGCTGAGCAGGGAGATGATTGCTAATGCCAAAAAGGGAAGGGGTTTGGCTACATTCATGGGCAAACCTCAGTTCAAATATGCTCTTGTTTTGTTTACAATGTTGTTTCCCAGTTCTCGCAAGGCTGTGGAAACCATTTCGCTGACATTGGGAGGAAAAGGTTCAGCCTTGTTCATCAGAGTTTTCAGATTATTATTCAAAGCACGTTCATCACCCGAGATTTTCCTGATCCAGGACTCACTATATGGATTTCGGACTTCCAGGCTCTCCTGCAGCATAATTTTTCCCGTTTCCACGTCGATGATGCTGAAAGAAGCTGAAACGGTTACTCCGCTCGTCTTGGTGTATTTGCGGTACTGGCAGCTTACATCGCCCCAGACGTCCCGTTCTTTCAAGTTTCCCTGTTCATCGGTATATTCTTCCTTGCCGGTTACAACTCTGGCTTTGGCTTCCTGATTTACGCTAACGGTTCGCTCCTGGGTTTCGTTTATCTGTAAAATGCGGCCAGTTAAAATCTCATGTGCCCCCAGCAATTCACCCAAACGGACTGTGCTCGCTTCATTCACCATCCCCGAAGCGTTGAGTTGTTGCTCCGCAATCACAGCGTCCATCTGGCTGCGGGCGATTATCTCTATAAAATCATTGCTTCTGGTCAGTGAGATAATCTGGCTGGTGATCTGGTCTGTTAGAATATCGGTAATGGCTCCGTAGCGATTGCGGGTAGCGCTTTTATCTTCAAAGGGTTGAACAGCCAGACGCCGAATAGCCAGTTTACGGGATTGCTCGTACTTCAGCGCTGCATCTTTGTAGTTTGCAATCAGATTTTCAGCAGCTTTAAACTCCAGAGCGGCTTTTTTCTGGGTGCTGCTGTCCGAACTCATTTTGCTAAGCTTCAAGCCCGCCTGATAATGGTCCTCGGCGGCGTTTTCTCGGCTACTGGAAAGCTTCTGACCAATATCGGGAATATTCAGGGTAAGCTGATATCCTGTATTCGGATTCACCAGGACAGGTAATGACTTCAATTGCTGGATGATGCCATTCAAGGCATTATATTCTCTGTAAATCTGATCCCATTTATTGGGGTCAGAGCTTTGCTGCAGAGACTCAACTCTGGCATCGCTTTGCTGCAAGGCATTTTGCCAGGCTTTTACCAGAAGTTGCTGCGCTTTCTCATTTTCTGGCTTTATCCGCAGAGCAGCGATGCTCTGGCTTACTGCAAGATCATATTGGCCTTTTTGGTAGTTTTTGTCGGCACGCCGATAATACCTGCCATATTGGGAACAGGAAACAGATAGCAGGGTTATCAGTAGCATGGATATCAGCAAGCTGCTTCGCATCAGCATACTCCTTCGTCTGAATTAAATATTAGCTGAAGCTAAACTTGATTGAGGCATGATTGTGTCAAGCCTGAGTTTTGACGACGGCTGTAAAAAGTCAAACGAAAGTCAGTTCGAAGTAATCCTCAAATATGCTCCATACAGGGTTCTTCCCCCTATGTAGCCCACCGAGGCCTGAATCAGGTTTACAGGCAAATCCGCCAAGGCAACGGCTTTGCCCAGATTCGGAAAAAACCAGGTTCCCGTAAAATACCCGGCTACCATCAGCAGTACTGCAATTGCCGGAAATATAAAAGATTGGAGTCTGTTGCCGGGTTTAGCCAAACCACAGATTAACCCTTCCAGTCCTTTGATAACCAAGGTGAGAGGCGCAAAAACCGGGAATCCGATCAGGTCTGCGAGAGCAGATCCTACTCCACCGGCAATCAGCCCCGTCTTCCAGCCTGCAAAAAGGCCTGAGAAAACAATAAGAACGTCACCCATGTTAAAATACCCCCCACCCGGTACTGGAATTCGCACTAAGAGAGTAACTACCATCACCAGAACTGTCAATCCAACTACCAAATACCATTTCATCTTTGTTCACTCCCGGCCTTGATCAGCTATCGCGCCATAAGCCTTGTCTTTAATTCCGCTCCGGCCAGCAATGCCGGATCCGTTCATCTATCATTTCGCCTTTTATGGTCGCCTCGCTGATTACGAAGCTTACCAGGGCTAGAATCACTACCAATTTTATCCTTATCCTACCCATAAAGCTTTGTTTGACAGCCTGATTCATCGGCATAAAGTCTGAAAACACACACAATTCTGAGTAGGCCGTGGAAGCAACCTCGTACAGATGCTTACCCAGAATAATATACTTCAATGAGTGAATAGGCAAAGGCAACTCCAATAGTGCTTCCAAATTCAAAAAACGAAATGCTATTTGCATATACAGCAATGAGCTTGCTAGTAGCATTGTCCTCGTTGATCCATAATGCAGCCAATATTCCATGCTCATTCCGAATCCGAATAAACCAAGCAGAAAGTAGATTAAGGCTAACATCAGAAAAAAAGGCGAAAAACTGAGGATCAATTTCCACAAACGCTTGGGCTGACATATAAAAAAGCTCAGCGCCAGGATTAGCATCAAGCCAACCGCCTGTATCCAAACGTTTTCCAACCATACAATGCAAAATAATGCAAAGAAAACTAGGATGGATAGAAGGGTCAGGATTATCTTTGGGTAAATAAGCATCTTACCTTGCTCTCTTTTGGGCTTAGAGGTTCGAATAATATGGTATTAAGGTTATCTGGTTGGCTGTGTTTGCCATGCACACTGTAAACAAGAGAATTCGGTTGTTTACAGGACTGCAGGTAGTGAATCAGATTATCCAGCAGAGGGCTCTCATCCGCCACGATTATAACAGGTTTCGGATTGAATTTCTGAGCCTTTTCCAGGTTTCTTAGCAGGTAAGTCAGGCAGTCGGACATCGTCTTTGGCCTCAGCTCAGGATTCCAAAGCGAGGCTTCAGCCTTGATCAGGTAGGCTTGGAGATGAAAATGCTGTTGCAGATAAAGACTATAGGCATGGTCGTGGTTCTGCTGCAAGGCTGGCAGAAGGATTCTCTTTATGAAGGAACTCTTACCACTGCCATTGGCTCCGTGGAGGTAATAATTCTGCCCAAAACTTATGCTCAGGTTTTTATCTATGTTAAGCTCGAAATCTGGCCAGCATTTATGTACACCTGCCAAAAAGCTCAGCATGCGTGTGTCTCCAGCAAGATATCCTTAGTGCTTTTACTGATTAGCTCCTGCAGGACAATTCGCTTGGAATGATCCAGGGAAGTCATCAGGTTTATAAACCGTAGCTTGGGCGCAGGGCATAAAAGGGCGATAAGCGCCATCAACAAAACCTGTTGGCCGCCTGAAAGCTCGGAGGTCAAACTTTGCAGGTTTAGCTCTTTACCACTGATAGAATTGAATAACCCCAGCAGTTCATCTGTTTTAGCTTGGCTTAGATTGTATAGCAACAGCTCGTGTTTCAGACAACTGGAAGTAATCATCGGTAAAGAGGAGTCGAAAGTGAGATAGGCAGAATGCGGCATGATATTAAAAATATGGCGGAGAGTCAGGGATTCGAACCCTGGGTACCCGTAAGGATACAACGGTTTTCGAGACCGTCCCGTTCAACCGCTCCGGCAACTCTCCTATCCACGTCGAGTTCTAAAAAAACTAGTCAGCAGGGCGGAACACTGGTCAGCCAATACCCCGCCATGCAATTCTGGATGATGGTTAAAACTCTTGTCCATGAATACGTTGTATATGGATCCTGCAACCCCCGTCTTGGGATCGTAAGCTCCAAAAACCACCCTCCCAATGCGGCTCGCAATCAGCATGCCAGCGCACATAAGGCAGGGCTCAAGGGTTACATACAATGTGTATTCATAGAGATACACAGCTTTGGAAGCCAGTATTTTGTCAATCACCAGTTTTTCAGCATGCGCCAAGGGATTTGCTAATTGCTTGGTGCGATTGTGATTACGCTCTACAATGTTTGAATCATATACAAGCACAGAACCTACCGGTATCTCGTTCTCAGCAGCAGCGAGTCTTGCCTCAGCCAAGGCTTCATTCATGTATAGTACGTCTCTGTTTATATGATTATGCATTATTGGTTATTGTATTTTATCACCTTGGCCTGGTTGACTTTTTCATCTAGCCAAGTATCGAACCAGTTATCATCAAGACCAAGATTATAGGCTGATATGATCTGTGCCTGGCTAACCTTGGCAGTTCCTGGTGTATAGGCTTTCACCAGCGGAATTATTATCAGCTGTTTATGAGCAATGAAGGGGGCAGCTTTTTTGTGCAAGTGGTTTTGCAACGCTTTTACATAGAGTCTGGAGATGGGAAAGTCCTGATGTGATGTATCCAAGCCAACGTTTTCCAGGATAATGATCTGGTCTGGGGGATTGGCAGCAGGGTCTGTTTGCCAGGCATAAGCCCGGTTCAGATTCTGCTTCTTGCTGTTGTTTCTCGCTAGATGAGCTTTTATCTCAGGGAATACTTCTTCCAGAGTTTTTACTTTGCGGGGTAGGTTGCTGACTATTTCAAACACAAACCAGGCGTTCTTTTCCGCTGAATAAAGTGGTTCCCAAATTGTTCCAGAACTTGATTCTCGTAGTTTTGAAAGATGCCTGGCCAGATCGGATTTGAAGATTACCAGGCTATCGGGGTTTTGGGCTGGCAGCGCAAACAACTCCAGATCAAATTCGTTGGCAGCTTCGCTCAACCCGATGCTGAGCGCTAAATTTTGCAGGCGTTTGGCTATTGCTTCAGGAGCGGCCAGGCTGACACTGCGGGGTATACTTTGGACGAACATGCTTCGATAATAGGTGAGGGTCTTTGTGCTCTGAATCTTTTGATACAGCATCCAGCCATTTGTTTCAGCTTGGGGTTCGCTGGCTTCTCCCTCAGAAAGCCCATTCAGGATAATAGCCAAATCAGCGGGCAGTTCTGCTGTCTTAACGAAACCATGCTCTATGAAGCTAAGTTGCTTGTTTTTGTCCCCAGCCACTAGTTCTTCCATCGATCTTCCCCGCCGAATCTGGGCAAAAACACTGTCGGCCACAAGTTTAGCCGATTGCCTATCCAAGTCGTCGGTCAAAACCGGTAATCTGCAGTAATTCAGTTTAATAAGTGGTTCTTGTAGGTACTGGGCCAAGTTTTCTTTGTAATAAGCGGCGATTTCTCCATCGCTAACCTGGATTTTTGCTTGGTCTTGATCGAATACTGCCAATTCCAGAGTGGCTTTTCCTGTGATAACTCTTGCCATCATTTTTTTATCAGCTTGGGTTATGAGTTCATTTTCAAGCAGTTTAGCCTTCAGCTTCTGAGTCGGGATATAGAACTCCTGATACTGCCTGCGTAAAGCTGTCAGGTTTTCAGGTTTGTCGGTGGTCAAGGATAGCTGGTAGAGATTTGAATTGAATTTTCCATTCACTCGGAATAGGCTCGATTGTACAATATGATCAGGAATGTTTTTGCTCAGCGTGTCCAGCACTTCTTGAGAAGAAGCGGAAAGCTTGTATTTCCGGTAATAATCCCGCAAGACAACTGTCCTGGTGATGTTTAGCCAGGTTTCTTTGATCAACTTATCCTTTTCCTTCTGGTCGGGGCTATGGCCGTTCTTATAGCTGAAGATGGCATAATGACCACGATACGAGCTGTAGAACTCATCTTTTTTTATGGGTTCGCCATTGATTCTACCTGCCAGATCCCCTGTGTTAACCGCACAGCCAAAGCTGCTCAGCAGGATTGCGATGACTAAACTGACAATCACGAGCAAACTGATTGACCTGGGTGAAAGTACTTTGTGTTTTATCATTGGGTTCAATCTCCAGATAATTGCTGTTGAATTCGTTGCAAAAAAGTCCAGGCTTCGATCGGTGACATCTTTTCCAACTCAAGTTCCTTGATCTCATTCAGAATTGGATCGTGTTCTCCTGCCTTATCGGCAAGCACTTCAAAGATATCTATCTGAGGCAGTTCACGAGTCAGTTTTCGACGGATGGAAGCAGCCAATCCCTGGGGACTTATCTCGTGTTCTTCCAGGTTTTTCAGAATCTCTTTAGCTCTGCGGATTACTTTGTCCGGTATACCTGCCAACCTAGCCACCTGAATTCCGTAGCTTTGATCTGCGCCGCCGCGTTCTATCTTACGTATAAAAACCATCTCATCATTCCATTGCTTAACCGCTACGTTGTAGTTCTTTATCTCCGGATAAATGCTTTCCAGTTCTGTAAGTTCATGGTAGTGAGTAGCAAAGAGGGTTAGGGCTTTTTTGTTTTTATAGATGTGCTCGATGATTGCCCAAGCCAGGCTCAAACCGTCGAAAGTAGAGGTTCCCCGGCCGATTTCGTCCAAGAGGATCAACGAGTCGGCGGTGGCAGAATTGAGGATATTGGCGGTTTCAATCATCTCAACCAAAAATGTGCTCTGTCCATGAGCCAGATTATCCGATGCGCCAACCCTGGTGAAAACCCGATCAAATATGGGCATGCTGACTGCTTTAGCAGGAACGTAAGATCCCATTTGGGCCATTATAACCAATAACCCAACTTGACGTAAGTAGGTGGATTTACCTGCCATATTGGGTCCCGTAATCAGAGCAACGCAGGTATCGGGATAATCAAGTGCTGTGTCGTTTGGAATAAACTTATCGCTGTCCATCAGCTTTTCGATTACTGGATGCCGTCCATCGAGAATGGACAAGCTGCGTTCTTTGCTGAATACTGGTTTGCAGTAGCCATTCTGCCAGGCCAGAAAAGCCAAAGATGAAAAAACATCCACCTCAGCAACCACTTCGCTGAGCAATTGGAGTCTGGGAAGTTCTGCAGCCAGCTTTATTCTTAGTTCCTTGTAAAGCTCGTATTCCAGGCTTTTTATCTTCTCTTCGGAAGAGAGAACTTTGGCTTCAAACTCCTTCAGGCGGGGGGAGATATATCGTTCGGAATTACTGAGGGTTTGCTTTGGGGTATAATAGTCTGGAACCTTGCTTTTCTGTGAGCTGCTTACTTCGATGTAATAGCCAAAAACCCTGTTGTAGCCTACCTTGAGGCCAGATATTCCAGTTTTGCTGCGTTCATCGTCTTCCAACCTGGCAATCCAGCTTTTCCCATCGTGAACCAGGTCCATCAGCTCGTCCAAATCTGGCTGATATCCACGTTGGAAGATGCCCCCTTCGGTTATGGTGAGGGGTGGATTATCCTGTATGGCTTTGCCAATCAGGTCGCTAAGATCGTCGTAGTTTTCCAACCTGCCCAACCAGATAGCAAAAAGAGGATTGTCAAAGCCATGCAGTCTTTTTTGTAGTTCTAAACTGGATAGCAGATAAGATCTCAGTGCAAGCAGTTCTCGGGGATTAATCCGCAATGAACCAAGCCGGGACACGACTCTGGTAATATCCCCAATCTCTTTTAGTACTTTCCTTAGTTCCTTCAAGTAGCTTGCTTTGCCTAAAAATGCTGCGATCAGGTCTTGTCTGCTCTCGATCTCAGAGGTGTCCAAAAGGGGATGCAGTAAGTAGCTTTGCAACAAGCGGGAACCCATAGGCGTCATGGTATGGTCGATAACGGCAATCAGCGATCCCTGCAGGCTTCCATATCGCATCGAACGGGTCAGCTCCAGATTACGCCGACTTATCTCGTCCAATTGCATGTAGTTCGTCAGAGAATAATACCTGAGTGAGCTGATGTGTGAAAGCGGAGAGGAATAGAGGCTTTGTACATATGCCAGGGCAGCTCCGGCGGCAGTAGCGCCAAGAGCTCGGTTGTGTGCGTCAAAGGGTTCCAGGCTGTTTACACGGAAATGTTTTTTTAACACGCCTTGCGCTTCAGAAATCTGAAACTGCCAAGAATCGAAAACGCTGGTCGCAGGTTGGTAATCAAGCTGTAAATCCTTTAGCAACGCCTCTGTCTCAGCGCAGTCAACCACTACTTCGGCAGGCTTGTAGCGATTCAGTTCGTTGCTCAGTTCGTTCCAGCCAAGCTCGGTGAACAAAAACTCCCCTGTCGATACATCCAGAAACGCCAAACCGATTTTCTTTTTCCGATCCTGTAAGCATATTGCCGCTAAAAATACATTAGCATTGCTTTCTAAAAGTCCTGAGTCGAGCACTGCGCCAGGGGTTATTATCTCGGTTACTTCCCTTTTTACCAGACCGATTGCCTTTTTGGGATCTTCGGTTTGTTCGCAGATGGCAACCTTCAGTCCAGCCTTGATCAGCTTATCCAGATAGTTATTCAACGCATGATAGGGAAATCCAGCCAGAGGAACGGGGTTTTCATCATTCTTATTACGTGTTGTGAGGGTAATGTTCAGAATTCTGGAAGTCGTGTGCGCATCGTCAAAAAATGTTTCGTAGAAATCACCCATCCTAAAGAGAATCAGTTTATCGGGGTGTTTCTGCTTCACCTCAAAGAACTGCCGCAACATGGGAGTTAACCGGGCGTCTTCCAAATCCTTGTTCCGTTTTGCTTTAATAGAAAGTTATGAAAGAATTGATCTTTTCGTTTGCCAGGCTTTGACGTGCCGTTTCGGCCTGGTTTTTGTCTGGAAAAGCGCCGCAAAGCACTACCCAGCTTTTCTTTCCGCCTGTATCATCTTCGTAGTAAACAGCTGGTATATTCATCAATCTGATGTTTACAACCAGTTTGTTGGCATTAGCTTCTACGCTGAAGCGGCCAGCCTGCAGCCAATAACCTTCTAATGGCTTGGTTTTTAGCTTCACGGGGCTATTGGGATTAACCGGGTTGGTAACGCTGGGGGTTGGCAAGGGAGGGGAGTTTGATGCGGCAAGGTCATTCTGCACATCTCCAGCTTGTTTGGGAGCGGACAACGAATCGGCTTCGGCAAGGGCGATTTGCAGGATGGAATATGGATACAGAAAACTGATGTCCACAGTCCGGCTACGGCTACGCAGCTCAAACAACCTGTCCTCGATCAGATAGGCTGTTTGGGAATACTTATCCATTTCATAACCCTGACGATAGGCAGCCACGGCATCCACTATCTTCTCCGATTGCTCATAAGCGTATCCCAGGCGATAATACAAGTATTGATCATCTGTATCCGGCAGCTTCAGGTTCAGTAATTTGTTTAGAGTTGATACTGCGCTGTACGCTTTCTTTTGTGCCAAGTAGCTGTCAGCCATCAGATAGTAAGCATTTTCTGCAAAATCTCCCTTTGGTTCCAAGCGCAGGTAGTTTTCCGCCTGAGCTATCGCTGCATCCAAATCTTCCTGCCACCAGGCACACAGGCTCAGCCAATAATAACGTTCCACCAAGGCCGGGGATACAATTTGGCGAAAACTGGCTTTTGCTTCGTCTACCTTTCTTTCGAGCAAATATTGTTTACCCAGTTCTAATAAGCTGCGCTGAGCATAAATGGTAGCGGAAAACTTTTCGATAATGTGCTGATGTACTTTTATAGCTTCCGAGCTATTGGTTTTCAGGAGTGCAGTATAGAATCCCACCGCAGCACGCTCATCTTCGGATGAGGGTTTCAAACTGATCAGGGATGCAGAAACATCGTCCAGTTTTCCACTTTCATACAGCTTGTCGAGTTCCGAGAATTCCTTGCGGACTGCCGCAACAGAAACCTGGGTAGCAAGGGTAAAGCCGGTCAGAATTGTTATTATTTGTTTATATCGTATCGCTTTTCCAAACATCAATTGCTCATGGAATTCAGCAGGTCATAATTGGTTTCGGTAGTTTGCATCTTTTTTCGCAGAGTTTCGATTCCCTGGATGGGGGAGATGGTCTTCAGATACTTTCTCAGCACATACATGCGGTTCATCTCGTTTTTAGTGAGTAGCAGTTCTTCTCTTCTTGTTCCACTCTTTACGAGGTCGATGGCCGGATACAACCGCATATCGCTGATCGAGCGATCCAGCACCAGTTCCATGTTTCCGGTGCCTTTGAATTCTTCAAAAATCACCTGATCCATCTTGCTGCCGGTATCGATAAGGGCTGTAGCAATAATGGTGAGGCTGCCAGCTTCTTCGGTTTTGCGGGCCGAGCCAAAGAACTTTTTGGGCTTGATCAGACCATTGGCGTCGATTCCGCCGGAAAGAACCTTGCCGCTAGATGGCGTAACGTTGTTATAAGCGCGTGCCAGGCGGGTTATGCTATCCAGCACAATTACTACGTCCTGACCAAGCTCAACCATACGTTTGGCTTTTTCCAGAACCATTTCACTGACAGCAGAGTGATTCTTGGGTGATTCATCGAAGGTAGAGCTTATTACTTCGCGGTTTCCTGGTTTCAGAATTTTTTTCATCTCAGTCACTTCTTCGGGGCGCTCATCCACCAACAGCACGATCAGATACACTTCTGGATGATTGCTGAGAATTGCATTGGCCGTATCTTGCAGAAGAGTGGTTTTACCGGTTCTGGGAGCAGCCACTATCAACCCGCGCTGGCCTTTGCCAATGGGAGTGAATAGGTTAATAATCCTCGTGCTGTAGTTAGTAGGATCAAACTCCAGGTTCAAGCGTTCGGTGGGGTAATAGGGTGTAAGCTCATCGAAGGTTCTCAGATCCTGCATACAGGTGGGTGCCATATAGTTAACAGATTCCACTCTCAGTAGCGCATAGTACTTCTCGCCTTCTTTGGGGCTGCGAACCGGACCGCTGATCATGTGACCTGTCTTCAGTCCAAACCTGCGAACCTGGGTCAGGGATACGTAAACGTCGTCCCGGCCAGGATTGTAGTTGTTTTGCGGGAATCGCAGGAAGCCGAAGCCGTCTTCCATAATCTCCAGACAACCGGTTACGAAGGCCAGTCCCTCCTGGGCAGCCTGAAACTCCAACATTTTGAAGATCAGTTCGGTTCCTTTTAACTGGGTATATCCGGGAATCCCAATTTTCTTGGCAATTTTATTAAGTTGAACTTGATTTAGGCTAAAAAGATCGTCTTCTATTAGCATGTTTATTTCTCCTTGCTTGTATTATGATCTCTTGGTTTTAGTCCGGTTATCACTACACGGCTGGCACTGGCGCAGCCAATCTCCGAAATTCGGGAAAGCATTTTTTGCCCGGTAGCGATTAGTTCTTCGCTACCCGGGATGCTCTCTAAACGTTTTATGGTGTCTTTGCAGTTTCTAATGAGGCTTTCGCAGTTTTTTACAGGATTATCAACAGGCACGTAAAAATCCAATATTTCAAGTTTATCCAGAGTCAAAGACTTGGCAAAACTATCCAGTTCGGCCTTGCTGAAGGTGCTTTTATGGAAGATACCGGTTTGCATGTCCACTTCCGCGATCCAATGATGCATCAGTATATGGGTTTGCTGTGCGGGTGTTTGCTCGCCATCTGAATACATTTCCGTGATCAGGAGTCTGCCATCGAATTTTAAAACCCGCATCAATTCCCGGATTACCATTTCTGGTCTCTCCAGGTGATGAAGTGAGTTTGAGATACAAACCAAATCAAAATACTCGTCTTCAAACTGCAAGTTTTCAAGATTCATCTTGAAGATTTCCACGTCGTTTTCGGGGAAAAGCTTTTCGGCATAGCTCACGCTGCGTTCTGAAAAATCCACTCCGATTATTTGAGTAAATGACTTCAGGTGTTGCTTCAGTATTGTGATGAATTCCCCTCTTCCGGTAGCTGCATCCAGGACTAAACCACCATCAGTCCTGTTCAGGATCCTGATGATTTCATTCATGAAAAACTCCTCTTAGTATATTAGAAAGGGATTTTGCGGCCTTCTGAACTGATCCAGTTAGCTATCTCGAATTTATCGCGGCAGGCTTGCACCTGTTTACTTGCTTATCTTACAGGCCTATTATTTTTCAGCCTTGTTTTTCCGTCAAGGAATATCTTCAACCATCCGGTAAGATGGTTTTGCGCATAACCAGTTTCCGGTAATGATGGCGCATCCTGCGGATGAAATTTGGTTCATTGTAAGAATTCAGGGTCTTTTGGGTCTGCATCACCCCAAATCGATAGAATTCAACGGCTTTATGAAATGCGAAGGGCCGCCCTTCCGGCATTGCGGCATCAATTATAATATCAGGCGCATAGGTGGAAATGTCCCTTAAAGCCAAATAGGCCTGATTGTGAAAAGTGGACTGGATAACCACTTCAATCTGTCCAACCCGCTTTGATTTTGTAGCTTTGGCTTCAGTTACGGAAACTAAGTGGGCTTGAGTTTGCACATAAGGCAACACATTAACGGCAATCACGAGGTCCGAGCTCAGCATTCCGGCAAAAGCCAGTGGGAGAGGATGCTCGATCCCGCCATCCACAAACAGGTGTTTTCCATAAGCAAAAGGTGAAAAGACCAAAGGCAAGGATGAGGAAGCCCGCAATGCAACGGCATATTTACCTTCCCGAAAGAGCATTGTGCTACGGCTAAGAAGATCGTAGGCTACAGCAATAAAGGGAATCTGGCCGTTGCTGATGTCGTAGTCGTTCGTCCATTCCCGGTATAGCCGGAACAACATCTTTCCATCGAAAATGCCCTGAATCTTACGATCCAGGTTCAAAGGGGAAAAAACTCGCGCATTGCTGATTCGTGTCGCAATTATCAAAATATCTTGTGGGGAAAGGCCGCATGAATATAAAGCACCTATTATTGCGCCCATGCTGGTGCCGATAATGCCGGATATCTCAAAATGCCGTTCCAGTGCTTCCAGTGCTCCAATGTGAGCCAAGCCCAGAGCGGAACCACCTCCCAGGATTAGCGTAGCCTTTGGTTTCATAAGTTATTCCCTTGTTGTTAGCAATACTCGGCGACAGATTCGCTCTGCCCGCAAAAAGGTCAAGAGATTCCAGGCGTTCTCTGTCCCCAATCGAAAGGCGGTATAGTATAGGCGGTCTATTTATGGCACGTTCTGGTTTTCCAGATGATTCAAGCTCTCCTCAAGACCTCATACCAAGGATCCCATGCTGTTCCCATCATTTACCCATCCTGTAAAACATGCATAAGATATGGATATGTATAATACTGGATCGCTGGATAAGGAGTCCTGAACCGGTTATGGCATAATAACAGGGAGATATGGGGTTTGTCCTGATTACTTACTTATCCGGCGATCCTGGGTCAGACTTGGGTTTGGGGGCCAGGAACAAATAGTTATTGACTAAAGCGCCGCTTGGATTATCTTGGTCTCAGGTATTCGAAATAGATCTTTCCAGCGTATAGGGGGTGAAATGGTTTCGACAGGGAACTTTGAGTGCCCGAGAGGCATGCCGGAGTCGCCAACCCACTCCGTTATCAAGTGGCAACGCAAAATTAACTGCAAATAACAACTACGCCTTAGCAGCATAAGCTGCTACGTCCAACTTCTTCGGGCCGCCGGAAGGGGATTGGGCGTCGAAACAGTGCGGACGCTGCAGAATGGACTGCCGATATATTCTGCCTAAGCCCATCGGCTGCCTAAACCAGGGTCTGATTGTCTTTTACCTGGTTTAATAAGATCAAAGACAACTAAGCATGTAGAATCACGAGTAAGCGGTTTTTTGGACGCGGGTTCGATTCCCGCCACCTCCACCAGATTTGGGTAAATAAGTTAACCCGTTAACCTGCTTACCCGTTAACATCAAAAAAAACCCTTTACAAAAACCCCTCTCCCCAAACCATGGCATCATAAATCATCTGGAGGATGAAATGCCTTTAAAACCTGAGGCTAAAACAGCTATCATGGCAGAGTTTAAACTCCATGAATCAGACACTGGTTCGCCGGAAGTGCAAGTTGCCTTGCTCACTACCAGGATCAAAGATATCACTGAGCATCTCAAAATGCACCCGAAGGATTTTTCCACCCGGCGTGGCCTGCTGAAACTGATCGGGCAGCGCAGGCGTCTTCTTGATTATCTGAAGCGGAAAGACATTACCCGCTATCGTGAATTGATCAAGACGCTTGGCATCAGAAAGTAAACTCGCTATCTTGTATATTGTGTTTCTTCTTGAAGCACAACTGCAATGCCAGGATATTAACGAAGAAGTGGATGCTTGGACTTACCTGGCATCCACTTTTTCACTTTTGTAACAAAAAAACCCTCTTCGGGAGCAATTAGCAATAAGCTAAGAGGTTTTCCAACCTTTCAGCCTATTGCTTCTTCTCCCGCGGAACAAAAAAAGGAGAAGTTATGCATAACTTCAATATCACCCGCCGCGAATTAGACTTCTGCGGCCGCAAACTGATCGTCGAAACAGGCAAAATGGCCAAACAAGCCAATGGCGCTGTTTTCGTACAATACGGCGAAACAGCAGTTCTCTGCACCGCCACAATGTCAAAAGACGCAGCTCCTGACCAGGATTTCTTTCCCCTGACTGTGGACTATATCGAAAAGATGTATGCCGCTGGTAAGATCCCAGGTGGTTTCTTCAAGCGTGAAACCAAACCCTCCACTGATGCCACCCTTTCGGCGCGTGTGATCGATCGTTCGATCCGGCCTCTTTTCCCAGACGGTTTTCGCAATCAGGTACATGTAGTTTACAATGTGCTTTCCTTCGACGGTGAAAATGATCCCTCGGCTTTGGGCGTATTTGCCGCTTCCCTAGCCCTGTCTATATCCGATATTCCTTTCCATGGCCCCATTGCGGGTGTAACGGTAGGCTATTTGGACGGTCAACTTGTGGTTAATCCTTCCATGCAGGATATCGCAGGGAAAAGCAAACTAAACCTTTCTGTAGCAGGAAGCGCAACCAGTGTGGTAATGATCGAATCAGCCGCTCTGGAACTGAACGAAGATACAATGCTGGATGCGGTCTACACCGGCCATGAAGCCATCAAACAGCTTTGCGCATTGCAGGAGGATTTTGTTGCTGCTTGTGGAAAAGAAAAAGTGGAAGTCAAATTGGTGAGCATCCCTACCGAAATCATCGAGAAAGTGGAAAGCAACTTTGGAAACAAGATTGCCGAAGCCGCTGTGATTTTTGGCAAACAGGAGCGCCAGGACGCCTTCGACGCAGCCGAAGCTGAAATGATCGAAAAATTCAGCACAGAAGATGCGGATGCCTGGGAAGAGAACGAAAAATTCTTCAAACAAGCCTATGAGGAGCTTATTCGTCGCTACGTTCGCGATTCTATCCTGCAAAAACATCACAGGGTTGATGGCCGCGGTCTGGACGATATTCGCGACATTACCTGCGAAGTTGATATCCTGCCACGGGTGCATGGGTCTGCGCTCTTCACCCGCGGTGAAACTCAATCTCTGGGAACTCTTACCCTGGGTGGCGGTACCGATGAGCAGGTTATCGATGCTCTGGAAACCGAATACAAGAAAAGCTTCTACCTGCATTACAATTTCCCGCCATTCAGCGTGGGCGAAGCTGGACGTATGGGACCTACCGGAAGGCGTGAACTTGGGCATGGCAACCTGGCAGAACGTGCCTTGAAAGCCATTATCCCAGATAAGGAGCTTTTCCCTTACACCCTGCGCATCGTGGCCGATACCCTGGAATCAAACGGATCTTCTTCCATGGCTTCTATCTGCAGCGGTTGCCTGGCTATGATGGCTGGCGGCGTGCCAATCAAGGCTCCTGTAGCCGGAATCGCCAATGGCCTGATTATGGAAGGCGACAAATATGTGGTTCTAACCGATATCATGGGCTTGGAAGACCACCTAGGCGACATGGACTTCAAGTGTGCAGGAACTCGCGATGGAATTACTGCCATGCAGATGGATATCAAGATCGAAGGCATTACCAAAGACATCATGCGCATCGCCCTGGAAAAGGCCAAAGCCGCCAGATTCCAGATTCTGGACATCATGGCCGATTGCCTGCCCGAACCCAGAGCTGAGCTTGCTCCTCACGCACCCAGAATTGAATCTTTCAAGGTTCCCGTGGATAAGATTGGCGAAATCATCGGGCCTTCTGGCAAGATGATAAAATCCATCATTGAAGTTTGCCAGGTAGCCATAGACATCAGCGACGACGGTACAGTACGTATCCTTTCACCCGATAAAGCCTCCATCACCAAAGCCAAAGACATGATCCAAGGCATCGCCGTGGACCCCGTGGAAGGTCAACTGATGGAAGGTCCAGTTACCCGCATCGAACCTTACGGAGTTTTCGTAAAGGTTCTGGGCGGCGTGAAAGAAGGCATGGTGCATGTTTCTCAGATGCATACCAGCCGCATTAACCATCCGCTTGATATGGTAAAAATGGGCGATATCGTTCACGTAAAATCCCTGGGTATGGACAAAGGCAAGCTTTCACTCACCATGAAAGGTGTGGAAGGCAATCCCGAGCCTGATCCCAATGCTCCCAAAGACCGGCCTGAAATGCAGCAACGGCCTCCCCGCAGAGATGACCGGGGTGGTGACCGGGGACGCAGAGATGGTGGTCGCGGGGGAGATAGATTCCGTCGTTAACCAAGACAAATCAATAAACTATAGGGTCACAAGGAGCTAATTCCTGTGACCCTTCTTAAACTAACAAGGAGATAACCATGGATTATAAAGTAGCCGATCTAAACCTTGCTGCCTGGGGACGAAAGGAAATCGACCTGGCGGAAGTGGAGATGCCAGGCTTGGTAACCCTGAAAGAACGGTTCCGTCATGAAAAACCTCTGAAAGGCGCAAAGATTACTGGCAGTTTGCACATGACAGTACAGACTGCAGTTCTGATCGAAACCCTGGTTGAGTTGGGCGCTCAGGTGCGTTGGGCAAGTTGCAACATCTTTTCAACACAAGACCATGCCGCAGCAGCCATAGCAGCCAGGGGAATTCCGGTATATGCCTGGAAAGGCGAAACATTGCAGGAATATTGGTGGTGCACCTACATGGCGCTGGCTTGGGATGGCGGCCCCGATTTGATCGTAGACGATGGGGGAGACGCCACATTGATGATCCATGAAGGTTACCGCCTGGAAGAGCTTTACCGGCAAACTGGTTCTATGCCGGTTGTTGATGCCGAAAACGAGGAACTGAAAATCGTGCAACAACTCCTGATCGATAATCTGGCCAGCGACCCCCAGCGTTGGCACAAAGCTGCCAGGAACCTGAAGGGGGTTAGCGAAGAAACCACTACTGGCGTTCACAGGCTTTATCAGATGCAGGAAAACGGCATCTTGCTATTCCCGGCAATTAACGTAAACGACAGCGTTACAAAAAGTAAATTTGACAACCTCTATGGTTGCCGTGAATCCCTGGCCGACGGCATAAAGCGCGGAACGGACATCATGGTGGCTGGCAAGATAGTAATGGTCTGCGGTTATGGAGACGTTGGCAAAGGCTGTGCCCAATCAATGCGCGGTTTTGGAGCCAGAGTGGTGGTCAGCGAGATTGATCCCATCTGTGCTTTGCAGGCAGCCATGGAAGGCTATGAAGTGAATACCCTGGACAATCTGGTGGAAACTGCGGACATTTTCGTTACCGCCACAGGCAATTGCGACGTGATTCGCGTAGATCACATGCTAAAGATGAAAAACAACGCCATAGTCTGCAATATTGGCCATTTCGACAATGAAATTCAGGTAAGCAAGCTTTACGAGCTGGAAGGCGTGGAAAAAGTAAACATCAAACCTCAAGTGGATCTGATCAAATTACCCAACGACAAGTCTATAATCCTGCTTTCCGAAGGAAGGCTGGTTAATCTGGGAAATGCCACCGGTCACCCCTCCTTCGTGATGAGTTGCTCTTTCAGCAATCAGGTGCTGGCCCAGCTTGAGCTTTGGAATAATGCCCATGAGATTGGCGTCTATACGCTTCCCAAGAAGCTGGATGAGGAAGTGGCAAGGCTTCATCTGGAAAAGCTGGGAGTAGAATTGACCCATCTCAGCAAAAAACAGGCTGCCTACATAAATGTTTCCATCGAGGGGCCATACAAACCCGAGCACTATCGTTATTAAAGGGCTACCAGCTTGGCAACTCACAAACCTGTGCATGTGGACGAGCTTTTCGGTGAGCTAAAACTCTATGAGGATGATTTTGTCTGGACGGTTGTGCACACGAAGCCAAAGTGTGAAAAGAAATTAGCCGAGTATGCACGAATGAACAATGTACGCTACTATCTGCCCCAGTTCACCGCCACACGCATTTATCAGCGGCGCAAGGTCAGTTTTGATACTGTAATGTTTCCCTCCTACATCTTCCTGGTGCTAGACCACACCGCCAAGCAAAAGATTCAGATTTCCGGCTTCACGACTTCATTTATCAAAGTTCGCTCACAAGCAGAGCTAATTCAGGAACTAAGGGCCATTCACGGCACCATGGAGCAGGATGTGGAGGTAAAACCCGGCATCTGGCTGAGCAAAGGCCTGGAAGTGGAGATTACGGACGGGCCCCTTAAGGGCATGCATGGAGTGGTAGAAGACCACGACAAGCTTGAGGAAGTCCGTTTACAGGTAAATATCCTGCGTCAGGCGGTGATCGTAAAAGTGGACGCCAGGCAAGTGAAAATCCTCAGTGAATTTGAAATAGTGGAGTGAAAAATGAAGATCATGATCACAGGCGGAGCAGGATTCATAGGTTCACATGTTGCCGATGCCTTCATCAGAGCCGGGCACGAGATAATTATCGTGGACAATCTGTCTACAGGCTACCTGAAAAATGTGAATCCCCAAGCCCGTTTTTACAATCTGGATATCTGCGATCCGGCCCTGGATCAGCTTTTTGCCGAGGAAAAACCCGATATTGTTGATCACCACGCCGCTCAGATTAGCGTTCCGCTTTCTGTAGAAGAACCTTTGAAGGACGTTCAGACCAATGTTTTGGGGCTGGTGAATCTGCTGCAGTGCTGCGCAAAACACAGTGTAAAAAAAGTGATCTACATTTCTTCAGGGGGTGCCATGTATGGCGAAGCCGAGGAATACCCCACTTCTGAAACCTATACTCCCACACCGCTTTCAGTGTATGCGATCAATAAAATGGTGGGGGAAGACTACCTGCATTATTATCGCCATCAGTATGGAATACAATACACAGTCCTTCGCTATGCAAATGTTTACGGCCCACGTCAGGTTTCTCATGGAGAAGCAGGAGTGGTGTCGCTGTTTATCGAGAAGCTTCTCTCAGGATTCATTCCAATGGTTTACCGCTATGATGGAGAACCGGAAGGAATGGTTAGGGACTATGTATTTGTTGGCGATTGCGTTCGGGCAAACTTGCTTGCTCTGAAAAATGGCAATAATACCGCTTTTAACATCGGAACTTGTATTGAGACGACAACCTTAGCGCTTTTCAAGGAAATATCCAGTCAGCTAAACCTTGATCTGGAACCTGGCTACGGCCCTGCCCGCAAGGGAGACCTCCATCGCTCGCTTTTAAACATTTCCAAAGCCGAAAGGGTGCTTGGCTGGAAACCACAAACTCCCCTAAGGGAAGGAATTAAACAAACTATTAGCTATTTCAGGGAGAAAATATGAAACTGGCAGTTATTGGCAGCGGCTATGTGGGACTCACTACCGGGGCCTGCTTTGCAGAAATGGGCAACCAGGTGATCTGCGTGGACAATGATAATACCAAGATCGAGATGTTAAAAGGCGGAAAAGTACCTATCTTCGAGCCAGGTTTGGATGAAATGATCCATCGCAACATGGTTTCAGGCCGCATCAGCTTCACGCTGGATCTGGCTACCGCCGTGAAAAAATCCCAGATTATCTTTATAGCGGTGGGAACCCCTCCCGATGAAGACGGTTCAGCCGATCTGCAGCACGTTTTGGCTGCCGCCAGAGAAATCGCTGCTAGCATGGACGAGCCCAAAATAATCGTAAACAAATCAACCGTCCCCATCGGCACGGCAGATCTGGTTCGCAACGCCATCCAGGAAATATTGGACAGCCGCTCTGTGCAGCTTGGTTTTGACGTGGTTTCCAATCCTGAGTTTCTGAAAGAAGGCGCCGCATTGGACGATTTTATGAGCCCGGACAGAGTGGTGATCGGCACCGACAATCCCAAGGCGGGGGAAACCATGCGCACTCTTTATGCGCCTTTTTGCCGGACTCACGACCGGGTGCTGATCATGGGCATCCGTTCGGCCGAGATGACCAAATATGCCGCAAATGCTCTGCTAGCCACCAAGATAAGCTTTATAAACGAGATTTCCCGCCTTTGCGATGCCTACGGCGCAGATGTTTCCGAAGTACGCAATGGAATCGGAAGCGATACCCGCATCGGCTACAAATTTATCTATCCCGGGGTTGGCTATGGCGGTAGCTGTTTTCCAAAGGATATAAAGGCTTTGATTCACATGGCCGGAAAGGTTGGCTACGATTCCCAGATACTGAAGGCTGTGGAAGAGGTGAACAAAGCTCAGAAGAGAGTTTTGGTGGATAAGCTGACAAAGCATTTTGGCACAGATCTGTCGGGTAAAACCTTCTGCGTATGGGGTCTGGCATTCAAGCCCCAAACCGACGACATGCGGGAGGCACCGTCGATTGTGATCATCGAAGCTCTTCTAAAGCTGGGAGCAAGGATAAAAGCCTATGATCCTGTGGCTATGCAGGAAGCGGCGAAAACACTCGGCACAAATCCCTCCATTTGCCTGTGCGAGGATGAATACAGCGCTCTAGAAGGCAGCGATGGCCTGTTGTTGATCACTGAGTGGCATCAATTCCGTTATCCGGATTTTAACCGCATGGCTGAACTCATGCGTAACAAAGTTATCTTTGACGGCCGTAACCTCTACAGCCCCAGCACCGTGAAAGAACTGGGCTTTTCCTACTACGGAATAGGCCGCAGCTAAAGCCTTCGCAGACCTTCCTTGCTGATCTCGCGTCTGTTTCTCGAAATCCTCCCGAAAGCCCCCCTGATCTGATACGGGAGGCTTTCGGGAGGCAGATGGGTGGAATAGGGGAGGCCAGCAAGGATCAATCCCGGGCAGCATCCATAAATACTTCCGCGATGGTGGGGTGGGCATGCACAGCAGCGGCAAGGTCATAAACCGTTCCCTCTAGTTGCATCAGAATTGAGGCTTCTGAAATCAAATCTGTGGCGTTGGCACCGGCAATCTGAACCCCCAACACCTGCTGGTATTTTGGCTCGTAAAGCAGCCGGATAAAGCCTTCCGAATTGCCTTCAGCCAAGGCTTTACCATTTGCGTTGAAGCCAAATTCCCGGCTGAGGTACTCCTGTCCCCGATCCCTGAGTTGTGGTTCGGTTAGTCCGATCTGTGCCATTTCAGGCTCTGTATATATGTTTATAGGATAGTGAGAAGTGATGTCGTTATTTATCCCATTTATGCTGTTGATTATGCTAATGGCCTGATAGGAGGCTACATGCGCCAAATAGCTCCTACCGTTGACATCACCTGCTGCAAAGATATTTGGTTCAGAAGTTCTATATTGATCATCTGTTTGCAGATATCCATCTTGAGTGGCAAGCTTGATCTCCATTCCGGGAAGAACAGCTTTCCGCAAACTGCAATTAATCACTGCGTCATAAGGATAGAAATTATCTGCGTGTTTTATAGTATCGGGCTGTACCTGAACATCCGCGGCCTGCAGAATGGCGATTTTATCCTTTTTAAGCCTCTTCAGCATGAACGCTTCCAGATATGGATCTATCCCAGGTATTAAAGGAGCATCGCTTTGCACAATCAGGGGTTTTTTACCAAGCATACTGAAAAACTGCGCCAGTTCGGCAATGATCGCCCCTCTGCCATAGAGAACCGGTTTCTCCGGAAGATATTCGGCGGAAAGCAACTCATCAATCTCGATTGATTTGGGGAACAGCTCTTGTTTGGCAGGACGCGACCCTGTGGCGATAATTATGTTTTTTGCTTCGTAGATGGCATTCCCAGCTTTAACTTTGGTGGGGGAGACGATGCTTGCTTCGGCTTTCAGGAATTCCACGGCGTTCTTTTTCCAGAGATATTCGATTCCCCGGCTCAATTTGGCCACAATCTGCTGGCTGCGTTTCTGGGCTTTTAGCCAATCGAAGCTCAGCTTATCCGGTTCAAGGCCCGAAATACCAAAATCTGCGGCTTGGTCGATAATCCTACGGTAGAATCGAGCGCTTTCCAATAGAGATTTGGTGGGAATACAACCCCAGTTCAGGCACATACCGCCGATATACTGCTTGTCTATCACCAAGGTCTTCAGTCCGGTTTGCCCGGCCCTAATGGCAGCCACGTAGCCAGCCGGACCAGAGCCAATAATTATCAGATCGTATTTCATGCTTCTCCTCCTTCTTTAGCCCAGATCAACAGCGGTTCTTTAAGCATGCTCAGCACTTCATTCAAAAATCTGGCCACCTCTCCGCCGTCCACTATCCGGTGGTCGACGCTCATGGAGATGGGCATCACCTTTCCAGGAACCACCGCGTTATCCTTAATAACGGGCTTGTCGGCAATGCGGCCAATGCCCAGGATAGCGCTTTGAGGGTAGTTGATCACTGGCACGGCAAAATAGCCACCTATTGAGCCATAGCTGGTTATGCTGAATGTGCCGTCCTTCAGGTCGCTGAGATTTAGCTTGCGCTCCCGGGCTTTTTCTGCCAGATTGGAGATTTCCCTGGCGAGCTGAGACAAGCTCTTTTGATCCGCATTGCGGATAACTGGAACAACCAGACCATCTTCGGTATCCATAGCCAAGCCGATGTTAATCGCTTTTTTGTAGATAATCCGCTCGTTATCCAGATCAAGCTCGGCATTCATAACGGGATGGCTCTTGAGAGCGATTGCCACAGCCTTTATAATAAAGGGCAAATAGCTGAGCTTTATCCCTTCCGGATTATCGTTGATAGCTTTTCGGAATTCCACCAGACGTGATACCTCCACCTCGTCCATTACGCTCATGTGAGCGGCATTGTGTTTGGAGCGCAGCATGTTTTTGGCGATAGTTTTTCTGATTTGTGATATTGGCACTATCTCGTTTTCAGCCATCTGCACCAAGTTTTGCTCTGATTTGGCTGGCATTGGATGATGCCGGTGCTTTTCGACGTCTTTGGTAGTTACTCTTCCAGCCGGACCTGATCCAGCTATGAGGTTAATATCCAAGCCCAGTTCCCTGGCCATGGCCCGGGCGACAGGCGTTGCCAGAACCTTGCGGGATTTTTCTGAGAGCGTGTCCCGCTGAACCAAACCTTCGGTACCAGCCGGAAGATAGGATCCGTCTCCGGCCACTTCGATTGTGCCAACCACCCCAAAGCCTTTTTCTTCCACCTGAGTTTCTGTAGCTTTGGCTGGTTCGGTTTTGGCCTGCTCCTGGGCTTGAACACCCTCTAATCCCTCAATGTCTATTTCCACCAAAGCGCTGCCAACCTTTACTGTTTCCCCCGGAACTCCAAAGCGCTGGGCGATTATCCCGCCTTTGGGACTGGGGATATCTGTTACCACTTTATCCGTTTCCATTTTAACCAAGGGATCACCAGAGGCGATGCTCTGTCCTTTTTCCACGTACCACTCGATTATTTTACCTTCTTCCAGGCCTTCC
>Ga0302252_1000734_pt1 | contig 24776 bp, 24 predicted proteins | sample AAG_RA_Leu_MG_FD_193511 | JGI IMG/M metagenome (GOLD analysis project Ga0302252, IMG submission 193511) | Enriched activated sludge microbial communities from anaerobic digester in WTTP, New Holstein, Wisconsin, United States - AAG_RA_Leu | ecosystem: Engineered > Bioreactor > Anaerobic >...
AACTATGGCAATTACCAGGAATGAAGAGGCAGTATCACCGGTCATTGGTGTGATCTTAATGGTCGCAATCACGGTGATTCTCGCGGCAGTCATCGCCGCGTTCGTGTTCGGTATGGCAGGAAACATTTCCAAGACCAAGGTCGTTGCAGCAACGGCCCAGCAGCCCGATGCAACCCACATCGTCATGACCTACCAGGGTGGTCAGGATGCACAGACTTGTGTTGGTGTCTACTGGACGATTACCATGGCAAGTGGTGCTGTTTCAACAGGACTTATGGGTTCGACCACTGCGACAGCAGATCCGCTCACTGTAGGTACTGGATTAACCCGTACTGGTAGCTCCGGAAAAGACCACGTTGTCGGTACAGCGTACTTCTCTGACGGAACCCAGCAGGTTATCCTTGATAACACCATCTAATTCTTTTTTTCTCGTATTCTTCTTAATGTCATTATTCGAATTAATTAATGACATGGTGTGCCAGCTTTCCAGTTGTAGTTTTGGGAATTCTCTGATTTGAACTTCTGTGAAAATCAGTCTTAGACAACAATTTTGGCTGCTGAAGCCCGAAAATAATTTAGCACACATTTCAAATTGGGATTCATCCAGAAAATTATGCGTCTGGTTTCGCTCTTTTATCCTTATAAAAACGGGAATCATATATTTCCGATGAAAACTTCAGGTTAATTAGGAAAGTGACTTTGAAAAAAATCATTGAGGCGGGGATAATACTTCAGAATTATCACCCAAATACATAGGAAAATAATTCCAACAGGAAGCGATCTGCCCGAAGCACCCGTCAACATCCACCCGTACTGGAACATACAGGAAATCAGGTAACAGACACAACATGCGATCAATCCCAAACAAATTTGGTTATAATAATCCCTTCGCTTGCCTACAGCAAATACCATGCTAAAAATTGTGGTAGATGCCAGTAGAAACGTGCCCAGTATCCAAATCAGTATAGATAGGGCAGTTTTTCCAGAATAAATCCCATTCATTACGTATTGTGCATCGCTGGTGAGGGGAATGAGGGAGTTTCCGTATGCAGTTACCTGATAGCGGAACGTTGCAAACTGAACACCTATCCCGGTATCAGTTCCAATCAGATATACCTGAAAAGGGAAGAACAGGAAAATGATACACAGGAGTATCGCAAGAAGATGTTGCTTCACAACCGGTTATTTCTGCAGTAGAGTTTTTATTCGTATTGATTGGATTCTTTGCAAAAAAATTGGAATGATTTATCTTCGATAAAACGAAAGACTGTATCCTAACCATGGATTGGGACAATATTATCGATAATTGTCAATCGTTCGTCACCCGCCATCAGGTTCATTGCATCGTTTTCCTTATTGTATTCTTCACAGCCCTGACATTTCTCCATCCAGTTATAATTCTAAATGACGAATGGATAACCGTAAACCAGATGAGCCAGTTACACGCAGGTCACCAGGTAATAATCAATGAAGGAAAATTTGGTTTGTGGGAAAATGGAACGATCTCCCAATATTTTGAAAAAAAATCAAATATTCTTGCATATTCTGTGTTTCAACCACTGATATCTATTCCTGCATTCTGGATGATTGACTTGACCGGGGCACATTATCCATTTTTTCTTCTCTATCTCTGGTCCATGGCAGGTTTCATACTAATTTTGTATGCAGGTTACCTTTTTCAAAACCACATCTTTTTGAAGAAATATTGGGCGGGATTATTCTTTGTTTTCGGTGCATTTCTCCTTTTTTTCATCAATTTATATTATTATGTCTCATTTCCTGTTTCTACAACTGATGCATTGAATGCAGCTCCTGAAGTTGCTGCAATTGTTCTTACCAATCTTATTCTCTTATCTATCTCTGCGGTACTCATTTACGACATCAACTATTCTTTTTTCAATGAAACCGGTTATTCGTTTTTCGGTACTGTTGTCACATTGTCATGCTCATCATTTTTTTTCTGGGTGACGGGTTGCAAGGACCATGTTCTTGTCTTTTTCATTTTTACTGCAGTGTTATTTAGTATCGTAAAATTTCATAAAGGCAGAGACCTCTGGTTCTTTACCTTGGCATTTTTATTTTCCGGCCTGCTTGCCTGGGCAAGACCCGAACTGGCATTTTTTGTATTTCTTGCGCTATGCCTGTACTGGCTCCATATTTTTTATCATTGCCGGAGCACCAAAAGAGCGACAACGGAGTACCTGAAGTTCTTTTCTGCCCCATTTTTTACATTAATCGGTGCCCTGCCCTTTTTCACCAATAACCTCATGGTCACGAAGAACATTTTCCTGCCTGCATGGATATTGTGGAGCGATACAAACTTTGTCTCCACTTCTGGCGAATCAATCAGCGGTTCAGTAATATCAATTTCTGGAGGAAATCCATTCAATACGATTTTTGGGTTATTTCGAAAAATGGTTGTAATCGATCCCTCCACATTTTTCGGTGATCTTGTTGGTGTCTTTACCCACGCTGAAAATGGTAGTATTGGTATTTTTTCCCTTTGTCCGCTGTTTCTGGTAACTCTTGTTGTAATTACTATTTTGGTTGTAATGAAGAGAGTTCAGGTCTCACCAGATGAGAAAAACGATATTTTTCTCATATTACTCATGGCAGCTGCTGTTTTCATTACCTATGCGATTGAGATCAGGAGTCTGAATATCAGTCACGGGGTTATTCCAGATATACGGTATTTGTCGCCTATTTATCTTCCCTTAAATCTGCTAGGTCTGATTTTCTTCAGAAAACTATCGGCTGTTTCAGGCCGTTACATAATGATTCTGAAGATGATCGTCGTTCTCTGGGTAATCGAGATACCAATCTCATTGGTATTGGTTTCGCAATACTATCGGGATTACCAGAATCAGGTCAGTTACCTAAAAGGTCTGAACGCCGGTTTTTCAATGATATTACTGACAGCATGCATTTTTTTGGTATTATTGATAATTTATTGTGAACTGAACCAGAAGAGGGTTATAATAACCAGTTTTGGGATTGCAATATTATGTTCCCTTCCAGTTATCTGGCAGATTAACGCTTCCTTTCTTTTAAGAGTTTTTAGTACTGGTGCCGGGTATTCTTACATTATTCCAGTTGTTAGGGTAATTTATCAAATCATTGTTACAAATTTTTTGATTATCTAGCAAATTTCCTCTAATTTTTATTTCAAAATAACAATATTCAGTTTTTCTGAATCCAAAACGTAATATAGGGGGGAGAAAAAGAATTATTGGTAATTAATGAAATATCGCACTGATGCCCAATTCTGCAATGAGGTGGCAGTCTCACCAACAATCGGTGTTGTCCTTATGGTTGCGATCACAGTAATCCTCGCTGCCCTGATAGCATCCGTATTGTTTGGCATGGTCACAAATATCCCGAAAACAAAGACCGTTGCAGCAACGGTAACCCAGTCTGATGCGTTTTACTTAATTGTTACCTATCACGGGGGGCAAGACCAGAAAACATGTGTTGGGATCCGTTGGGATCTTACCGATTCAACCGGGTCCACCCAGATGACAGTTATGGGCCATACCTCCCCATCTTACGGCACTCCGTTAGAAGTTGGTTCCGAACTCACTGTTCCTGGCAGTTTTCAGGGAAAAGACCATGTTATTGCAACAGCATATTTCATGGATGGAACACAACAGGTTATTCTAGATAACTTCATATAATTGATCTGATATATACCAATTCACGCTGTATTTATCCGACGAGTTAATTAGTTAATAGTAGAGAAAATCATTGTGTACAACGATCACACCATTGCGGTCGTCATCCCGGCTTACAACGAAGAACTCCTTATTGAAGATACCCTTCATTCAGTCCCGCACTTCGTTGACCGGATTTTTATTATCAACGATGCATCCACTGATAATACCCAGAAAATAATCGGTGAGACCTCAAGGAAAGATTCCCGGATTATGCCGATTATCCATGCGAAGAACTCCGGTGTCGGTGCTGCAATCGTTTCCGGATATAAACAGGCACTACAGGAACGGATTGATATTACCATAGTCATGGCCGGGGACAATCAGATGGATCCTGAAGTGATGCCCTCGCTTCTCGATCCAATTATCCAAAACAAAGCCGATTATACGAAAGGCAACCGCCTGCTCAGCCCGGAATATCGGAAAGGAATGAGCCGCTGGAGGTTTTTCGGAAATACTATACTTACCTTCATGACAAAATTTTCATCTGGTTACTGGAAACTGATGGACCCCCAGAATGGGTATACGGCAATATCTCTCAAAGCCCTTGAAAGGCTAAATCTTGATAAGATATATCCAAGGTACGGATATTGCAACGACCTGCTCGTCAAGCTGAATGTATTCGGATTCAGGGTGATGGACGTTGAAATGCCGGCACGGTATGGCAGGGAACAATCGAAAATTCGATATGGCCCGTATATCGGTAAGGTCTCATGGCTCCTCTTTAAGGACTTCCTGTACCGGTTGCGTATGAAATATGTCGTTTTAAGTTTCCATCCGCTCGTTATATTCTATCTTTTCGGTATGTGCCTGGCACTGGCTGGGTTTTGTGCCGGGTTATATACAATCTACTTTGTCCTTATCGATCATGGACCCTTATTCATCCGGGCGGTCCTTTCACTTCTGATCTTTGCGCTGGGGATACAGTTCCTATCATTCGGGCTGATGTTTGACATCCAGGAGAGCCGGGATATTTCACTATCTGACTGGGAACAGTAATCTTGTATCCCGGCCGGATTGTGTTTTTCCCAATAGACAAAAACAGTGAGTGGATATGAAAATTGCAATCCTTACCAGTTCTTTCCCGGATTCACCGGGTCATTATCACGGGAATTTTATCTTCTACCAGGCAAGAGGACAGGTTGAACTTGGTCACGAAGTCCATGTTATCTGTCCACATAAACCGGGGTTGCCGTTTTCGGAAACTATGGATGGAGTCATCGTCCATCGTTTTCCGTATTTTTTGCCCTATTCGCTTGAGCGGTTAACCTCGGATTCCGGCATGGTATCAGCACTCTCGCATTCTGTTCTTGCCTGGATTCAGGTACCGTTTTTCTTATTGAGCCAGTGGTATCATACAGACCGGGTTATCCGCCGGTATTCAATCGATCTGGTTCATGCGCACTGGATTATTCCCCAGGGACTTGCCGCGATGATCTGTTCAAAAACCAGAAACCTGCCCTTCGTTATCACATCTCATGTAGCGGACGTCCAAGTGTTTTCTTCGGGGCTATTACCCCGGCCTTTGTTAAAAATTTTATTATCTGGTGCGGATGTAGTCACGACAAATAGTACTTTCACGAAAAACGAGATTGAAATCCTGATAAAAATCCCCTGCCCGTGCAAGGTTATCCCGATGGGGGTATATATACCCAAGGATGCCGGTAAACCCGTACCTGAACCAGATGCGCCAGTAATCCTCTTCGTTGGTCGTTTGATCCCTTGGAAAGGAGTTGATATCCTTATACGGGCTATGACGCTTGTCATCAGGAAAGAACCGTATGTAAGACTGGTTATTGTTGGTGAAGGTCCGGAACGAATGTCTCTTGAATACCTTGTCAAGCAACTGGGAATCGAGAATAATGTGATATTTACGGGTCGAATTGATGATCGGAGTCTCTCCAACCAGTATTCGCATGCATCAGTCCTTGTCCTGCCATCGCGGAAATCCCGGGGTATGGTTATGGAGGGCCTGGGTATGGTACTCCTTGAAGCAATGTCTAGAAATATTCCAGTGATCGGGACAAACGTGGGAGGAATTCCGGACATCATCGATGATGGTAAGAATGGATTTCTCGTTCCCCCGGATGATGAAAAAGCTCTTGCAGAAAAAATACTGCAGATAGTCAGTAATCCGGACTTAATCGGTCGCTTCCGGGATGCCGGGTTTGATACAATAAAAACCCGTTTTTCCTGGGCAGAAATCTCCAAAAAATTTTCAGCAGTTTATTCTCAGGCAGGAGACAGGTAGGCATTCAATAATGGAGTACCAAGAACATTATTCCCAGAATGATCCTACATTATTGGATTTTAACCGAAGGCTCATTAAAGCGAAAAAGATCGCAAGTGTTATTTCAGATTTTACGAAAATAAACCCGGATACCTGCATCTTTCTGGATATCGGTTGTTCGGCAGGAATTAATACGGTATATTTTGGTACACTTGTGAAAGAATCAGTTGGAATTGAGTTTGATTCTGAAGCAGTGAAAATTGGCAATGCTCAAAAAAACAAAAATGTTACTTTGCTCATTGGTGATGCGATTCATCTCCCGTTCAAGGATGAGATATTCGAGGTGGTCATTTGTAATCACATTTATGAGCATGTTCCCGATGCGCAGATATTAATGGATGAGGTATACCGCATTTTGAAGCCCGGGGGAATATGTTATTTTGGAGCCACAAACCGGTTCTGCTTTATCGAACCTCATTATCAATTGCCATTCCTGTCCTGGCTGCCAAAACCTATTGCGAATTGCTATCTTTCAGTTCTCCATAGGAAAACTCCGTATTATGAAAACCTGCGGTCATATTATGGAATCAGGGCTCTTTTCTCAGGGTTTTCTGTGAAGGAATATACTGTGGAAATTATCAGAAACCCGGATCGTTTTAATGCGGGCGATATAGTGAAGGAAGGATCCATTTTCCGGTATATACCAAAGGTCATCTGGATAGTTCTTATGCCCATTATTCCGACATACATATTTGTATTGAGCAAATCAAAAAAGGATTGACACACTCAAAATGAAAATTTGTATTCGGCAGATTCGTGGAAATTCAGGCACTGATGTGTGGGCCAATACGTTATCATCTGGATTACAACGGGCTGGGCATCAATGTGTCGTGGATTTACGATCAATCCTATACCAGTTCGTCCCTGCGGACTTATCATTATTGAAAAACGAAAAGGAATTTGGAATAATTCATGGTAATTCGTGGAACGCGTATGCATTCAAAGAGGGTTGTCCTCTTGTAGTTACGGAACATCTTGTCGTTCATGATCCTGCATATAATCCCTACCGGACTTTCCCTCAGAAGATATTCCACCATTGGATTTACCGTTGTGAGCAGCGTTCTTTCGAAGCGGCTGATGCCGTGGTCTGTGTCAGTGATTATTCAAAAGAAAAAGTGGAAGATGCATTTGGATGTTCCAATTGCAAACGAATTTATAACGGAATCGATACTGATCGCTTCTCTCCGTCTGGGTCTTGTGAGAGACCATTGGAAATCCCTGATAATAAGATTGTCCTCTTTTTTGCAGGCAATCTTTCAACACGTAAAGGTGCGGATTTACTTCCAAGTATAATGAATCAGCTTGATGACCGATTTATACTGGTTCTGGCATCCGGCTATCAACATCGCACAGTTCATGAAAACCATCGTATCATCAACCTTGGTCATCTAAATCTTGCATCTTTGATTAATATGTATAATATATGTGACATATTTCTCACCCCCACTCGTCTTGAGGGGTTCGGCCTTTCAATTGCCGAGGCAATGTCCTGCGCGAAGCCGGTCGTTGCTACGAATTGTTCATCTATACCGGAACTTGTTGTTGATGAAAAAGGCGGATTTCTTTGTGAAATTGATGATGTTGATATGTTTTCGAAGAGAATCCGTTATCTATCCGAAAACCCGGATGTACGGGAACAGATGGGAAAATTCAACCGGGAACGTGTGCTGACATCATTTACCCAGAGCCAGATGGTCAAGAATTATTTACAATTATATCAATCGCTTATTGAATAGTAAAAACCACTTTTACGGATACTATAATGATACTAAAAGAAACCAATACGAAAAATCCTGTTATTTCAGTAATTACCGTCTGTTATAATTGTTCCAACACCATTGAAGGAACAATAAAGAGCGTTTTGGAACAACAATACCCATTTATTGAATATATTATCATTGATGGTGGTTCGACCGATGGAACCCAAGAAATTGTTAAAAAATATTCCGAGAAAATCAATGTTTTTGTATCAGAAAAAGACTCAGGGATCTATGATGCAATGAATAAGGGTTTAGCACTAGCACAAGGTGATATTATATTTTTTCTAAATAGTGGTGATTGCTTGCACTCTGCATTTATTTTTAATGAGATATCTGAATATTCTTTAAAAAATCCTGATTCTAACCTTCTACTTGGAGATATCATCAACTATGATGGAGAGAGGGATGTTTTCTGCAGTATGAAACGAGAAAACAACATTCAGTATTTCACTTATCCTATATGTCACCAGGCATTGTTTGCAAAAAAGAAGGTATTTGATAAAATTGGTGGGTTTAATATGCAATATTCCATTTTTGCCGATCGGGATTGGATATTTCGTGCTGTTTTCGTTCAAAATTTTCAGATAACTCATATTCCTATTACAGTATGTAAATATCTCATGGGGGGATTCAGTACTAATCGTAATGAAAAATTTCATCGGGAACGAATTCATCTTTTTTCCCAATATTGTTCAAATTCCAAATTTCTTTATCAGTTAGTAAAAAAACCTATAGAATTGATTCACGTAATTGGATTGATCCTGTTTTCTACTGTCAATGTAATCTTGAAGAGAATTGTTCCCTGAGTATGTGTAAGCATCCCTTCTCAAGATATTTCTGAAATTATTTGATAAATGGTATCAGATTTCTTGAATTATCCGATTTTTCTTTCAAATTCATCGAGAAGTGAGAGAATCTCCCTCGCATAATTATCAGATGTCCATGATCTTGCCCTCTGAAGTCCTTTCTCTCGGATTTTTTGTCTGAATTGCTCATCTGAACTGAGTCTCTCAATCGCGTCTGCAATAGATTTCGGATCGAGTGGATTGATCAGGATGGCAGCATCACCCAGTTGCTCTTTTGCACCCGGGATATCGGATGCAATAACAGGACACCCGAGTGCAAATGCTTCAAGTGGAGGAATATTGTCAGGACCAAATAAAGTGGGGAACAGCATTGCCGAAGCATTTTGGTATAAGGAAATCAAATCTTGCCGGGAGACAAAGCCGAGTGTGTGAACATAATCAGAGAGATTGTGTTTAATAATTGCGTTTTGAATAATCGCCAGATTTCCTTTATCGGATCCAATAAAGACCAATGAGATTTTTCTCTGGAATTGATTGTGTAAAATATCAAGAGCTCGTATACAATTCACATGGTTCTTATGGAGCCAGAATTGGGCTGGATACAATAAAAATTCCCCTTTGATTCCGTTTTTTTGAAGTATGTCGGACTCTTTGTTCGTTGGTTGAAGAACGTCCAATGGTGTTGGGAGGGGAGTAATTTTGATTCTATCAGTAGGAATTCGATAAAAGCAGTGAATTTCGTTCATGCCTCGATGAGTGCCCGTCAGGATAAATGTACTCCTGGGAAGGACTTTCTGATAGTATCGTTCCCGGATCTCCCATTCACCATTTTCACTGACTTCCGGAAACCATGGCTGGACGCGGTGCTGAAGATCCCATACCGGAGTCATAGATGGGATATCAACAATTCCATGTTTTGGGTGGAGAAAAATAATGAAATCAATATTGAATCTCCGAATACTATTCATCAAAGGTAAAAATCTGAAATAAATTTTTGTAACAAGAATCGAATTAAATGCAAGATAGAACTGCTCTATCAACCTGATTAACAAATTATTTTTTGGAATCCGGAAATATTCGATTTTTTTGTCAAAATTCTCGTTCTCAATGCGGAAATGTGGATCCGAACTGAAAATTAAAAAATCATGATTTGTCGTGGGGGCCAGTTTTACTATCGATTCTAGTACTGCATGTTCATATGTATATCCCCCGCCGCTCTCTTGGGGATTAGTCGAGACGAATATTCCGACTCTCATATGCTTTCATTTCGTTTTTTGTTCGAACGATATTTCTTGGATTTGTTTTTCTTCACTAGTTTAACATCATTTTTCACGTCGGATGAGTTTGGAGTTGAAACGAGACAAACATTCCACGTATCTTCGGATGGTTCCTTTTGAATGTCAGGAAATGCCCGAATTTTCATTATTGATAATCCGCATGAGTTAAACAGAATATGAAGTTCCTGAAAGAAGAAAAAACGCATCTGGTGTTCTTCAGAAATATCCCGATTGAGATGGTCATTTACTAATGTAATGAGACGAAACTTGACGGTCACGATGTGGTGTAAGCTGTCTAGGATCCCCTGTGAGGTTCGAATTATTCTTTCATCTCCGTGTTCTGTAATTCTTACCCGATCACCAGGTTTCTGGTGTAATACTGCCGGACCGTACCAGACGTCACAAATAAATAATCCCCCGGGTTTCAGACTTTTACGAACAGTATTGAGGGCCTGAACAAGATCATCATTATTCGAAAGATACCCCAATACTGCAAACATCATGATGATGATATCGTATTGGTGCTCACTCTGGAATGTTTGAATACTTGAATTTATGAATGAACAATTGAGATGTTCATCATCCGACTTCTCCCGAGCGATTTTGAGCATTTCACGAGATTGATCTACACCGGTAACTGAGTATCCCCTACGAGCAAGTCGCAGTGCATGATTACCAGTTCCGCAACCAAGATCAAGTATGGTTCTTGGATTACTTTGATAATGATTTTGAATTATCTGCTCAATCAGATCACATTCTTTGTCATAGTCCTTATCCTGATAAAGAATATCATATGTAGAAGAGTATTCTTTCCCAAAGACTGTCGTGGTCATGGGCAAAGTACCTCATGAACTGTACCTGAGATTAATTGAATTTGGCTATCGGTCAATGTAAGCCCAGACGGCAGGTAAAGACCTTGTTGTGCGATCCTTGTCGTAACCGGATAATTCTCGTTATTGAACAGGCCAAGTTCTTTCAAAACCGGCTGTTCATGCATACCGATGAAGAATGGACGTGTATCGACTCCTCTCTCGAATAATGTATTCGCAAATTCTGCACTGGTCATCCCGGTTGTTTCTGAAAGAACCAGTCCATACATCCAGTACACATTCCTTGCCCAGGATTCTTGAACCGGTAACTCAATTCCCGGCAGGTCCTGAAGTAAACGAGAATACATATCAGCAATGTGACGTTTTTGTCGAAGTATTGCATCAATCCGATCAATCTGGGCAAGACCAATCGCGGCCTGGATGTTTGTCAAGCGATAATTATTTCCAAGATGGTTGTGCAAGAACCGTCGGGGAGGCTGGAAACAAAGATCCCGATAAGCCCGTGCCTTTTTCGCAAGAGTCTCATCGTCTGTAAGTACCATGCCTCCCTCACCAGTTGTAATAATCTTGTTTGCATAAAAACTGAAACAACTCAGGGTACCAAAACTGCCGCATCGTTTCCATTCATTGCCCCGTCGTGAATGGTATTCAGCGCCGTGGGCTTCTGCAGCATCTTCGATTATTGTCAGGTTGTGATCTTCAGCAAGATCGAGCAGGGGATCCATATTGACCGGATGACCGTAGATATGGACTGGCATAATTGCCCGTGTTCTGGATGTAATCTTTTCTTGGACTTCGTTAACATCCATTGTCCAGGTTTTTGGATCACAATCAACAAGGACTGGTTTTGCATTATTCTTGATAATCGCAAGGGCACATGAGATGATGGTGAAACTGGGCAGTATTACTTCATCACCCTTTTTCAGGTCAATGCAGTACGCAGCAACATCGAGCGCGGTCGTTCCGTTACTGACCGCAATCCCCTGTTTTTTCCCGCAATATGTAGCCCACCGTGATTCAAATTCATTGATGTATTTACCCGCAGATGAGATCCAGCCGGTTCGAATACAATCTGTAACGTACTCAAGCTCTTTTTCCTTTAAGAGAGGTTCATTGACCGGGATCATGATTTGGTTCCTGTAAAGCGGACTTTATCCTTATCACTGCAATAGGGTCCTTGTTTGACTTCAATCATTTCGGTTTCTTCAAGGAATTCAAACCCGTGTCCTCCTGATGCAAGGAGGATAACATCGCCGGATTTGAGATCGCGACTGGTGAAAAATGATCGGTCTTGATTATAGAAGTTTACTCTTACGCGGCCTTTTTTAATAAACAGGGTTTCCTGAGTGAAACTTACCTCCCTTTTTTGAAGAACGTGAATATGTTCCTGGATTGTATCGCCTTTTTTGTGTTTCATATACCCAAGCTGCTGCGAAAAATCGCCGGGAGTGAAGAATTCAATGTCATCTTTTTCAAATTCATGGCGGAGGATAATGGCAATAATTTGATTATTGGAGGATAGTTGTTCAAAGAATTGCATGGTAACCATTTTTTTCTGGTTTTATGTTTCTCATGCAATGTGGTAAATCTATCTCTGTTCTACAATTACCAAATCATTCAAGATAATTTGGTTTTAAAACCCATTCTTGTAGGATTGGCTCGGCAGTCATTGCATTTTGATGAAACAGATACCCTTCAAAATATCCTTGAATATAATAGCTGGTGGGATCGCTCTTGGCTTTCAACCAAAATTTTAAACTACGTCTAATATGTGCCAAACACATTAACAATGTGAAATGGAGATAATAAAAAAAATTATATGATCCTTTTTTTCTGATATCCCGGTAGGAATCAGAAATTCCCTGAAGATAACCTCGTTTTTTCAGATAACTGAATTTCATTCGTTGATTTGAAACATAATGATACACTGAAGCTTTGGGATTGAATTGCGTGCGAAAACCCCTCTTCAGAATGGTGTTTGAAACAGCTGTTTCACCATCTCCACGGTATTTTAAAAGGTGTTCCGGCATACTATCCGGATGAAAACCTCCAATTTCCGCAAGGGTTTTTTTTCGAATTGAAAAGTTACATCCATAGACATAATATGGTGAAATTTCTCTACCCTCTTGCCCGAAATCAATCAGACTATAATGCGGATTTGTAATCCCCCACGGGGTTTTCTGCCAGAGTTGTTCAACCCACTCGGGAGGTTTGGATTCATATCGTGGTAGATTATTTCCACCAACAAGGGCTACGGAGGGATCACTGAATGATTCTGCGATACCTTCAAGCCATGTCGGGAATGCTTCGATATCATCGTCGCCATAAACAAGAATATCCCCGGAGGCAGCGTTCAAACCGGCATGCCTGCCCCGATGTAAACCTGGTTCTGGTTCAAAGATATAGTGAATCTGTGGGATCAATTGGATATAGGACTCCACAATTTCTTTTGTATTATCTGTGGAGCCATTATCAATAACAATGACTTCAAAATTTTGCTGGGGATATGTTTGGTTAACCAGTGAGGTAAGGGCCTTATTTAGCAGATTTGCGCGGTTTCGTGTAGGGATTATAACAGACAGATAGATCATTTCAGCCAGGCCCAGTATAAATTCGGTAATCTGCCTTCTTCACATGCATGAGGGGTAACAAATTCCTTAACAATTTTTTGAACACCCTCTGCCCATCCGATATCATGAAAGATAACTAATGCACCTGGATTTAATTTTGGAAACCATGCTTCAACATCCCGTTTAACCCCCTCATAAGTATGGTCTCCATCAATGAAGAGGAAATCCACTGTGTGATTAAATGTATTTGCGATTTCGATACTTTTTCCCCGTAATGGAATAATGAGATCGGCATAATTTTTTGTATTATTCATGAATTCCTCATATGTATCTCGATGGCCCTCAGTCATAGTATCATTTTGCCACGTGTCTACACAATAAAGAGGACCGTCCTTTTCTGATGAATTAATTCCTGCAGCAATGCAACATGATGACGCCCCCAGATAAGAACCGATTTCAACGAAAGTAGATCCACTTGTTTTCTTTACCAATTCGAATAACGCGGCCTTTTCAAGTGATGTAAGATGTGTCGGAATTCTGTTAATGGAGCGAAACACGTTGAGATGGATACAATAACTGATTTTCAATTGTAACGGTCTCATTATGCATTTTTTCCGGTTTTTGTAAATTCTACTATGACAATACCAGAGCGTTTGAGTAATGTTTCCCAATGAAAATAAAAAATGATGTTATCAAGAAGGCGTCCAATAACTCCCGCAACTTTCTGGGCGTTTGTCATCATCCTATTATTATGCATTCCTTCCCATGTACATCCAAAGAGCGAAGTGAGCGCGAAATAAAAAGTTCCAATCCCTCGGCCATCAAAAATCCGGTCATCATACCAGATATGGGTAAGATTAAAACCGGTTTTTAATGCATATTGTTCTAATGTTTTTTCTGAAAAATGATATAAGTGACGCGGGATATCCTCCTGAAAAGCTTGTTTACTATACAGGCTTTCGGAATTTGTTACTAAAAAAATAAATTTCCCCCCCGCTTTTAAAATTCGATTAACCTCAAAAAAGTATTCTGATGGGATATGAAGGTGTTCAAATACCGCCCATGCAGTAATGATATCAAAGAATGCATCCGGATATTGGCATTCAGTTAATTTTTTATTTTGAAATTGAATATTATTGGTGTTGACACCATCTGAATAAAAGTCCATACCAAAAAGTTCGAGGTTCGGAAAATGCAATTTGAGAAAAGCTAAAAAATCTCCCTTAGCACACCCAATATCCAGAATTTTTTCATTATGAAGATTTGGTAAATAATCCATTTGTATCGCGTATCTTTTTTGATGGTTTTCATCATCCCTGTTAATGTAGTATTTATCTGGATAGAATGAGCTCATGGATTCAGGGGTTGGGCGAGGATTTACATAAACAAGCCCACATTTTTTACATTTCACCACAGAGTATTCATATTGATCAAGCCAGAGCCAGGTATCTGGTTTTTTGTAACAGAAATCATAATCATGAGATCCGCACAGATCACAATTGATATGTTCAACTCCCCCGTTTTCAGGAATAATATTTTTAGTGTAACACATAATGATTCCAAGACACAGCATTTTAATGAATGCAATTTTTGCATCTCAATCCGATTTTTATTATAAATCTTACTCCTGAATCAATTATCGGGAGTGATATGATCCATGAAATTTTTGTAAATTGACCCCGGTAACAAGCCCTTGGTCCGAGGAATAGTTTTTGAAAAATCTTTTGAATCTGATATCGCCAGTAAATTTGTCGTTCGATGCGCCGTGCTTTCTTAATAAACAATGATAATTGATTCTTTGTTAAAATATCATTTGGTAATAATGCATTATCTGAAAAACCAAATTTCTCATCAGGGTATTTTTGGAGATTATATGGGATTAGATTATTCTCAACTACCCAATCGTAATATTCTGTGCCGGGAATGGGAGTCAAATTAAAAAAATGCACCCTCGCAATATTATATTTTTTTGCTAAACTAAAAGACTTTTCAATATCTTCGATACCTTCACTAGGTGATCCAATTATAAAAAAAAGGGTGGTTTCAAAACCAATTTCTGTTGCAATTTTAATAGAATCGTCTATTTTACCTAATGATTCTCCTTTTTTTATCCGGTTTAATACCTTCTCACTTCCACTTTCAACCCCAAATGTTAGGGATCTAAAACCAGCATTCCACATTTTTTCAAGTAACTCTTTATTGAAATGATCGGCACGTAAACCATCAGCATTTATTCTTATATTATTTGTTTTTTCGGCTAACAATTCACAAAATTTTATCACTCTGTTTTTATCCAATCCGAAATTGCTATCTGAATAGAGAAATTTTCGATATCCCTTTAAATACCAATAATTAAGTTCTTCGAACATACTTGAGGCTGATCGTTTTCTCCATTTATTTCCTAAAATTTTAGGGCCCCCGCAAAAAATACAGTGATAAGGACAACCTCGTGACGAATTAAGAACCATTGCATTTCCATAACATTTCAATTTAAATTTGTCATATAACGGAAAAGGAATAAAATCTAGATTCTGGATATATTCTCTAGTTCCAGTAAAAATTATTTGAGATCTTTTTCGAAAAATTACACCTTGGATTTGTTCGAGTGGCTTTCCCTGAATAATTTCTTGAATTGTAATTTCTCCTTCACCTACGACACCAATATCAATTGCTTGACATTCTTCTAAAACGGTGGATAGATTAGTTGTGAGGTGTGGTCCCCCGGCGATAATAATAAGATCTGGAAAATGCGTTTTAATTGTTTTTAATAAATTATAACTTATTTGATATTTGTAACTCATTAAGCTAATGGCAAGAAATTTTGGTTTTTCTGATGAAATGAGTTTGAAGAGATCTTCTGTGGAATCGATGTTCAAGTCAACAATTTCATATGTTTCATTGATTGCCACAATTGATTGAGCAATATATCCTAAACCTAATGGCAATGAGGGGATTTGATCCGGATCCGTTTCAATATAATTTGGATAGACTAGGATGATTGGAGTTTTTTCTGTCACGTGTGAATTCATTTTTTCCTAACTCCCTGACAAATAAAAAGTATTGTTCATACTATCGGTATCCGGTTGTATTTCCCATTCAGATACTAAATAGAATAATCCATATTCTTGCGTAAGTAACTGCCCGGTGCCATATACATCAGCTCCTTCAATATTGAAGAAAACGGAGTTTTCAACTTTATCCAGGTAAATTCCAGATGAGTGAACAGTCGCACTCACATATATCCCCCATCGACCGGGTGTAAATAATAATGTTGGGATAGTGAGGATAAACCACTCTTTATATCTTCGAGGAACGTGGGTTTTAGGTTTACACATCCAAGTTGCTGAACTGCTAACCCATTGATTGTATGCCGTTTGAAATACAACGCCAATGTCAGAACCATTTATATCAGATAAACCTTCAACCAAAATTGCAACTTTTAGCGTCTCACCTGTAAGAAATGTATCGCGAATATTGGATTTTTTATCAAGCAGTAGTATTTTTTGAATGATCGGTTTTCCATTGTTATAGTGATTAATACGGTTCTTCAAGGAGAATTCCCCGGGAGGTTCCATCTTATTTTTTTGTATCATTGTTGCAGCAAGATAGTCTCCAATTATATCATTGACTTTTCCTGAACTAACCAGATGTCCTTGATGTATCAATACTGCTTGACTGCATAATTGCTGTACTGCTGCCATATTATGGCTCACAAACAGCACAGTGCGGCCCTCCTTCGCCACTTCCCCCATCTTCCCTAAACACTTTTTCTGAAATGCTGCATCCCCAACCGCCAGCACCTCATCCACTAACAAAATCTCCGGTTCTAGGTGCGCTGCAACTGCAAACGCGAGCCGGACATACATCCCGCTCGAATACCGTTTTGCCGGAGTGTCAAGGAACTTCTCAATCTCCGAGAACTTGACAATCGCATCGAGCTTATCATCAATTTCCTGTCTCTTCATGCCAAGGATGGAACCGGACAGGTAGATGTTTTCCCGGCCGGTCATCTCGGGGTGAAATCCGGTTCCGACCTCAAGCAGCGAGCCGACCCGGCCATACAATTCTATTTCCCCTTCAGTCGGGGTTGTGATCCGTGATAAAATCTTCAATAACGTACTCTTCCCCGCACCATTCCGGCCGATAATTCCGACAACCTCGCCCTGTTCAACATCAAATGAAACGTCTTTCAGTGCCCAGAACTCCTGTTGTTTTTCTGTATTCGCGATTTTTCGGAATGGAGATTTTATAGAATTGACAATCGCATCTCGGAATGTGTGATATTTTTCCTGAGGTCCGCCCAGAGAATATCTTTTCCCGAGATTTCTGACCCTGATCGCGAGGTTATCTGTTGACATGGTATACACAGTAGAATAATGATTCTTTCAGTACGACTTTCAATAAGTTTGATTATGTATTGAAATATTTCCTGTTTTATGTGTGATTATCTTTGTTTTGAATAACATGATCCTCATCTTACATTGACATTCTTGAAGTACCATTGGACATATTTTTTGGCACCCTCTCGTATTGGGACGGTTGGTACCCATCCAAGATCTCTGCGGGCCCTTGAATTGTCTGCAAGTGTGTCCTGAACATCCCCTTTCTGCGTACCGGAGAATTGTATCTTTGCTGTCATGCCACAATTCTGCTCCAGTACGTCTATCAAGTCATTTACTGTAATCCGGCTTCCCCCACCAATGTTTATAATTGATCCTGGTGACCCTGATTTTGCAGCCATACGGTTTGCTTCAATAATATCTGATACATAAGTAAAATCCCGAGTCTGAGTACCGTCACCATAAAGAGTAATTTCCTGATTATTCAGGATGGCACATACAAATTTATTGATTGCCATATCGGGCCTCTGGCGGGGCCCATAAACAGTAAAATAGCGAAGTGACACCGTGGGAACTCCAAAATTTTTCGAGTACAATGAACATAAATGCTCTGCTGCAAGTTTTGTAACGCCATATGGGGAAACGGGTTGCAGCCGCATATTTTCGTTCATTGGGAGTGTAACATCTCCATAAACCGATGATGACGACGCATAAACGAACTTTTTCAGTTCTTTTTCTTTGTAGAATTCTAGAAGCTTTTGGGTGACCTCAATATTATTTTTAGAATAAACTAAAAAATCGGAGCCCCATGATGCCCGAACTCCGGCTTGGGCTGCCAGATGAAATACAACATCGACATCAGGATATGAATCCATTTCGATGAGGTCGGATTGAATTAAGATAAACCGTGCGTATGATAAAGCATTAACAAGATTTTGCCTTTTGATTGATTCTGGATAATAATCGGTAAAACAATCTACTCCAATCACATCATGACCATCTTTCAATAACTGGTCAGTTAAATTACTGCCGATAAATCCTGCACAGCCAGTAACCAGGCATTTCATTGAGAAGTCCTCTTTTGTAAAAAATTTGTAATTTCAGCGGTTAATTCCGGATCCTTCAAAGCAAAATCAACAATTGTCTCGATATACCCCATCTTATCCCCGGTATCATAACGGGTTCCCTTGAACAGATACGCATATACCGGGTGGTTCTCTAATAAATAACGAATTGCGTCAGTCAGTTGAAGTTCCCCGCCAATACCCGGCTTCGTTGTTTTCAGGCAGTCAAAGATCTCGGGCACGAAGATGTACCGACCAACGGCACCAATATCTGATGGTGCCTTTGCGGGAACAGGTTTTTCGATGATATCGTTGATTTTGATGAGATCGTTTTCAATCTCTATTCCATCAATAATCCCATAATTACTCGTTTTCGCATGAGGGATATTTTCAACAGAAATAACCGATGATTTAAACCGGGAATAAACAGCGATGAGCTGGGCAGTACACGGTTGAGAACTGGATATAATATCATCACCTAAAAGGACCGCAAACGGTTCATTCCCGATATGATTTTCTGCCTTGAGGATCGCGTCGCCCAAGCCCAGCGGCTCTCTTTGACGGACGTAATGTATGGTCGGGAAGTCTGCAATTTCTTTGAGCCGGGATAAGGTATCGTCTTTATGCTGGTCTTTCAGTCTCATCTCAAGTTCGGGAGCCGCATCGAAATAATCCTCAATCGCTCGTTTTCCCCGGCCGGTAATTATGATAATATCATCGATACCTGATGCAACAGCTTCTTCAACTACATAATGAATGACAGGTTTATCGATGATGGGCAGCATCTCTTTTGGCATCGATTTTGTGACAGGTAAAAACCGGGTACCAAGTCCTGCCGCGGGAATTATTGCCTTGTGGATAGCCTGTTTCTTTTTCATTTTCAATCACCATTCCCGGAAATGATGCGAGAAATTACCAGCATATTCCATCAATATCCTTGCAAGAAAGTATTCGCCTTCCTTCTATAATGATCCTGTGTGCCATCAGATCAAATTCCTTATCAAGCCGGGAAAATTCCGGCCATTCAGTCATAACCAGACACCCCTCGGAACCGGTTAATGTTTCACGTGCAGAAGTGCAATACTCAATTGTGGGAAAAATTTGCTGCATATTGGAGATCGCCAAGGGATCATATGCAACAACCTGAGCTCCCTTTTGGAGTAGCTCCTGAATTACCGGAATCGCTCGTGAGTCGCGGATGTCATCAGTATTATCTTTGAATGCAAGACCCAGGATCGAGATCCGCTTTCCCTTAACAGAACCAACTTTTTCCTCAAGGAGTGCAACCATCCGGTGTGGTTGTTGTTCGTTGATTGTGAGAACAGACTGGAGCAGGAGTGGATTTTCACCAAGTTCTTTTGCCAGGGAGATTAGTGCAGATATATCTTTGGGGAAACAGCTACCGCCAAAACCGGCACCGGCATTGAGAAATAAGGGGCCGATACGGGAGTCTGCTCCAACCCCTTTCATCACTTCATAAACATCGATATCGAGATGTTTGCACAAATTTCCAATCTCGTTTGCAAACGAGATCTTCGATGCGAGAAATGCATTCGAGGCATACTTTATCATTTCTGCTGTAGTGATGCCGGTGAAAATCACCGGCCCGGATATACCCCGATATAGTGCAGCCACATGTTCTTCGGTTCGGGCGTCACTTGTGCCAATTATGATTCTATCCGGATGTAGGAAATCTTCAATTGCATTTCCTTCCCGAAGAAATTCTGGATTCATTGCAAATCCAATAGTTTTGTCGGTTTTGTGAGAGGTTTCGAGAATTTTTTCCCGAATAAGTTTCTCTGTCGTACCTGGAGGAACCGTGCTTTTCACAACAATACTACTGTAGGAGGTTCTCCCGATTAATGCAGATCCGATTGAGATACAGGCCGATTCAATAAAGGAGAGGTTAACGCTTCCATCCGGATTTGATGGAGTTCCAACACAAATTAGGGTAATATCAGATTCTGGGACAGAAATGAAATCTGTGCGAATGAAAATGGATTTTCCCAAATATTTTTTTAACAACTCTTCGAGGCCTGGTTCAGATATCGGAGAACATCCCTTTTCAAGGAGCCCGACTGTTTTGTTATCGATCTCAATAATAGTGACCTTATGTCCCTGATATGCCAGGCACGCTCCCGTGACAAGACCCACATAACCTGCACCTACTACAGAAACAGTAAGGCGATTATCGTTCTGGAGTTTTTTTTTACGGGGCATAAAAAATCCTTGATACCTTACACCACATCCGCGTAATACTGCTCCATCCGCCGGAAATAAAACGCACCGGCAACCAGCAGCACAACAACAACACCAACCGAGACAAGCATCATCGAGCCGGGCATATCCGTTCCGAACAATGCCCATCGGAACCCTTCGATTACACCAGCCATCGGGTTCAAGCCATACAGGAACCGGATCGATTCCGGAACCAGGCTTGCCGGGTAAACAACCGGGGAGGCAAAGAGCCAGAGCTGGATGATGAACGGTACGGTATACTGGAAGTCCCGGTACCGGACATTCAGGGCTGACAGCCACAGGCCGATAGCGAGAGACGTAACCAGTGCAAACAGGATGAACAGTGGGAGGAAAATGATCGTCCAGGTCGGTATAATGCCGTAATAGAGAATCATTGCTGCAAGAATGATGAATGAGACACAGAAGTCAACCAGAGGAGAAAGGACTCCGGAGAGCGGCATGACCAACCGGGGAAAGTACACCTTGGTAAGAATATTTGCATTTGTTACCATGCTCGTGGTTGATCGGGTGAGCCCTTCGGCAAAGAGTGTCCATGGGAGAAGGGCGGCAAGCACAAAGAGCGGATAGGGGATTCCATCAGAAGGGATTTTCGCAAGCCGGCCGAAAAAGAACGTGAAGATGATCATCATGAAGAGCGGCTGGATGATCGCCCAGAGAATACCAAGTCCTGTCTGTTTGTACCTGAGTCGTATATCCCGCATCGTGAACGAGTGAACGAGCTCCCGGTATTCCCAGATCTCAGCGAGATTCACTGGCATCCATCTCTTTGGGGGGCTGATCCTTAGATAGGGCTTCTTTGAATCAGCTTCAGCCTTTGTGGATGCGTTCATGTGTTCTCCTGTTATTCTAAAGATTGATTGTATGACGTACTGGAATTTCTGGATATTGTTCGGATCAGGATTCTCCCCGGGTTCCTGTTACTGAGCTTATTTCCGCCGGCGTTCCTTATAATTCTCTTCATACCAGTCAATGGTCTCTTCCAGGCCCTGACGAAACGGCACCGATGCTCTGAACCCGAACTCATTTTCCGCCTTCTTTACATCAAGACGCCGTTTCGGCTGACCATCGGGTTTTGTCCGGTCCCACGTAATCGTACCTTTGTAACCCGTAAGATCTTTAATTAAGGAAGCTAATTCGCGGATTGTGATCTCCGTTCCGGAACCAAGGTTCACCGGTTCCGGTTTGTCATACTTTTCCGTTGCAAGGATGATCCCCCGTGCAGCGTCAGCAACATACAGGAATTCTCGGGAAGCAGAGCCGGTACCCCATACGTCAACAAACGGCTCCCTGTTTCGTTTTGCGTCAACAAATTTCTTGATAAGCGCCGGGATGACATGGGAGCTTGCAGGATTGAAATTATCACCGGGCCCATAGAGATTGACCGGCAACAAGTAAATGGAATTAAACCCGTATTCCTGGCGATACGCCTGCGACTGGACGAGCAGCATCTTCTTTGCCAGACCGTACGGAGCATTTGTCTCCTCGGGGTATCCATCCCAGAGAGTCTCTTCCCGGAATGGTGCCTGTGCGAATTTCGGGTACGCACAGACTGTACCGGCAATCACACATTTTTCAACGCCTTCCTGCCGTGCTGCTTCAATCATCTGGATGCCCATGATCGCATTGTCATAGAAAAGTTGCCCGGGATTCTGATGGTTGTAACCAATCCCCCCGACTTTTGCTGCAAGATGAATTACAATGTCGCAGTCCCTGACCGCTCTGACGCAGTTCTCCCATTTGCGGAGATCCAGGTCCCGGCTTCGCGGAAGAACCAGCGCACTATCCGAGACTCCCAAATCCCGCAGTTGTTGTGTTATCTGCGAACCCAGAAAGCCGGTCCCGCCCGTGATGAGGATTCGTTTACCGCTCCAGAATGACATGATCCTGTTTCTCTCCACAATCCGGAATGCTTAAGTTAATCCCTCTTCCAGAAGCGGCCAGGGAATTTTTTCCTGATGATCGTATCCCCTTCTCCAGGTGCCTCTAATCCGGCTGAACGGACATCTGCATCAACCATGATCTTCACGAGATCCCCAAACCGTATCTTTGGCTTCCAGCCCAGACATTTTCTCGCTTTTGCACAATCTGCTATCAGAACTTCAACTTCGGTCGGGCGGAAGTAGCGCGGATCAATCTTTACGTACTTCTCATAATCAAGGCCTGCATACACAAATGCCGCTTCGACAAATTCCCGGACCGAATGTGTCTCTCCGGTGCCGACAACAAAATCGGTCGGCTTTTTCTGCTGGAGAATCTCCCACATGCATGCAACATATTCCGGGGCATATCCCCAGTCCCGCTTAGCATCAAGGTTTCCGAGGTAGAGGTGCGTTTCCTTTCCGGAAAGAATACGGGCAATCCCCCGCGTAATTTTCCTTGTTACAAACGTTTCGCCGCGCCGGGGAGATTCGTGATTGAAGAGAATACCATTTGATGAGAAGATATTGTAGCCTTCACGGTAGTTCCTCGACATCCAGTATGCATACAGTTTTCCGCAGGCATAGGGGCTCCGTGGCTGGAACGGTGAGTTCTCGTTCTGGGGCGGGGCTGATGAGCCGAACATCTCGCTTGAGGAGGCCTGGTAGAACTTTATCTTCTTTTTACTCCGGCGGATTGCTTCAAGAATCCGTGTTGTCCCCATGGCAGTAACATTCCCGGTATACTCCGGAGTATCGAAACTCACGCGGACATGACTCTGCGCACCGAGGTGATAGAGTTCATCGGGACTGATATTGTATATGACATTGGCAATCTGTTCGGAATCGGAGAGATCGCCGTAATGAAGGAAGAGTTTTGCATGTGTGTCGTGCGGGTCAATGTAAAGATGATCGATCCGGCTTGTGTTGAATGTCGAGGAACGCCGGATCAACCCGTGCACTTCATAACCTTTTGACAGGAGCAGTTCAGCAAGATAGGAGCCGTCCTGCCCTGTAATGCCGGTGATGAATGCTTTTTTAACCATCAATTATTCTTTTCGTATTTCTTATCTATTGAAGCCTTCGACAATCTTCAAATAGGAAATATTTAATTACCACAAACAGCAACAAATCATCATACAGTGTGATTCAGAGAGAAAACAGATGTGAGCAATTATCATGATTAGACGAAAAAGCGAATCTGCTGTATCTGAGACTATCTCAACAGTTCTCGCTGTTGCGCTGACTGTCATTCTCGCTGCACTTGTGGCTGCATATATGTTTGGGATGATGCCAAATATTCCGGTATCCCGCACTCTTGCATATTCAGCTGAACAACCGGATGGGAACACTATCGTTATAACATACCATGGAGGCCCGGACGCTAACTCTTTGAGTTATGCGAACGTGGTAGTAACACCTAACGGTGGTGGTTCAATTACGCAAAAAAATTCAACCATTTCCTTTGTCGATCCTGTCAATCCGACCGATATAGAAATTGAGAGAAAAATTGGCTCCACAATGAAAATAACAACTGCGAGTGGTGGTTTCGTCAATAAAGATCATGTTGTTGTTATAGGGCATTTTGAAAATGGTCAGGAGCAGGTTGTCCTGGATATGCTCATCTAATCAATTTTTTCGAATTCTTAAAATTGATCAGTAATGCATTAGGATATTTTTAAGTTTTTCTCGTCTGTTTTTGCATATAACGAAAAATCGTTAATATTTCCCCACTTACCCCACCTTCACCTTCACAACCCCCTTCACCACCTCACCGCCATACATCCCGCACTTGCAGCACGGCTGGTGGATCTCACCCGGGGCCAAGTACAGGAACATGTCGTCGCGGAGCACGAACTCCGTGACCGGGGCATCGGCCGAGAAGAACTCCACGTCGTCCTTCTTGCTGTACGGGACAACGATGTGGGCACTCCTTGGAAAGACCGTGCGGACG
>Ga0302252_1000736_pt1 | contig 24733 bp, 26 predicted proteins | sample AAG_RA_Leu_MG_FD_193511 | JGI IMG/M metagenome (GOLD analysis project Ga0302252, IMG submission 193511) | Enriched activated sludge microbial communities from anaerobic digester in WTTP, New Holstein, Wisconsin, United States - AAG_RA_Leu | ecosystem: Engineered > Bioreactor > Anaerobic >...
AGCGGGAACAATGATACTGCAAGTGCTACCTGTGCCCTGGCCCTCTCCCGCAAGGGGAGCGGGAACAATGATACTGCAAGTGCTACCTGTGCCCTGGCCCTCTCCCGCAAGGGGAGCGGGAACAATGATACTGCAAGTGCTACCTGTGCCCTGGCCCTCTCCCGCAAGGGGAGCGGGAACAATGATACTGCAAGTGCTACCTGTGCCCTGGCCCTCTCCCGCAAGGGGAGCGGGAACAATGCTGCCCTGAAGCGCTGCTTCGTGGGACCTATCGATGGAGCGTGTTTGCGGGGACATTGAGACGCAAGTGCTCGTCCCGCGTGGGACATCTTGTTAAATAGTTGTCACGCTTTGCTTGACTTATTCTCTGTTGCGGATAATACTTATTGCCAGCTTTACACAATAACCCGGAAGAAAGGAGCTTCAGATGGACATTATAAAGATCATGCCATGCCTTGATATGAAGAACGGCCGTGTCGTGAAGGGGATCCATTTCGTTGATATACGCGATGCGGGCGACCCTGTCGAGAACGCTGCCTTTTATGAGAAGGAAGGCGCCGATGAGCTCGCAATGCTCGATATCGCCGCCACCGTCGAGAACAGGAAGACGCGGCTGGAATGGGTCAAGCAGGTCTCTTCCGTGATCACGATCCCGCTTACCGTCGGAGGCGGCATCAACAGCCTGGAAGATATTGAGATGGTGCTCGGGGCCGGCGCCACGAAGGTCTCCATGAACAGCGCCGCCGTGAAGAACCCTGAGCTTGTCCGCGAAGGTGCGAAGAAGTTCGGTTCCAATACGATAACTGTTGCGATCGATGCGCGGCGCAACAAAGAGATGCCCTCGGGGTTCGAGCTCGTGATCGCCGGCGGGACCACGCCGATAGGAAAGGACGCCATCGAATGGGCAAGGAAGTGCCAGGAGCTCGGCGCGGGCGTGGTGCTCCCGACAAGCATGGACGGCGACGGGACGCTTGCCGGTTACGACCTGGAATTTACAAAGGCCGTCGCCGATGTCGTGACGGTACCCGTCGTGGCATCCGGCGGCGCCGGCACGCTGGAACATTTCTATGAAGGCGTGACAAAAGGAGGCGCCAGCGTATTGCTCGCGGCATCGGTCTTTCATTTCAGGACGTTCACCATCCGGCAGGTAAAGGAATACCTGAAAGGAAAGGGGATAAAAGTTATCCTGTAAAAAAACAGAAAATCAGCATATTAAAATGTAAGGTGAAATCCGAAGCACGAATATCTAAACCCTAAACAAATATAAATATTCAAAGCGTAAGGAATTTGAATCTGTTTTGAATATTCGACATTTGTATTTTTGAAAATAGCGCATCCCGGATGCATCATGAGAGCATCGGTGTCGGGCTTTCCTTTAGCAAACCGTCGTGAGGCAAGGAAGCTCGGCCTTTTGCGCAGCAAAAGTTCCGAAGCCGAACGCGAGCGAATGTAGCCGCTGGAGCGTATGAGCGTGTTTGCGGGGAAAGCCCGACACCGATGCTCATCCTTATGGAAGATCCGGGATACACCAATACACTAAAGGTTTATTATGAAGCACTTCAGGTACGACCCTTCGGTAAAGGGTACGAGCTGGGGATGGTCGATGCCGTGGGTATAGGCCTCGAGGAAGCGGAGAGACCTCCCTGCCTTGCCTCCTGCCTCTGAGAGGAGATAGCGGAAATCCTCAAGGGTAAGGTGGGCGGAGCAGGAGCAGGTGACAAGGATCCCGTCTTTAGACAACGCCCTGATCGCCATCTCGTTGATGCCCCGGTAACCGACGATCCCTTCCTTTTTCTTCCTGTGGTCCTTGATGAATGCGGGAGGATCGAGGATGATCACGTCGAACCGTTCTTTACTATTCCGCAGGCAGCGCTTCACGTCGTCGCATATAAAGGCGCAGCGCGCGGGATCAAAGCCGTTGAGCATTACATTCTCTTTTGCCAGCCCGAGGGCGCTCTCAGAGGTATCGACGCTCGTCACGTGACGGGCTCCTCCGGCGAGGGCATAGACGGCAAACCCCCCGGTATAAGAAAAACAGTTGAGAACATTCTTTTCTTTTGAGTACTTCATGCAGGCCTGGCGCTTGTCGCGCTGGTCGAGAAAAAAGCCGGTCTTCTGGCCGCGCTTCACATCGACGAAAAACTGAAAACCGTTCTCCCGTATGATGACCCTTTCAGGTACTGCGCCCGAGAGGATGCCCTGGACGCTGCCGAGCTTTTCCTGCTTCCTCACCGGCACATCGGACCGTTCGTATATTCCTTGCGGCCTTAGCACCCTTTCAAGGGCGCCGGCGATCTCCGTCTTCCACGACTCGATCCCGCGGGTATGGAACTGGACCACCAGGTAATCGGCATATTTGTCCACTATGAGCCCCGGCAGAAGATCGTTCTCGCCGTTGATCAGGCGGTACGCGTTCGTTGAAGGGCTTTCAACATACTGCCTTCTTATCTGCCAGGCCCTCTCTATCCTCCTCGTGAAGAAGGACGCATCTACTGCTTCATCCTTTTCATGGCCCCAAACGCGGACCGCTATCTGGGAATAGGAGTTGAAGTAGCCCGATGCGAGGAACTCCCCTGCCTCGCCGACAAGCTCCACAGGCTCACCCGGCGGAATACCGTCGGGGATCTTTGCCAGGGCCTGCGAGAAGACCCAGGGGTGCCTCCCCAGGACGGGGCCGACGCGGCTCCTTTTTATGGTCAATGTGATCATGGCGCACGGTCAGTATATATTAAATTGCTCCAAGTTGCCAACCGCAATGCAACCTGCTATAGTTGGAACGAGAGTGCAATGAAACGGAGGCAATGGCGTGCAAAGGCCCCTGCATTCCGGGCCGAAGGGCATCCATTGACAAAGCGTTCATCAGTACTTAATAAATACAATATGTATATGGAGGTACGTTATGCCTATTTATGAATACAGATGCAAGCAATGCGGGAATGAATTCGAGGTCATTCAAAACGTAAATGACGATCAGCCTCCATGCCCCAAGTGCGCAAGCGAGGATATAGAAAAGAACCTGTCCATAACCAATACAGGGCAGAGTTCCTGCGGGGCACCCAAGAAATCACCTTTTTCCTGAAAGTAGAAAGGGGGAACGGCGTGGCCGTTCTGCAAAAATAGGGCTGTTGGCGCCAGGCTGCACGCTGACGGCTGATCGCTTAATGCAAGGAGGATATTATGAGCAAGGCAACACCTGTCACGGACAATGAGTTTCAAAAAGAGGTGCTGGAGTCTGATGTCCCGGTGCTCGTTGATTTTTGGGCAACCTGGTGCGGGCCATGCCAGGTCATGGGGCCGGTGCTCGATACGATTGCCGGCGAGTATGCGGGAAAGGTCAAGGTCCTGAAGCTGAATGTTGATGAGAACCAGGCAACGCCTCCAAAGTATGGCATACGGGGGATCCCGACCTTGATCCTTTTTAATAAAGGTCAGGTTGTCGATACGATCGTGGGAGCTCAGCCCAAGGGCAATGTTGACAACATCCTGAAAAAGGTCATCGCCTGATATGGAGGCGGGGAAAAAGGAACGATATTTTAAAAAGGTAAAGGAAGAGCCCTACGCGAAGCTTCTCAACATACGGCTGAAAGATGTGGGAGAAGGCTACGCCCTCTGTGAGATGGAGTTTACGGAGGAGATGGAAAATATTTACGGGAACGCCCACGGCGGGGCGCTCTTCTCCCTCATCGACGAGGCCTTCGAGATCTCTTCCAACAGCCACGAGAACATAGCGGTCGCCCTGAACATGAACATCACCTATATGAGGCCGCCGAAGAAGAACACCCTGTTGCAGGCCGAGTCGAAAGAGGTACACCGGACGAGGAGGACCGCCTCATATAACATTACCGTCCGCGATGATGCGAACCTGATAGCAGTATGCCAGGCCCTTGTGTATGTGAAGGACGAGGAGATACCCTTCCTTAAATAGCTTATGGCTCACGATTTTTTGTTGCTGATGGCTGTATGCTGATGGCTGACAGCTGTTCTTATGATGTTATCTTGGCTGGACGGTAATGCGTGCCTTTTTGTTTTTTTCGCCCTCTACGACGACCCTGTCTTCGTTGACAAAGTATGTAACGAGCTCGCCGGTCAGCCTGTCCTGCCCTGATATAACGACGACGTTTTTCTTAAGCGTTATCTCTCTTTTGCTGTTGTCGAAAACAGCCTCATCGCTCGTTGCCGTACGGTCCTGCTTGACGATCTTGACGTTGCCCTTTGCGTAGGCCTTCTCTATCTCGTTGGTGTCCTCGCTCATATACGCCTCGATCACATCGGCAAATATAAACAGGTCCTCCTGCTTCGCGATAACGCTGCCCTTGAAGATAACGTATTTCTCCTTGTCGAAGCCCTCCATGGAATCAGAGACGATGTCGATGGGTTTTTTCTCGTCAAAAAACGATAATCCCTTGTCTTTTTCCTCTTTAGGGGTTTCTGCTTTAGCGACCTGCAGGGGCACCAGCTCGATGTCCCGCTTTTTCCTGTCTTCAAATGAAGGAACCGGGACCTCGGCCTTCACGAGCTTAAACTGCTTTCTTTCGCGGATGACAGCCCTGGCATAAATGCTTTTGGGGTATTCGTTCTTCAGCCGTTCCAGGTAATTGTCGCTCTTCTCCCGGTAACCGAGCTCCTTGCTGGCCTGGCTGAGGTAGTAAAGGGCCTTGTCGGTGCCTGCCGCATTGGGGTATTTTTTCAACATGTATTCGAGCCGCTTGATGGACGCGTTGTACTGGTCAGTCCTGTAATAGAACTCCCCGACATAAAGTTCGCGGTCGGCAAGCTTCTGTATCATCTTTGCCAGCCTCGGCTCGCTCTCTTTCGTGTGTATGCTTGCGGGATAACGGTTTTTGAGATACGTAAGCCTTTCGATAGACCTCAATATGTAGGTTTGGTCCCTGTCTATCGAGAGGGATGTCTTATCATAGCACTCGCCCAGGCGCGAGAGAACATAGGGGATGTTCTCGTCCTCCGGGTGGGATTTGAAGAAGTCTTCGTATACGCCGGAGGCCAGGACGTATTCCTTCTTGGCAAAATAGGCGTCGCCCAGCTTCACCGTAGCGATCAGGGCCATAGGGTCAAAGGGATAGTTTTCCCGGATGGATGAAAATTTTTCTATAGCCTTGTCGTACTTCTTGTCTTTCATGAGGTTTACCCCTTCCACATAGAGGTCTCCCGGCTTGCCGACCTGTTTTGGTGCTTTGGACGCACAGGAACACAGGAGGAGGAAGGCGCAAAGAAGAACAACCAGTTTTGTCGGCATGCTTTAGTATAACAGAAGGAAAAAAATTATGCTATTCTTTCTGTCGTGAAACTAAGTCAGCTGATCGACGACGGCTTACGGCATTTTCAGGTTCCATATAATGAACAAAATATTGCCCATATCGTTTATTATGTGGAAGAGCTTGAAAAATGGAACAGGCACATCAACCTTGTGGGGCTGAAAAGCGCTGAAGCGGTTGTAAAGGCATTATTGTATGATGCGTTCTTCGCGGACCGGTTCATAAAGGGAAGCCGCACGGTCCTTGATCTTGGCTCCGGCGCAGGCATACTCTCGATCCCCCTGAAGATCCTGAACAGCGACGCGAATATCATCTCAGTGGACAAGAACATGAAAAAGATCCAGTTCCAGAGGCATATCGCAAGGGGCCTCGGCCTGAAAAATTTCGCGGCGCTTCATGCAAAGATAGAGGCATTGGACGATATGGAGGCCGATGCCCTTCTTGTCAAGGCCTTTGGAAGCATGGAAATGATCTTTGAAAAGGGCGGCAGGCATATACGTCAGGGAGGCCGCGCCCTGATAATGAAGACCGGCAGGGATAAGCCTGTAGATGCTGCAGGCTTTATGCTTGAGGAGTCAATACCTTACACGTTGCCGCTCAGCGAAAAGGGCCTCAGGATTTTTATATATAAAAAGATTTCATAGCAATTCTGTTTTATGGTAATGTAGAAAGGAACGTCATGGTAATATCCATTGCGAATCAAAAGGGGGGCGTGGGCAAGACCACAACAGCCGTTAACCTGTCGGCATCGATAGCCGTTGCGGAAAAGAAAACTCTTTTGATCGATATGGACTCCCAGTGCAACACGTCGTCGGGTTTTGGCATTTCTTACAATAACCTCCATGGCCACATCTACCACGTTCTCATCGGCGAAAAAAAGATCGACGAGGTTATCAGAAAGACCGATATCCCTTTTCTTGATATTGTTCCCTCGCACCCCGACCTCATCGGCGCGGAGATAGAGCTTCTTGACGTGGAAGAGCGTGAATTTGCATTAAAAAAGGCCCTTGAGGGCCTGCAGGATATCTACCAGTATATATTTATAGATTGCCCGCCCTCCCTCGGCCTTTTGACAATTAATTCCCTCGCGGCATCCGATCATGTTATCATTCCCCTGCAATGCGAATATTTTGCCCTCGAAGGGCTTGCCCTGCTTTTAAGGACAATATCGATCATTAAGAAGAAATTAAACCCTGACCTTGAGGTGCTCGGCATCCTCCTGACCATGTTCGACAGGAGGAACAACCTCTCCTTCAGGGTGTGGGAAGAGGTAAACAAGTGCTTCAGCGACACGGCCTTCAAGACAGTGATACCGAGAAACGTAAAGCTGAGCGAATCGCCGAGCCATGGGAAGCCCGCAATACTGTATGATATCAGCTCCCGTGGCGCCGAGAGCTATCTGCGGCTTGCTTCGGAAATTCTGGCAAAGAGGAACTAATGGTAAAAAAGGATCCCCTGGGAAGGGGGCTTCAGGCTATACTCAAGGACATAGAGGAGAAAGGCACCAGCAAATTTATCCCTGTTGACCAGATCGTGCCGAACCCGAACCAGCCGCGGTCTGCAATTAATGATGATACCATTGCCGACCTCGCCTCGTCGATCAGGACGAAGGGCATCCTCCAGCCCCTGATCGTTAAGAAAAAGGACAAACAATACCAGATCATCGCGGGGGAGAGGCGCTACCGCGCGGCAATGCTCGCAGGGCTTAAAGAGGTCCCGGCGATAATACGGGATGCCGACGAGCGGGAGTCCCTGGAGCTTGCGCTTATCGAGAACCTTCTCCGGGAGGACCTGAACCCTCTCGAGGTTGCCGTAGTCTATGAAAAATTTGTCGAGGAGTTTGGCTACACACATGAAGACGTAGCGAAAAGAGTGGGGGTCGACCGGAGCTCCGTTTCCAACACCCTCCGCCTTCTGAAGCTTCCGGAGTGGATAAAGACATTGATGCGTGAAGGAAAATTAACCCAGGGGCATGGAAGGGTCCTCGTTTCCCTTAAAAATGAGCGGGAGCAGAAACGGTTTGCCGACAGGGTTGTAAAACAGGGGGCCTCTGTAAGGGATCTCGAACGGGCAGCGCGCAAAAAGGCCGCCCACAGGATCGGCCAGTTTGCCGCCGTAGAAGAAGACCTGAGAAAATCCCTCCAAACCAAGGTAAATATTACCTTTCGAAAGAAAAAAGGGAAGATCATCATCGAATTTTATTCAGAGGAAGACCTCGAAAGGATAGCAGAGCTTATCACCGGGGAATAAAGGGCGGCAGGATGCGGGCTGCCGGCAAAAAATATTTTTCTTCCAGCAAATAAAAAAAATTGCAAATTGGAACTTTTTATGATAGATACGTTATGCAATATGTGAAATAATTCTTAAACACATAGGAACACAATATGATCGATTTTAATTATACTCTTCTCATACAGTTCTTTAACTTTATCGTTTTGCTCATTATTCTCAACTTCCTCCTCTTTAAGCCCGTGCTCAAGGCGATGAACAAGAGGGAGGGGACCATCAATTCGCTCGACGACCGCATCAGCAAGGCAAAAGAAGAAATGGGCGTTTTTGAAAAAGAATATGAGGAGCAGATGCGGGAGCAAAAAAAGCCGTTAATCGCGGGACGGGAATCAACCTTGACCGAAGCGCACACGGAATCTATGCACATCGTGGAGAAGGCGAGAGCAGAGCTGTCCGGTGAGCTCGAGCGCGTAAAAAGCGAGATCGAGAGCGAGAGCAAGAAGGTTTTTGATTCGCTTAAAACAGACGTAGACAGGCTCTCAACAGAGGTTGCCCAAAAGATACTGCAAAGGAGCCTCTCATGACGCATGGCGGAGAGTCGTTACTATCCTGGGTATTCAAGTTTGTCAATTTCGGGGTGCTTGTTGCTGTCCTTATAAAGTTCGCAGGAAAACCGCTGAAAGATTATCTTCAGAACCGCCGCAATACGATCAAGACAAAGGTTGAAGAAGCAAACCGGATGGTCCAGGAGGCGGAATCGCTGAAAGCGCAATATGAAAGCAAACTTGCGCAGCTTGACGACGAGATAGCGGCCTTCAGGAAGACCATCGCAGAGGAAGCTCAGAAGGAAAAAGAGAAGATCATCAACGAGGCAACGGAATTTGCCTCCAGGATCAGGGAACAGGCAAGGATCGCTTATGAGCAGGAGATGAAGGACGCAATGAGCAGGATCAAAGAGGAGATAGCGCGGCTTACCGTGGAGCGGGCTGAAAAGCTCATTGCAGAAAAACTAACCAAAGAAGACCACAACAGAATGGTTGGCGATTTCATAGAAAAATTAAGGAGCTTGAATTGATAAGCCAGTCGATTGCAAAACGGTACGCAAAAGGCTTATTTGCGGTAGGCGAAAGAGACGGGAAGTACAAGAGTTACCTTGAGGAGCTTGAAGGTATTCTCGGTGTTTTTGACAGGGAACAGCGATTGAAGAAGGCGCTTATGCTCCCTCTTCTCGAGGTGAAAAGGCGCAAAGAGCTCCTCAGCGATGTAATGAGGTCCCTCGGCGCTTCACCTTCTGTATCCAGCCTTTTTAATATACTCATTGAAAACAACAGGATGGGCTACCTCCCGACCATCAGGGATGTTTACCGGGAGCTCGTCGATGAGAAAGAGGGGCGGGTAAGGGGCACCATCTGGGCGGCATACCCCCTTGAAGAAGCCTCAAGGAATCGTATCGCCGATGTGCTGAAAGATAAGTTCAACAAAGAGGTCGTCCTTGAAACGGTTGAGGACAAAAGCCTCATTGGCGGAGTAAAGGTAGTTATAAAGGGGACCATCATTGACGGCAGCGTCAAAAAACAGATCGAGACTTTAAAGGAAAATATATTGAAGGAGTAATTTCTATGGAGATCAAGGCTGATGAAATAAGCAGGATCATAGAACAGAAGATAGCCGGTTTCGAAAGGGAGGTCGATCTCAAGGAAACAGGGATCATCATCTCTATCGGTGATGGCATTGCAAGGATATACGGGTTGGAGAACACGATGTCCGGCGAGCTTCTCGAGTTCCCTCAGGGGATCATCGGTATGGTTCTGAACCTTGAAGAAGACAACATAGGTGCCGTTGTCTTCGGTGAAGATTACAAGATCAAGGAAGGAGACCTCGTAAAGCGGACAGGCAGGATCGCCCAGGTCCCGGTGGGTGAAGCCCTCATCGGAAGGGTTGTCGATGCCCTCGGCAATCCTATCGACGGGAAAGGCCCTATCGAAGCCAAGGAATTCCGCAATGTGGAGCAGATGGCGCCGGGCGTCGTTGTGCGGCAGCCTGTCAAGGAGCCCATCCAGACGGGGATAAAGGCCATCGACTCGATGATACCCATCGGAAAAGGCCAAAGGGAGCTTATCATCGGCGACAGGGGCACAGGCAAAACGGTCATCGCCCTGGACACGATCATAAACCAGAAAGGGAACGACGTATTCTGCATATATGTAGCTATCGGGCAGAAAAGATCGTCTGTTGCAAGGACGGTCGACCTTCTCTCCCAGTACGGCGCCATGGAATATACGACAGTCGTGGCTGCAACGGCAAGCGATGCAGCGCCGCTGCAGTACCTCGCGCCATTTTCCGGCAGCGCCATGGGCGAGTATTTCAGGGACACAGGCAGGCATTCGCTGATAATCTATGATGACCTTTCCAAGCACGCCGTTGCATACAGGCAGCTTTCTCTCCTTTTGCGGCGTCCACCGGCCAGGGAGGCCTTTCCGGGCGATATATTCTACCTTCATTCAAGGCTCCTGGAGAGGGCCTCAAAGTGGGACGATGCGCATGGCGGAGGATCCCTGACAGCCCTTCCCATTATTGAGACGCAGGCGGGCGACGTTTCCGCTTATATCCCCACGAACGTTATCTCCATTACCGACGGGCAGATATACCTCGAGCCGGAGCTCTTCTACGCAGGCGTCAGGCCGGCGATCAACGTGGGCCTCTCGGTTTCGAGGGTCGGCGGCAATGCCCAGATAAAGGCCATGAAACAGGTCGCAGGCCGGCTGAGGCTGGAACTGGCACAGTACAGGGAGATGGCGGCCTTTGCAAAGTTCGGCAGCGATCTCGATAAGGCAACACAGGCGCTCATCGCAAGAGGCTCGCGCCTTACCGAGCTGCTGAAGCAGGGGCAGTATGTGCCGATCCCCGTCGAAAAAGAGGTCGTGCTCCTCTATGCCGGGGCAAACGGATATATCGACACCTATCCTGAAAACGCACTGAAAAAGTACGAACAGGAACTCTTCAAATTTATGGATGAAAAATACTCTGACGTGCTTGCGGAGATCAAGGCAAAGAGGGAGATCGACCCCTCCATTGAAGAAAAGCTCTACAAGGCGCTCAATGAGTTCAAAGCGACCTTTACGAATTAGGATAATGCAATGGCAACGCTGAGAGACATAAAGCGAAAGATAGGAAGCATCAACAGCACCCAGACGATCACAAGAACGATGAAGATGGTTTCTGCCTCAAAGCTTCGGAGGGCGCAGGAGGATCTCGAAAAGGTCAGGGATTATGCGTTGAAGATAGAGGATCTCACCGGTCGGGTCATACAGAACCTGCCCGACGACGCCCACCCGCTCCTCGCCGCACGAGAAGACGTCAAGAAAGTGCTCGTTTTCGCTATAGCGTCCGACAGGGGCCTCTGCGGAGCCTTCAACCTCAACATCGGCCAGCAGGCAGAAGATTTCGTCAGGGAGAACGGGCACCTCTATGAAAGGACCGGGATTTACGCCTTCGGGAGAAAGGTGAACGACTACCTCCAGAGGAGGAAGTACGACATAGTAAAGAGCTTTGTCGATGTGAAGAAGATCGACAAGGAGACCGTTGACGTCATTGCCGGACACCTTATCGAGTTTTATACGTCAGGCGAGTTCGACAAGATCTATCTCACATATACATGCTTTCGCTCACCTGTTAAACAGGAGATCGTCTTCGAAGAGTTCTTGCCCATCAGCAGGGCTGACAGCGGCGAGGCGCCGATCGACTATATCTGCGAACCGGAAAGGCCCAAGATAGCGGCAAGCCTTATCCCTAAATATGTGAGCACAAAGATATACTACGCCCTTGTGGAATCGCAGACATGTGAGCAGGCGGCCCGCATGACCGCCATGGAAAATGCGACCAACAACTGCGGCGAGATGGTGAGATACCTGACGCTTGTATATAACAAGAGAAGACAGGAAGGCATAACCAATGAGATGATGGACATCGTTGGCGGCGCCGAAGCCTTGAGAGGAACATAAAGGAGGAAAATCAATGAGCGTGGAAGTCAAGGGAAAGATTGTACAGGTCATCGGGACGGTCGTAGATTTCCGGTTTCCGTCTGATAACCTTCCACCAATATACGGAGCAATATATGTGACCAACCCCACCGTAAGCGATAAGGCTGAAAACCTTATCCTCGAAGTGGCTCAGCACATAGGGGACAGCACTGTCCGCTGCATCGCGATGAACACTACCGACGGGCTGAGAAGGGGCCAGGATGCGGTATACAAAGGCACCCAGATCACCATTCCCGTAGGGAACGAGATACTCGGCAGGGTGCTCAATGTCATCGGAGACCCTGTAGACAACGGCCCTGAGGTAAAAACGAAGATGACCTACCCTATCCACAGGCCCGCTCCTTTATTGACCATGCAGAACACGAAGATCGAGCTCCTCGAAACAGGCGTTAAGGTCATCGACCTTCTCGAACCCTATTCGAAGGGCGGCAAGGTCGGCCTCTTCGGTGGAGCCGGCGTCGGCAAAACAGTTGTTATTATGGAGATGATCCACAATATCGCAATGCACCACGGAGGCATATCGGTCTTTGGCGGGGTCGGCGAGAGAACGAGGGAAGGGAACGACCTCTGGCTCGAGATGAAAGGCTCAGGGGTTCTTGACAAGTGCGCCCTGATATACGGCCAGATGACCGAGGTCCCAGGCGCCCGCGCAAGGATAGGGCTCACGGCGTTGACGGCTGCAGAGTATTTCAGGGATGAGGAAGGGCAGGATGTGCTTCTCTTCATCGACAATATATTCAGATTTACCCAGGCGAACTCAGAGGTTTCGGCATTGCTCGGAAGGATGCCTTCGGCTGTCGGCTACCAGCCGACCCTTGCAACAGACCTCGGCGAGCTGGAAGAAAGGATCACCTCCACGCTGAAAGGCTCGATCACGTCGGTGCAGGCGATCTACGTGCCTGCCGATGACCTTACAGACCCTGCGCCTGCAACAACGTTCGCCCACCTCGACGCGACAACGGTTCTTTCAAGGCAGATAGCGGAGCTCGGCATCTATCCTGCCGTTGACCCTCTCGACTCCACAAGCCGGATCCTTGATCCCAAGGTAGTAGGGGAAGAGCATTACCAGGTAGCCAGGGAAGTGCAGAGGATCCTCCAGAAATATAAAGAGCTGCAGGACATCATTGCGATCCTCGGCATGGACGAGCTCTCTGAAGAAGATAAGCTTGTTGTGGCACGGGCAAGAAAGATCCAGAGATTCCTCTCGCAGCCATTCTTTGTTGCTGAAGCCTTTACCGGCCAGCAGGGAAGATACGTGGCGCTGAAAGACACCATAAGGGGATTCAAGGAGATCGTGGAAGGAAAGCACGACGAGCTTCCTGAGCAGGCATTTTATATGACAGGCACGATCGAAGAGGCAGTTGAAAAGGCAAAAAAACTCATTGGAGATTGATCACGACATGCTTGATCTTGAAATCATTACACCCGAAAAGATCCTTGTTAAGGAACAGGTAGACATGGTAGAGGCCAGGGGGGCCTACGGCGAGTTCGGCATACTTCCCGGCCACACCCAGTTTCTCACTGCCATCGAGGTCGGCGAGATCAGATACATGAAGGGCGGAACAACAAACTACCTCGCGACAAGCGGCGGATACGCAGAGGTCATGGACGACAGGGTAACCATTCTCCTTGACGATGCGGAACTTGCCGAGGAGATCGACGTAGAAAAGGCAAAACGCGAGATGGAGGAGGCCGAAAAGGCCCTCAAGGTGCTTGCATTTGATGAAATTCAATATAAACTCATGGAGATGGCATTATTCAAGGCTATTCTAAAGATAGAGGTTGCGTCCAAACGACACCTCTGAGCCGATAGTCTGCATTGAGAAAATATTTTTTGTCCTTTTCCTTCTGAAGATTTTTCCTTTCGTAGTTTACAATAATACTCTATTATATTAATGTAATGTATTCAGCGTAAAGGAGGTATGATATGGACCTTTTTAAGGCAATTACAGAAAGAAAAAGCATAAGGGCATTCAAGCCCGATCCGGTACCGAAAGAGAAGGTTGAGGAGATCCTTCAGTGGGTCACCAATGCCCCTTCGGCGATCAACCTCCAGCCCTGGGAGTTTTTCGTGGTCATGGACGAAGAAAAGGAGCGCTTAAGCAGAAGGCTCATAAAATCATACAAAGAAAAACAGATATCCTGCAGCCCCGGGAACGTGAAGCCCCTGGCTGATGAATTCACAAAAAGAGGCGTCCAGTCATTCCAGCTGATGGACCCTTATCTCAAGGAGATGGGGAAGGAATTCAATGCGTTCATCAACGAAGGGAGCTGCAATTTCTACGGCGCCCCTGTGGCGGTTATCCTCTGCCTCGACAATGCCTTCTCCAAAGCCCGCCTCGTTGATATCGGCGTAGCGCTGGGCTATCTTGTCCTCGTTGCCCAGGCGAGCGGCCTTGCCACATGCCCCGTGGGGCTCATCAATGCCTACGAGGACGACATCAAGGAGATGCTCGATATCCCCGACAACAAAGAGGTTGTCATCGGGGTCGCCCTGGGGCATCCTGACCTGGACAGCCCGGTCAACCGCTTCAAAACGCCCCGCGAAGGCCTCGAAAGCTTCGTGAAGTGGATAGACTGACGCGGCCATGCTCTATCACACCTTGATGGAGCATGGTCTTAGAACGCCTTTTCGTAGATGCCCTTTATGTCGTTAGGCGTAAGGTCCTTAGGATTGGGCACAAAGAACCTTGCCTGCTTTTCCGCCTCCTTCGCCAGTTTCCCGATACTGCCTTTTTTAATTCCATGGTCTGAAAGCCTGCAGGAGATATTGACCGTGGCAAGGAGTTTTTTCACGGCCTCGACAGACCGGGCCGCTGCATCATAAATCCCAAGCCCTTCTATGCGTTCGCCCATCATGGCTGCTATCGCGGCATACCGTTCGGTGCTTGCCGATCTATTGAAGTCCATGACATGGGGAAGCATGATCGCATTGGAACGGCCGTGGGCCATATGGTATTCGGTGCCAAGGGGGTATGCAAGACCGTGGGTAGCCCCGAGCCCTCCGCTTGTGAAGGCCATGCCGGCGAGGTTTGCCGCGAGAAGCATGCTATAGCGGGCTCTCAGGTCCCCGCCTTTTGCATAGGCGACCGGCAGGTTGCGGGCGATGAGTTCTATGGCTGTCTTTGCCATGATGGCGGTATAAGGGGTCCTGTTGACGGACACGTATGACTCAATGGCGTGGACCAGGGCGTCGAAGCCGGTATCGGCGGTCACGGAAGGCGGCATTGAAACGGTCATCACCGGGTCAAGGATCGCCGTATCGGGCAGCAGCATATTGCTGTAGAGGGATTTTTTTGTGTTCTCCCTCTCGTCTGTCGCAACGCATACCCACGTTGCCTCACTTCCGGTGCCGGCTGTCGTGGGTATCAAGATCTTCGGCAGGCCTCTTGTCTTGAATTGGTTGACGCCTACATAATCCAGGATTTTCCCGGGGTTGGAAGCCATCATTGATGCTCCTTTTGCAACATCGAGGGCGCTGCCGCCGCCGACGCCGATGATCGCATCATAGCCGTCCTTCCGGGCGAGCTTCGAAACGTCGTCGACAACGTACGAAGGCGGCTCAGGGATAACCTTTTCATAGATACCTGCTTTAACGCCCGCAGCTTTGAGCGATGATATAACGGGGTCAGCAAGACCTGCGTTCGCCACGCCCTTGTCGGTTACGATCAGGACCTTGCTGCCACCCAGGATTGCGATCTCCTGCCCTGTCTGTTGGATCGTGTTCTTTCCCAGGATCGTCTTGTTGGGGGAAAGAAAAACGGATGCCTTTTCAATATCAAAAAGATCATGACCCATTACGCAGCCTCCAAGTTCTTTACTGCATGGCAGGCAAAGCGAGCCCGGCGCGCAGCATTATTTCATTGCACATCTGGCCTGACATGCTTTGTTGCATTCTACTGTGTGCGAATTGAAAACTCAAATGATTTATTCTTGCAGAAGGCACGGACGCGGCCGATGCCTGTCACTCACATACAAAAACAAAAAGCTAAAATAGAAGAAAATATTTCTTGACAAAATTGATAATATTATAATCTAATAGATTTTAGATAATTTTACAATTTGGTTAAATTTGGTTATTTGTAGTCAGTATTTTAGTTGTTAATGGTCAGGCGAGCTTTTTCTAATCTGGTTGATGGTAATGGTTCTTATCTACAGCGACTTCAGGCTATTTTCGATATTTTATTCAAATCCAATAATTTTACAGGGGAGGTTTATATGAACAAATCTTTTTTGGCTATTGTGTTGGTTGTTTTTATGGTTGCATTGGCAACACCGGCTATCTCCTACGATACGCTTAAAATCGGTGCACCGCAACCGATGACCGGTCCCGACGCACCTTTCGGTGCAAAATTCAAGAAGGCCTATGACCTCGCTGTTGAAGAGATCAATGCGGCAGGAGGCATCAACGGCAAAAAGCTTGAAGTGGTTATTGAGGACCACCAGGCAAAGAACCCTCTCGCCGCAACGGTAACGGAGAAGCTGATCAACCAATACAAGGTCCTGGTTCTGACCGGCGGCAGAGCATCCGGCCAGGCAGTGGAGATCGCCTCCGTCGCGCAGAGGCTGAAAACTCCCTATGTCGTCGATCACCCATCCGCCGACATAATCACCGCCAAGGGATTCGAATGGATATTCAGGAACAACCCGACAGGGACGATCTACCCGCAGGCCTTCAATAAGTTCATCAGTGAAGTTCCGGGGGCAATGCCGAAATCTGCTGCAGTAGTCTACGACAACACGGTGTTCGGCAAATCGATCGCCGGTTCCGCAATAGCATTTCTGAAATCAAAAAAAGTCCCTATCGTCAATGACGAGGCATATCCGGTAAACACGCTTGATTTCAAGCCCATTATGACCAAGATAAAAGCGAACAACCCTGATTTTCTGCTGATGGTGGCCGTGTCAACAACAGACGCTATCCTGCTAACGCGGCATGCGAAAGAGATGGGCGTTGCGCCGAGGGCCTTCGTTGGCTTTGGCGGCGGTTTTGGTGTCGCTGATTTCGCAACCGAGCTCCGCACATTAAGCGAGAACGTCTTCTCGTCTGCCGCGTGGTCCGGCAACCCAAACGACCCGAAGACAAAGGCGTTCTATGATAAATTTCAGAAAAAATACGGCTTCTATCCCAAAGAGCATGAAGTTGAAGGATACGCGATAATATACATCATCGCCGATGCCCTGAAGAGGACAAAGCTAACAGACAACCTGGAGAAGGACCGCGACCTGATCCGTCAGTCCCTTCTGAAGACCGATATGACGACAGTTTTCGGAAAGGTAAAATTCGGCAACTGGGCAGGGCCGCTTGGCGATAAATACACAAACCAGAACATCTATTCGCCGGATCATTCGGTGCTTGCACAGTGGCGCGGCGTAAAATTGCTGAATGTATGGCCGAAGGCGAACGCAGAAGTTCCGTACATCTTCCCGGATCCTTCTACAAAAAAGTAGTGACACAACATGAAAGCGTGCACCGCCCCCGTGGTGGTGCACGCACAATACTACGAAAATAACAGGTAGAACATGGAGACATTTATACAGAGTATGGTAAGCGGCATATTGACAGGGTCCTTGTACGCCATGATCGGGGTTGGACTCACCGTGATCTTTGGCGTTATGCGCATCATCAATATGGCCCATGGCGACATGGTAATGCTCGGCATGTACAGCTCTTTCTGGGCGTTGACATTATGGAAGGTGGACCCCTTTGTGTCTATTATTCTATGGGTGCCTGCCGCGTTTCTCGTTGGAATGCTCGCATACCGGTTTCTCCTGAAAAAGATCGTGCCGGCAGGCGAGCTGAACACATTGCTTTACACGGCGGGACTCTCGCTCCTTGTATCAAATCTTGCCCTGTTCATCTGGACCGGCGACTATCGTACGATCAAGCTCGATTATGCGGTAATGCCCCTGCGACCTTTTGGGATCGCGGTGCCGATACCGCTGGCGATAGCATTTGGCATGGCTATTCTTATCACCGTAGCGCTTTATTGGTTCTTGGTACGAACAGACACGGGCCGGGCCATCAGGGCAACCAGCCAGGAGCCTGTGGCAGCGGCGCTTATGGGTGTCAACGCTGCCCAGATGGAGATGGTGACCTTCGGGCTGGGCACGGCACTTGCGTGCGGGGCCGGGGTCTTGCTGGCACCATCCCTTTATCTCTACCCAACCGTCGGCGAGATCCTTGTAGCCAAGTGCTTTGTGATCGTTGTATTGGGTGGTCTCGGTTCCGTACAGGGGGCTATCGCAGGCGGGTTGCTCCTCGGTGTCGTGGAATCATTGGGCGCTGTATACGTATCTGTTCCTTATAAGGATGCGATAGGATTCGTAATCTTCCTTCTCGTTCTGCTTTTTAGACCGTCAGGGCTTTTTGGAGTCGGCAAATCATGAAAAAGATAGCGATAATTGTAGGTTTAATTATTTTGGGGATCGCCCCGATCGTCTTTCCTTCGCCTTTTTTTGTGCACCTTATGATCATGGTGCTCATGTGGACTGTTCTGGGTGCAGCGTGGAACATTCTTGGAGGATTTGCAGGGCAGGTCTCTTTTGGACATGCCACCTTCCTGGGTGCGGGCGCATACACAACCATGATCCTTTATTTGAAGCTCGGCGTTGACCCGTGGTACGGCATAATCCTCGGGGGAATCGTTGCCGTTTTGATCTCTCTGCCCATCGGTTTAATCTGCTTCAGGCTGCGCGGTCCCTATTTTGCACTTTCGACGCTCGCGGTCGCCGAGATCATCAGGCTGGTGGCATTGAACTGGGAGTCGTTGACGAATGGACCCGTCGGCCTCCTTATTACAACGCTTCCGCAGGTATCTCTGGGCGGAAGCCCAATTAACTGGGAGAGCAAAACACCCTTCTATTACATCATTGCGGTTATCGCCCTCGGCGCGATCGTTATGACATTGTTTGTCGCGAGGACGCGCCTTGGGGCATACCTGCTGGCGTTAAGAGAGGATATCGACAGCGCCGAATCAATAGGGATCAATACGTTGCAGACCAGGGTGGTCGCGCTGGCGCTTTCCGCCTTCCTTGCGGGGACAGCCGGGGGTTTTTACGCAATGTACTTCCGCTACGTTGATCCCGACGCGGTCTTCTCTATCGGTCTTTCTGTTGAAATGGTCTTCATAGCGGTGGTCGGCGGTTTGACGACGGTTGTGGGGCCCCTGGTCGGAGCTATGTTCCTGGTCACTCTTGGAGAGAGCTTCCGGGAGCATTTTCTCGTAGGCCACCTGATCTTCTATGGTTTTTTTATGATGCTTGCAATAAGATACATGCCTGATGGCGTGTGGGGACGCCTCAGCGTTCTCATCAAAAAAATTTATACGAAAAAAGGTACAAATCATGGTGCTGCTTGATGTAGAAGGATTGACAAAAAGTTTCGGTGGGTTGAAAGCCATCTCCAATCTCTCATTTCAGGTGAATGAAGGCGAGATCCTTGGTCTTATAGGACCAAACGGCGCAGGCAAGACAACGGCCTTTAACCTTATAGCGGGTTTTATGCCGCCCAATAGCGGCAAAGTTATACTCGAAGGCGAAGATGTTGTGGGATTGAAACCCTATGCAATAACTCGCAAAGGTATCGCGCGCACGTTCCAGATCGTTAAACCGTTTCGTAAATTGACCGTTCTTGAAAATGTGACTCTCGCTTCCTTTCTGAGATTTTCTGCAAGAAAAGAGGCAGAGGCCGAAGCACACAAAGTACTGGAAAGGGTTGAGCTTGCTGAGAAGGCCACCTCTTTCGCCTCTGATCTTACCCTGAGCGAACAGAAGAGGCTTGAGATCGCAAGGGCCCTGGCCACAAACCCCAAAGTTCTACTCCTTGATGAACCGATGGGCGGACTCAATCCCACAGAAATAGATCACGCCTCTATCCTGGTAAGGGAGATATGCAAAGGCGGGGTAACGATCATCTGGGTGGAGCATGTCCTGAAGGCAATCATGAACTCATGCCATAGGGTTATCGTTATTCACCATGGAGAGAAGATCGCAGACATGCCCCCGGAACAGGTTGTAACGAATCCCGTTGTGATCGAGGCATACCTTGGGAAAAAGGCAAAAAAATATGAAGAAGGCGAACAGACATGCTGACCATTGAAAACCTTGAAGTCTCCTATGGAAGGGCACAGGTCCTCTGGGGCGTAACACTTAATATAAACGATGGAGAGATCATCGCGCTTGTTGGTGCGAACGGCGCCGGCAAGACAACTCTGCTGAAGACGGTCTCGGGACTTATCAGGCCAAAGGCGGGAAAGATCAGCGTTGACGGCAGATCCTTAGAACAGCTAAGTTCACGCGAAATCGTTAAGCAGGGCATAATCCATGTACCTGAGGGAAGGAAGCTATTCCCCGAGATGGATGTCATGGAGAACCTCTTGATGGGGGGGTATATGGTAAGCATCCGGGAACGTGGGAGAAGGCTGGACCAGGTATTTTCATTATTCCCGCTGCTGGAAGAGCGAAAAAAACAGTTGGCGGGAACGTTGTCCGGCGGAGAGCAGCAGATGCTTGCCCTCGGACGAGGACTGATGGCAGGCCCAAAACTGCTTATGCTCGATGAACCATCCCTGGGCCTTGCTCCCTTAGTGGTCGAAAAGATCTTTGAAGCAGTCTTAAAGATTCATCAGGAAGGAGTTACGGTCCTCCTCGTTGAGCAGAACGTCCACGAGGCCCTTGAGCTGGCAGACCGCGGATATGTGCTTGAGAACGGAAAGATAGCCCTTGAAGGGATCGGGAAGGACCTTCTCGGCAATGAACACGTCCGGTGCGCTTATCTGGGGATTTGAGGGGATAGGGATGGTCTACGTGCGTTGGCTGAACGGTGGATCAAGAATGATGCAATGGGTACAAGATGATAAAGCAGTTTAGCTTTAACCCGATCACTTACAAGAAGCTGTCTTTGCTTATCGAAAACCAGATCAAGCAACGGATCCTTGCAGAGGAGTTTCTGCCCGGCGACAGGCTGCCGAGCGAGGGCGAGATTGGAAGACAGTTCGGGGTAAGCCTCGTAACGGTCAGGGAGGCCCTGAAAGGCCTTGAGACGTACGGCCTGGTCGAAAAACGAAAAGGGAAAGGCGGCGGGGTTTTTGTTTCGGAACTGCGAAGCGAGTCGGTGAAAATCCAACTCTACCACTTTTTGAATCAGAAAAAATTTTCGTCAAAAGACCTATCGGAAATAAGAATGATCATTGAACCGGTAGCATGTAGAATTGCATCGAAAAGGATCACAAAAACGATCATAGACAAACTCGATAAAAACATCGAACACTGTGACCAGCTCATTGAACGTGCAGGCGACAATTTCAACGAAGAGGATTTCCTGGAGCTCGAAGAGAATAATATTGCGTTCCATAGCCTTATCGGCGAAGCGACGCAAAATCCTGTTCTTGTATTGACGACCGACTACATACTGGATTTTCTTTTTAACTTTAAAAAAATAACCTTGATCCCGAACAGGGAATTCTCCCATGGAGTTATCAGGGATCATAGGCTCATCTTATCGAGGCTTAAAAAAAAGAACGGGCCCTCTGCCGAGAAGGCGATGGTAGGCCACCTTAAGCATGTTGAAAATTACCTTACCGAACATGAAGGAGAAAAAAATACAGGAACACGGACACACAAGACAAGAAAAGAGGAGGTTAATGTACATGGCATTACTAGAAGAGCCGATAAAAGGGGTTAAAACAGTTAAGAACTTCATAGGCGGAGAATGGGTGGACTCAGAGGGTAAGATCGTGGACGTCGTCAACCCGGCAACAGGAAAAGTAATGGGAAAATGCCCTATTTCCACAGCAAAAGAAATAGATGCGGCAGTTGAGGCCGCAAAGGAGGCGTTCCCGGAATGGAGGAGAACGACGCCAATGGCACGCTCCAGGGTTCTCTTCAGGCTCAAAGCGTTGCTTGAAGAAAATTTTGAGGAGATAAGCCGGATCCAGACGATGGAGCACGGCAAGACGATCGATGAATCGAGGGGTGAGACAAGGCGCGGCATCGAGAACGTTGAGGTGGCATGCGGGATTCCCACATTAATGCAGGGGTATTATTCCGAGGATATCGCAACGAAGATCGATGAATGGGTCATACCTACCCCCATTGGGGTCTTTGGAATCATCGGCCCTTTTAATTTCCCCTTTATGATCCCTCTGTGGTCTGCGCCCTATGCGGTTGCTACCGGGAATACCGTCGTGATTAAACCTTCCAGCGAGGTTCCCTTCAGCCAGATGCGTCTCGCGGAGCTCGCAGAAGAGGCCGGCTTCCCGCCCGGCGTATGGAACGTGGTGAACGGCGGAAGAACGGTCGTCAACGGGATGCTCGATAATCGCGACATCAAGGGGATCACATTCGTCGGTTCGACCCCGTCCGGAAGGGATGTCATATACAAACGGTGCGGCGAGACCGGCAAGAGGGTTATCGCGCAATGCGGCGCGAAAAACTTCATGGTCATCATGCCGGACTGCAATGCAGCGGCAACCATCCCTGCCCTTATGACCTCTTTCTTCGGAAACGCAGGCCAGCGATGCCTGGCAGGGACCAACCTCCTTATTGTGGGCGAGGATAATAATTTTTACAGGGAATTTGTTGACAGGGTCTGCGAGATGACGCGGAGGATCAAGGTTGGCTATGGACTTGATGAGACCATTCAGATGGGACCCGTCAGGGACAAAGATAAAAAGCGAAACATTATGAACTATATTGACATCGGTATCAAGGAGGGGGCGAAGATGCTGCTTGATGGAAGGAAACCGACCATTAACGGTGATTATCCGGATGACTGTTTCCTTGGGCCGACAATCTTTGAAGATGTCGACCCGAATAGCCGCGTAGGGTCCGAAGAGATATTCGGCCCTGTCATGGGCATCATGCGGGCGAAGAACCTTGATGAGGCAATTGCGATCTGCAACAATAATGCCTTTGGCAATGGCGACTCGATCTTTACCCAGAACGGCGCAAGCGCACGCCAGTTCCTTTATGAAATCGAGAGCGGAAATGTAGGCATCAACATCGGCATTACCGCTCCTGTGGCATTTTTTCCGTTCAGCGGGATGAAGGACTCTTTCTTCGGGGACCTTCATACACAAGGAAAGGACGCTGTTCGTTTCTTTACTGAGAGCAAGGTGATTATTCAAAGGTGGTTCTAAAAAGAAGGAGGCAAAAGCATGACGATCAGCACCTGTTCCGGCGCTATCAGTTTTTCGAGAGAATTGGAAACACAGACAGCGGCGTTCTATGAAGAGCTCGCAAAGAGGTTTGAAAAGGACAGCGAGCTATTCCTCGCCTTCGCGAAAGAAAACCGGAAGTTTATTACCCAGGTTGAGAGGGCATATTACGGAGTGATCACGGACGCGATCGAAGGGTGTTTTGCCTTCGATCTTCAGACAGAACACTACGAGCTGGAAACCGTTCTTCCTGAGCAGATCGATTATTCTGATGCGGTCAACAAAGCGCTGAATTTAGAAGAGAAAATCATCGATTTTTACCAAGTGGCGGCAGAGCAATCCAAGCATCTGATGGCCGACGTCCCCAGGTCTTTTACCTTGGTGGTAAAGAAAAGGAACGAGCGCATACCGAAGGTCAAGGCTCTTTTGGGCAAATGACCTGAGAAGTTACAAGCGGGTATGGTTGCATATCATAAGGCGGGCAAAATGTTGCCCGCCTTATTCTTGCGCGAAAGACAGCGGTGAACGCTCAATGACAAAAACCCGTTTGGGACATTGGTTAAGTGCAGGGTACAAATATTGCCCAACGTATGATATATCTTGACTATAGGTTTTACAGTAGGAACTGATCTTCCGTGAGGAGTGAAATGAAGCAGCCCTTATGGAGGCCGTCTGCAGAACGGATAAAAAACGCCAACATGACGAGGTTCATAGAGCTGGTCAACAAGCGGTTCAATACAGCCCTGGCCGGCTATTTTGACCTCTATGACTGGTCGATCGGCAATATCGAGGATTTCTGGGCAACCGTATGGGATTTTGTGGATATCAGGGCATCCAGAAAATACAACAACGTGGTGGAAGACCTGGGCAAATTCCCCGGCACACAGTGGTTTGCGGGCGCGGAGCTGAACTTTGCCGAAAACCTCCTGAGGTACAGGGACGATAGGGCCGCCTTTGTCTTTAAATGCGAAACAAAACCATCTGCAAGCATAACCTATGAGGAACTGTACAAAACCGTCAGCCGTCTCGCAACAGCCCTGAAAGAGCAGGGGGTAGGAAGAGGAGACAGGGTTGCGGCATATATGCCGAACATGACCGAAACGGCCATTGCCATGCTCGCCGCCACGAGCATCGGCGTGATATGGGCGTCATGCGGTTCGGAGCTCGGCGTGCAGGCGGTCATCGACCGCTTCAGCCAGATCGAGCCGAAGGTCCTCTTTACCGTCGACGGGTACCTGTATAAGAACAAGCCGTTCCACATGCTTGCCGATGTAAAGGAGGTCGTAGAAACGGTGCCTTCAATAGAGAAGGTCGTTGTGGTTTCCTATGTCAATGAAAGGCCGGACATCGGCAATATCCCGAACTCGATCCTTTACAGCGATTTCCTTGCCCGCGGCGAAGAAGGCGAGATAGCCTTCGAGCAGGTCCCCTTTGACCACCCGGTCTATATCATGTTCTCCTCGGGCACAACGGGAAAACCGAAATGTATGGTCCAGGGCACTGGAGGGATCCTGATCAATCAGCTCAAAGAGCTTATCCTCCACACAGACCTCACGCGGGAGGATACGATCATATACATGACGGCGCCGAGCTGGATGATGTGGAACTGGCTCATCGCCTCCCTCGGGGTCGGCGCGAAGGTCGTTCTCTTCGACGGAAACCCCGGATATCCTGATATAGGGACCATGTGGAAGCTGATCGACGACGAGAAGATAACCGTCTTCGGGACGAGCGCCACATACATCAATATGCTCAAGGGCCAGGGCTTCAGGCCAAATAAACAGTACGATCTCGCCACGCTTAAGGAGATCTGCCAGACCGGATCTGCCCTCTCCGCAGATGGATTCGAGTATGTCTACCAGGCAATCAAGGAGGATGTCCACTTCCACTCCATCTCCGGCGGCACAGACATCAACGGGTGCTTTGCGGCAGGATCGCCGACGATCCCTGTTTATGCCGGCCAGCTGCAGGCCCCTGCATTGGGGATGAAGGTAAAGGCTTACGACGACAAGGGCAGCCCGGTCTACGACAA
>Ga0302252_1000738_pt1 | contig 24659 bp, 20 predicted proteins | sample AAG_RA_Leu_MG_FD_193511 | JGI IMG/M metagenome (GOLD analysis project Ga0302252, IMG submission 193511) | Enriched activated sludge microbial communities from anaerobic digester in WTTP, New Holstein, Wisconsin, United States - AAG_RA_Leu | ecosystem: Engineered > Bioreactor > Anaerobic >...
ATTATATAGAAACCGGCAAAAATATTTGACAGCGTATCCTGTAGAGCTAAAGCAATTGCCAAACCACCGACACCAAGTGTTGCCAAAATTGGCGTTATCGAGATACCTAGTGTATTAAAAATAATTAGAATACCTAGCCCAAATATAATTATACGGCTTATATTCTGTGTAAGCCCAGTGACCGGAACTGCAGCTTCTATCTTAGCAGAATAGGAATGTATTATTTTTGAAATAATGTTCGCAGCAACAAATGTAACAGAAAAAATACCTGTTATTAAAATAAACTTCTTGATTATATAAAGCATATTATAAGATAAGGAAAGAAAATGTACCGCTACATATACTCCTAAGATTGAAGACCAAAATAAAAGCGGTGAACTTATATATTCTATAAGAATATCATCAACTTTATTTACGGTCCTTTCTGCCCATTGGGAAATTCGGGAAAGGATGATTTTTCTCAAAATGCAACCTGATATGAAAATCAACAAGAAAACAACTAAAGATAAAACAGGTGCGGGCAATCTGTCCAACAATTCAATGATAACTTGAACCATACATTCTCCTTGTATATTTAGCTTTTCTTCATAGCCGTTAATTCATTTATAATGCTGCCTGCCCAGCGAAAAACATTGTTTTCTGCAACAATTTTACGCATCTTTTCCATACGTTTCATTTTTTCTTCTTCGGACATCTCGATCGCTGTTTTTATTGCCTCCGCAAATTCTTCCATAGAGTAAGGATTAATTCGTACAGCATCAGTCAATTCGCGCGACGCGCCTGTAAATTGGCTCAATATTAAAACTCCTTTGTTATCTTTTTTTGCTGTAATATACTCCTTGGATACTAAATTCATCCCGTCATGCAAAGAGCTAACAATACAAAAATCAGCAAGTTTATAAAATGGTTCTATTTCATCTGAAGAAAAATGCCTTTTTAAATGAACTATTGGTTTCCAGTCTCCATCCAGATGTTTCCAATTTTTTTTCTCAACCAATTCATCGATTTCGGCCATCAAATCATGATACCTTTTTATATGGACGCGACTTGGTGCGGCAAGCTGCAAAAAAACAAACTTTTTTTTGTACTGAGGGTATTTTTCTAAAAATCTGTCTATCCCCAAAACCCTTTCGACTATGCCTTTGGTATAGTCTATTCTATCTACACTAACTCCCACTATTTTATTTTCCAAATCAAATTCCCGTTGGATTTTGCTTATCTTCTTAGCAATGTCTTCTGCCCTAACATCAGTATTTATATAATCACTTACACTTATAGGAAATGGTTTAACAAAAGTTTCTTTGCCGGAATACACAACGCTGAATTTCTCGGCATCTACTCTTGATTCCAGTAGTCTGTTAGCAGTATCAAGAAAATTATTGCAATGATTTTGGATATGAAAACCTAACAAATCACAACCAAGCATTCCTTCAAGAATTTCTTTTTGATAGGGACAAATGGAAAATGCTTCCGGGTTGGGCCAGGGTATATGCCAAAAAAGGGCGACTGTTGCATCGGGACGTTTTTCCTTAATCATCTTACCAAGAAGCGTAAAATGGTAGTCTTGAATAAATATAAAAGGTGGTTTGGAGGGTAGCTCTTCCAAAATGTTATCAGCAAATTTTTGATTTACTTTTTTATAAAATTCCCAGTCGGATCCTCGAAAAACAGGACGGGTATGCGTATTGTGGCATAAAGGCCATAGCCCCTCGTTCGAAAAACCGTAATAATAACCATCTTCTTCTTCTTTATCCAGCCAAATCCTTTTTAAGATATATCTATTATCTTCAGGCGGAACCCCGAGTTTATTTTTCGAATTAACAAATTTCCTATCTGCGTTACCTGCACCATGAGCAAGCCATGTTCCACCACAAGCACATAACACTGGGTGCAACGCTGTAACTACACCACTTGCCGGCCTAATACATTTGGAATCTCCTGTAATTTCATCTATTACATGCATAAAAGGTTCGCGGTTAGAAACCACGAATAAAGCATTATCTCCTAATTTTGCGTGAACAAGACTTCTTAATCTTGTCTCTGTCCAAATCTCATCTTGTTTTAAATATGAAATGGCCTCATCTGAAATAGTTCTGCGCGCTACCCGTAAACTTAAAGCCACCTGTTCAACTTCTCTTGCAAGCTTGCCCAACACTCCTTTCTCTTTTATGGAATGCATGCTATCAGTTTCACCTTTTTGAAAACTGTGAAACCATTCTGTAAGATGTTGAAGAGGAGCTGCAAAAATTTTATTGTGTAAAAAAAACGAAGCAATAAAAATTAACACGACCAATAAAACTAGCGTAATATTAACGCCTTTCCAAATTTCCGTTAATCTCGCAAAAACATACGAAGTATCTTGAATGATTTCAACCAAACCAATAACATTACCTTCTTCATCCAGTATGGGCAGGACATAACTATAAACTGTCATTTCTTTAAATTTTTCTACTTCACCAATGGATTGTTTTTTTTCTAATGCATTTTTTATATTAAACCTGCTCATATTTTTCAACTCGGAAAATCTTTTCGTGACTACTACAAGTTTGCCACTCTCGTCATATATAGCGCAGCCTTGAAGCCTTTCCCTAGTTTCAAATTTTTCAACAAGATAATTTGCGTTCCTTATATCCTTTGCTAAAAGTACCTGTTTTACGGAAAGCTCCATGCTTTCTGCAATTTGTTTCGCCTTGCGTTTCATATCATCAATAAGTTTTTCTTCTAAAAAACTTACCTGCAATAAACCAAAAATTGTAAAAACAATGGAAACTATAATTAAAATAGGTAAGACAAATAAAAATACTCTTCTCATCACATCGCCTTTATTTTGTTTTTAAGCCAATCAACTCGCGTCTTTTTATCATTAAAAAACCGTGGCATTTTTCTTAACTTGTCCGTTACCCAAACTCTTGTCGGTTTGGAATAAATTCTAAGTTTATAACAAATTTTTCAGTTTTTATACTACCATACGTGATAAAAAAATGGCCGCCGTCTGTTTTTTACCAACAGATGGCGGCCCGACCATCAAAAGTCCTTCGGAAAAAAATTCTCCGAACCCTTTTAGCCAAAATAGAATAAATTACTTTATGTTTTTATTATAACCTTTTCCTTTGAAAATTACAACTTGTTTCTGAAATACTATACCGATATATAAACCGAGAAAAAGAAATTCTTTTTTATTAAGCCTATATAGCTCCCTGATCTAACATGGCATCGGCTACTTTTACAAAACCGGCTATGTTTGCACCCATAACATAGTTTCCTTTACAGCCATATTTTGCAGCAGCATCAAGACATTGTTTATGAATAGCAACCATTATACCTTTTAGTTTCTTATCAACCTCTTCTCTTGTCCACGCCAAACGTTGAGAATTTTGGCTCATTTCAAGACCTGAAGTAGCAACCCCTCCGGCATTGGCTGCTTTAGCAGGCCCATAAAGAATTTTTTTACTGAGATACTGGCTAATTGCTTCCGGCGTTGAAGGCATGTTGGCACCTTCACTTATAACGTAGCAGCCATTATCCAATAAAGTTTTTGCATCTTTACCGTTAATTTCGTTCTGCGTAGCACTCGGAAATGCACAATCGCATTTAATACTCCATGGGTTTTGTCCTTTTAGGTATTTGCAGCCAAATTTGTCTGCATATTCCTTGATACGGCCTCTTTTGACATTTTTTAGATGTTTGACAAATTCGAGTTTCTCGGCGTCTATGCCGTCCTTGTCGTATATTGTCCCATCGGAATCAGATAGTGTTACAACCTTGCCGCCTAAATGGTTTACTTTTTCTACTGTATATTGCGCAACATTTCCAGAACCAGAAACTAGAACAACTTTATCTTTTAAGCTGTCATTTTTTGTCTTTAACATTTCTTCTGCAAAATAAGTCGCACCATAACCAGTAGCTTCCGGACGAACCAGCGAACCTCCCCAATTTAATCCTTTTCCTGTCAATACTCCTGTAAACTCGTTTCGTAGGCGTTTATATTGTCCGAACAGAAACCCAATTTCCCGACCGCCTACACCGATATCGCCAGCGGGAACGTCAGTATCTGGTCCGATATGGCGTGCAAGCTCTGTCATAAAAGACTGGCAAAAACGCATAATTTCATTATTAGATTTGCCTTTTGGATCAAAGCTTGATCCGCCTTTAGCGCCTCCCATAGGAAGAGTAGTTAAAGAATTTTTGAATACTTGTTCAAAACCAAGAAACTTCAAAATACTTAAGTTTACACTTGGGTGTAAACGCAACCCGCCTTTATACGGACCTATCGCGCTGTTAAACTGTATACGATATCCTCGGTTAACCTGAATATTACCTGCATCATCCAGCCAGGGTACACGGAAAATAATTTGCCTCTCCGGTTCAACAATACGCTCCAATATGCGAGCCTCTTCATATTTTTTGTTTTTTTCTAATACCGGCCCGAGGCATTCCAAAACTTCGGTAACGGCTTGATGAAATTCTATTTCACCTGGATTATTTTTTTTAACTATCTCTATCACCCTTGCGACATAGCTGTTTTCTTTTACCATGTTTAAAATCCTCCTTTTTCTTTTTATTAAAAATTCTTTTTAAAAAACTCATCAATCGCACAGGCGGCTTTTTTCCCTGCTCCCATAGCAGAAATAACAGTAGCGGACCCTGTAACAATATCGCCGCCAGCAAAAATATCACTAACGCTGGTTAAACCTTTATCGTCCGCAATAATATTGCCACGTTTGGTAAGCTTAAGGCCTGATATAGTATTAAGCAAAAGCGGATTGGACCCATTGCCTATAGCCACTATCAAAGTGTCTATTTCTATTTCAAACTCAGAACCTTTTATCTCTACCGGTCTTCTTCTGCCGCTATCGTCCGGTTCGCCTAATTCATTTTTTATACAAATAACTTTTTTAACATTTCCTTTTTCATCGCCGATTATCTCAACTGGATTTGTCAAAAAATAAAATTGGACGCCTTCTTCTTTCGCGTGATGTATCTCATCAATACGAGCAGGCATTTCATTTTCAGTTCTACGGTATATAACATACACGTTTTCGGCGCCAAGCCTCAGAGCTGATCTGGCAGAATCCATCGCAACGTTTCCCCCGCCGACAACAGCAATTTTTTTACCTATATTTATAGGAGTATCGTATTCAGGAAATTTGTAAGCCTTCATAAGATTAACGCGCGTAAGAAATTCATTGGCTGAATATACGCCGTTTAGATTTTCTCCTTCTATATTCATAAAATGCGGAAGGCCGGCTCCTGTTGCGATAAAAAATGCCTTAAAACCTTTTTTGCGTAATTCGTCTATAGTCTGTATTTTGCCGATAACATAGTTATATTTTATTTCTACGCCTAGATTTTTAATTTCTTCTACCTCTTTTATCACAATATGTTTTGGCAACCGGAATTCTGGGATACCATAGGTAAGTACTCCTCCTGGTTTATGAAGGGCTTCAAAAACAGTTACATCGTACCCCATTTTTACAAGATCAGCCGCACAGGTTAAACCCGCCGGACCAGCGCCTATAATTGCTACCTTTAAGGAATCTTTATGTTTTGTAGCAATACTTTTCCCGTTTTGATTTTTGTTCTTAAATTCCCAGTCTGCGGCAAATCTTTCTAAATTTCCTATGTTGATGGGTTTGCCCTTTTTGGATAAAATACATAATTGTTCGCACTGATCTTCCTGCGGGCAAACTCTGCCGCACACGGCCGGCAGGTTATTGGTTTGCTTTATTATTGAAATTGCATCAAAGAAACGTTTTTCTTTTATGGCTTTGATAAAAAGCGGGATATTGATATCGGCAGGACAACCTGAAACACATGGTGGCTTCTTGCATTGCAGACAGCGCGAGGCTTCTTTTATGGCTTCTTCTTCGCTGTAGCCGTAAGGTACCTCATCAAAATTCTTTATACGTATTTTGGGATCTTGCTCTCTCATTTATACCTTTTAAGCCTGATGTTTCAAGCCAATTTTACAATTCTTATGATAATAATCCAAAGCTGTTTTTTCTTTATCTTTGTATCTATCTTGCCGGCGCATAACATCATTAAAATCTACAAGATGTCCGTCAAATTCAGGACCATCAACACAGGTAAACTTTGTTTCGTTGTTATATCTTATTCTGCAACCACCACACATACCCGTTCCATCTATCATAATTGAATTTAAAGATACTAATGTTTTTACAGCTAACGGCTTTGTCATGTCAGATACTTTTTTCATCATAATAAGTGGCCCGATAGCAAAAACTAAATCATAAGAATCTTTTTGAAGAAGTTCTGCCAAAATATCCGTAACAAAACCTTTTCTTCCATAAGAACCATCATCGGTTGTTACGTAAACTTTATTACAAAACTCCCGCATTTCTTTTTCGCAAATAAGAAGGTCTTTGTTTCTAAAACCAATTATAATAGTAACATCATTACCTTCCAGTTGCATGGCTTTTGCGATTGGGTACGCCTCGGCTGTTCCTACACCACCACCTATGCATATTACCTTACCGATGTTTTTTGTTTTTGTAGCATTCCCTAAAGGACCGGCTGCATCAAGGATAAAATCTCCCTCATTTAAAGCTGAAAGTTTTTTAGTGCTTACTCCTATAGCCTGACACACAACAGTCACGGTGCCTTTTTGTTTGTCAAAATCATATATAGTGAGGGGGAATCTTTCGCCAAATTCATTAATACGAAGTACTAGAAATTGACCTGGTTTTGCAGATAGGGCTATGTCTTTAGCTTCAAACTCTATGAGGGTAATTTCTGAATTTAACTGTTTCTTTTTTATTATCTTGTGCATTGCTTATCCTCAAGTTCTATATTTTTTAAAAGAAAAAGCGTCCTTCTTCGTAAAATGAAGAAGAACGCCTTTGTTCTCTCTTGAGTTTTTATAGTATATAATTCCTAAAAGGAAGTCAAGTATTTTTTGATGTCAAAATTATTAAATTATTCGGTTAAAAAATGACAAAAAACCCCTTTCCCCATATTATGTCAAATTTTGCAGACAAGCATATAGGGTTTAAAAGTGTTTGTTGCCGCTAAGCTTACTTTTATTTATGTATTTTATTCGTCAGCAACTATTTCGTTTACAAAAACAGATTTTTTTGATTTTTTATGTTTAAACTTCGGATATATCATATTATCTCCGGCAAAAAACTCTTCGCATTGTAATATCGGTTGTTTTTTATCAAAAATACAAGCTGCGGAATGCACACATGTATTGCATAAACCCATTTTTTCCATATTTACCTCCCTACCGCAACTTTTACTTTACGGTAATTGGAATTCCGGGTTTCCTTGCCATCAAGAATAGCTTCTGCTTCCTGGCGATAAGCTTCCATAATATACGGAATTCCTGATACCTGCGCCGCTTCCTTTGTTAAAGACATTAGATCTCCCCGGGAAATTGAGGAAATAGTAAAATTTCTGCTACCAGCCATCAATTGTTGCAAACCAACCTTGATTTTTTGGGCAAAAGAATACACGCCTACCGCACCCAAAGGAATATCTTTCATATCTTTGCCGTATTTTTCGAGCAATTCTTCATAATAAACAAATATTTCTTTTTCAGTATTGCCATAAGCCGCTACTGTTGCCGGAAGATTGCTGTTTTCAAGCCACTGGGAAATATTTTTCCCAACCATTCCAGGTATCATTAGAGCTCTGCCCATACAAACAGCCTTTACGAAAGGTGCACCCATAGCAATTACTTTAAATATGTGATCTTCTGAAGAAAAACCACCTGCTATTGCAATATCAGGAACTCGCATTCCTTTTTCGGATAGCTTTTGACAAAACTCATAGGTAAGCGCTTCTAAATAAAAAGTGGGTATACCCCACTCCTGCATCATTCTCCATGGGCTCATGCCAGTTCCACCTGGAGCACCATCAATAGTCAGCAAATCAATTTTTGCCAACGAAGAATATTTAATTGCCATGGCTAATTCACGCATAGAATAAGCGCCTGTTTTTAGCGTGACGCGTTTAAAACCTAAATCTCTTAAGCGTTTTACTTCAGCCAGAAACGATTCTTCGGAAACAAAACCCAAGCGTGAATGCCTTTCAAACTCCTTTATTGCGCCATCTTGAAAAGCTTTCTGATTAGCCTCAAGAGACGGATCAGGCGTTACAATATAGCCACGCTTTTGCAATTGTATCGCTCTGTCTAAACTTTTTACTTTTATTTCTCCGCCAATACACTTTGCCCCTTGCCCCCATTTTAATTCTATAGTTTCTAAATTATGTTTCTTGTGCACATATTCTGCTACTCCCAACCGCGTATCTTCTACATTCATTTGTACAAGAATTTCACCATAGCCATCATGAAAACGTTTGTAGGTTTCTATACGTCGATCCATCTCGGGAGAACTTTTTATTTTACCCTTGTTGTCTAACTCTAATTCTGGATCAATGCCACATACGTTTTCACCGCAAACTAAGGTAACGCCTGAAATAGCCGCTCCTATTGCAAAATGTTCCCAGTTTTTTCTAGCAATTTCCGTTGAACCTAAGGCACCTGTAAATATTGGAACTCTCATTTTTACTTTTGCAGCCCAACCATATTCAACTTCTGTATTCACATCTGGAAATTTAGTATTGTCAGGGTTTCCATTGGCATCCCCGGGTAAACCTTTAGCACCCAAAGCATATCCTTGAATATTTAAATGCGAATAATCAACCGGATAATCTTTGTCTGCACCGGCAGTAATTTCCCCAAAAGGACCGGGATAAATCACTTCTCTTCCGCGAAAAGTCGCTTTAAAAATATCACAATTTCCTTTGCAACCATCTATGCAACGTGAACAGATACCCGAACTCGGTACAACATTTTTCGAACGGTTAAACGTTCCTACTGCATCATTTGCGTTTGGCCTGCATAAATTCATTTTTTATTCCTCCTTTTACCCTTTTTGATTTTATTTACAGCTTTGTTTAGTCAACGCTGCTTGTTTCATTTCCGTAGCCAATATGATCGCTTCTGCCACTTCACGCATTGTTTTGCGATTATCCATACTATAGTTACGAATTTTCAAATACGCCTCCTCTTCTGTTAAATTTTCTTCTTTCATTAAGATTCCTTTGGCACGTTCGATTCGTTTGCGTATATCAAGTTCTTCTTGGATTACTTTGGTTTTGACTATCAACTCTGTGTTTTCTATAGCCACGGCTGCTTCATTAGCGATAGTTGTTAAAATATTAATTTCGGTTTCTGTAAAATCGTGCGGTTTAGAAGTATAACAATTAATCACGCCTATTGCCTTGCCTCTAACTGCTAGAGGAACGCATAAAAGCGAACAGAGGTTTTCACGCTTTGCAATGTTTTTGTGTTTATATTCTTTTTCTTTTAGAACATCTTTTACGGATACCGGTTTATTTTCTTTAGCAACTTTACCCGCAATACCTTCTCCTATTTTTAAAGGAGTTTTTTTATTATATTCTTCACTTATACTTTGAGATGCACGGATAACCAGCTCGCCTGTTTTTTCATCGATAAGCATGAGCGAACAGATCTTAGAACCTAAAACTTCTGCAGTAACAGCAACGATAAGACGCAGTATATCCTCTAAATATAAATCCGAGGTTATAGCTTTGCTTATTTTGGATAGCGCTTTGATTTGTTCTTTAAAAGACATTTTTTCTTCTTTAGACGGATAAAAAAAGCGTTCCACGCCTGTAAAACACAAGCATAGAACGCCTTTGTTCTTATATTTTGCCGATTATGATCTTATGCGATAAAGTCGGCAAAAAAAACGTCCTTTTCAGTAGTTTATACTACTTTAAAAGGACGTCTTTATCCGGTTTTCTTACTTTGAATTTTTAGGAACTAAAAACAAAAAAAGCGTTCTTTTTTAGAACGCTTCATTGCTTCTTTTCCTTAAGCACACACTTTGTGCTTGGTTTTAGTATATAATATCAGCCTGTTTTGTCAAGTTTTTCTTTAAACTAACTCAAAACTAGTAAACACAAACTATGCACTATAAACCATAAACTACAAACTAACAATGCTTTTCCCAAATTCAATAGTTTTTTTACGTATATCTTTTTTATTTTTGATATCACCTGATTCGCCTGCATTTGGTATAAGCAAAGATTTAAATTTCATTCCGGTGTAATTAGCTGTTATTTCAAAAGGTTTTTCTAAGGCATCCAGGCCTACATCTTCGAAAGCACTTGCCAGAAGCACAAATGTCTTACCTTTAAGCGGAGTTTTCATCGTGCCTGATTTATTATCCCATTTATAGAGTGAAAACATCCTGTCAAATATAAGCTTAAGTTGTGCACTCGCCGCAAAAAAATATAACGGCGTAGCCATAACTATGACATCAAAACCAGGCATTTTAGCAAGAATGGGTTTCGCTTCATCGCTTACAATACATTCATACTTATCTATATTTTGGCAAGCCCTGCAGGAAAGGCATCCGGTAGTCTTATATTTAAGCGAGGCTGCCTGAACAATCTCAACTTTAGCATCTTTTAAGCACGCACCTTCAGCAAACCAATTAATAAGCGTCGCTGTATTGCCGTCTTTTTTAGGGCTTCCTGAAATCACTAATATTTTTTTTGCCATAAGCTGCCTTCCTTGTTCTAATTGTTTAATTTCCAAACTATAAACCATAAACTAACTTAGAACTAGTAAACACAAACTATACACTATAAACCATAAACTAACTATATATAATTTTAAAAAACATACGAAGTTTTTTTAGCGATATTAATGGCTTCTTCAATTTTTTCATTAGCTACATCCGGTCCTAAAGCATCCACCGGTTGAGCAATAATAAAATTAATATCAGTAATACCAACAAAACTAAAAACAGTGCGCAAAAATGGCTCCTGAAAATCATAATTCCTAACAGGACTATCCTTACTGTAATCGCCGCCGCGACTTGTGATAATAATCATTTTTTTATTTTTAACAAGCCCTTCGGGACCTTTTTCTGTATATCTAAAAAGATATTTAGGCTGTAATATCACATCGATGTAATGTTTTAAAACATATGGTATGCTAAAATTCCACATTGGAGTGCTTACTAGATAACCATCTGCAGACAAAAATTGTTCAATACAAATTACTATTTCGCGCCAAGCTTCTTTTGTTTCTCCAGTTAAATCCTTGCCGCCAAGAAGTGCATATTTTCCATCGACCCTTTTTACTGTCAGCTGTGGTATTTTTTCAGTAAATAAATTCAGCTCTTCAACACGCCAATCAAGATGGCTTGCGCTAAACGAATTTATAAATGCTTTCGATATTTTAAGCGTTCTTGATTCTTCTCCCCGGGGAGTAGCAATGATATGCAATAATTTTTTCATTTTAAACCTTTTTTTTATTCCAAATCAAAAACTGATGTTTCGTCCACTTCGACTTGGCAAGTTTCTACGGAACAATCCAGAACATGCCCGCCTTTTAATTTATCTTTACTCAAAAAATGAAAATGATAACCAGCAGTAGTAGCTCCTTGCAAATATTCCGGAAATTTGAATCCAACCATAACACCCTCTACATTGTGCAATATAAAAATTTCTTGGTTCTTAAGAACTTCTGTTAAATCTTTGAATGGCTTGACCTGCTTAGGAACACTCCGCACTTTAAGATACGGAAATTTTCCTGTTATTTTGATTGCGTATATCATATTTTTTGAGTTAAGTTTTTTGTCTAAATCGATTTGAAGGGCCTGATAATTGAGTTCATCAGAGAGCTTAAATGTTTTATCTATATCAAAAAATGTTAACGTTACAAACGGAGTTTTTTCATTAGATTTTAACCTGTAAACTTTTCCATCCGCTTTTATTTGAGAAAATGCGCCTTTTAATACAATCATTTCTCCATCAAGACCGTTTATTGTACCTATACCAAAATTCCCGTGCTTTCGTGCTTCTGCAAGACTTATTTCGCCGTCATAACAACCGGACGCGAATTTTGCAAAAGGTACATTTTGAAAAATAACTTCTTTGTTCACTTTACCGCAGCCGCTTAATAAAATGACTGCCGCAAATATAAAAAAGAGAAAATTCAGAGATAATTTTTTAAATATTCTTTTCATCTTCCACCTCTTGGAATATTAATGCCGCATTGTGTGTGTTCTTAACAAAAACTGAAAACAGAAATCAAAACCAATAAAATTACAATGAACAAATTACAATATGCAAACAATCAACAAAACACAAATCACAAACTCCATTTGTTCGTTGTAAATTGTAATTTGTTAATTTTTTTATTCCGTCTTTCGAACTATACTACTTAGTATATGACTCAATTCTCTTAATCCACCCCGGTAGCCATTTTTGTTCATTACGTTCTTGAGGCGAATTCTTTACGCGTTCGGAAATAATTTTTTTGGCTGTTTCTGCAAATTCTTTTATAGCATCAGGGGCTTCTTTATCGCTCCTCATTTCAGACAAAACCTGCAGCAACCCCCAGCCCTGGCCGTTATATCGTTCTGTTGGCAGAATACCTAAACCTTTAAAATTTATATAGTCAATTAATATATAAACTCCTTGAAAGTTGGCAGATAGACGATTAAAGTTTTGCCTTATCTTATTTCGCTGTTCTCTTGGGGCATTTCTTAAAATACGATTAAGTGAATTATCAAGGCGTTTTACAATAAATTCTGCCTGCAGTGTTTTTGTCGCCACCAAAAATTCGCGTAATTCTAGCATCTTGTTATCTTTTTGGTCGCGCAGGAAAGCTTCTTCGGAATTCCAGGGGCATGGCGGAGGAAAACCTTCATTTAACCAGTCAGGAATTTTTGCTCCGGATTTTTTAGCGTAAATCAAGAAATCGGGAAATGTTTCTTCGAAAGGACCTTTATAATCTTTGGGATACCATATAAAATGACCTATACCCAAAGATACAAAACTTGCGGCTTCATAATGTATCAACTTTTCGTTTTTTGAAGCACACTCATTTTTAAACACTTTTTGACCAATTATATCAATTTCTTGCGGCGACAGTTTTATTTCGCTCGCATACATTATGCTACTAAGGCTTAAAAAAGAAAGCAACAATACTATTTTTTTTCGCATTTGTATTTTCTTTTTAAAGTTTATTAATACAAAAGATGCACTAAACTTCCGCCTTACGATACGGAACTGGTAAAAACATACTATACACTATAAACTCCAAACTAATGCTGGCACGCCAAGTGTACCAATTTATGCTCCAGTATACCAAGCCGATAACACAAACTGGCGTGTAAAATACAGGAACTTACTATATAAAATATAACGGCTATAATTAATAATTTCTTTAAAATAGGTCTTACAGGCGTATTTTCTATTTTCATTTTTATTCTTCTTCCAATTTTTAAATTATAGAGCCCTGTCCTCTCGCCTCTCGGCCCATCTCGCCGAAGCCTATCATCTACGAAATTCTTCTACTGGCGGAGGCGGATAAACCATAAACTATAATCTATAAACTAATTTCCACCTCCCATCATAGGGCATTTCATTCCGCATTCACACATTTTGCCTTTATCCATCGGAGGCTGCATTTTGCATTTTTTATGAAGCTCTTTTAGTTTTGCCTTTTGTTCTTCTGTTAACATACCTTTTAGCGTCGTATATGCCACAACTAAAGATTTATCTTTTTCTTTTTTGAGTTCGTATTTTTTATCAATAGCAACGCTAATAGCATTTGTGTCAATTGGATCTTCCCACATTTTGACTTTTATATCAAGTTCAGCTATATCTATTTCAGCATCTGTTCTAATTAAGTTTTTTTTACTGCTGATCTTTAAGTCTTTAATTTGTGCTACTTGTTCTTCAGAAAGACTCAACTCTTCTCGGTTTGACATTATCAATGCTAATTTTTCGAAAAACTTATCTTCAAGATTCATATGACATTCTTTTTTCATCCCGCAATCAAACGCATATACGTTTATTGCTAGACTAGTTAGCATTAAAGCAAAAAATAATAACGAAATAGCTATAAATTTTGTTTTCACAATACCCTCCTTCTTATATTTTTTGGAATAACTAATAGAATTATACTCCTGAAATTTTTGAAATAACAGTCAAAAAACACACTTCTACCAGCTATCAACTATGGAGCCCTGATATTCTACCCGCCGTTGCTTGCTTTGCTTCGCGACGTCGAGGTCCGCTCCGCAGGCGAAAGTACTTTGGCGAAAGCAGATAAATTAACTCCTATCTTCCAACCTCTGATCCCGAGTCACACGCTTGCGGTCTATTTCTTTTAAATGCAACTTTCTGAGACGTATATGAAGAGGCGTAACCTCGACTAATTCATCATCTTCAATAAACACAAGAGCAAATTCAAGAGTCATCTCCCGCGGAGGTATCAACTGAATTGCTTCATCACTTCCTGCAGCACGCATATTAGTCAGCTTCTTTCCCCTGATGGCGTTTACCGTAAGATCAACCCCTTTATTATTAACACCCACAATCATTCCTTCATATAGAATATCGCCTGGCTGTACAAAAATTTCTCCGCGTGGTTGTAAATTAAAAAGCGCATATGCAACTGCCTTACCGTCTTCATGCGCAATCATAACGCCGCTTTGTCGTTTTGGCATTTCCCCTTTATATGACTGATATTCAAGAAAGTTCTGATACATGACACCGCTACCTCTTGTCATTAGTAAAAAATCGCTTCGGAACCCTATCAGCGCTCTTGAAGCAATAACAAATTCCATCCGGATAGTTTTAGATGTTGTGGCTTTCAGATTTTTCATTTCTGCTTTCCGCACTCCAAGCGCCTGCATAACAGCACCCTGGTATTCACTGTCTACTTCAATTGTAACTTCTTCAACAGGCTCCAAAAGCTGATTGCCTATTTCTTTAAGAATAACCTGCGGCTTAGAAACTTCCAGTTCATAGCCTTCTCGACGCATTGTTTCTATAAGAATTTCAAGATGAAGCTCCCCTCTTCCGGAAACCTTAAACCTTTCTCCCTCATCAACTTCTTCAACTTTAATACCTACATTTACCATAGCTTCGTGCCAAAGGCGTTCGCGTATATGCCGCGATGTCAAAAATTTACCGCCATCTTTACCGGCAAGAGGGCTTGTATTATGAGAAAAATTCATAGATATTGTAGGCTCATCTATTTTAATTGCAGGGAGCGCTTTTGGTTCGTTGATGCATGCAAGAGTTTCCCCAACTTCAACATTTTCCACTCCGGCTATTGAAACAATATCTCCCGCCAAAGCCTCTTTTGTTTCTACGCGTATTAAACCAACGTACTTTAAAATTTTAGTTACCTTACTTGTATGGATGGTACCGTCTCGTTTTACAAGCGCTATTGGCTCTTGGGAGTGAATCGAACCATGAAATATACGGCCTATCGCAATCCGACCGTCGTATGAATTATAGTCAAGCATGGTTACTAACAACTGGAACGGACGCTCAATATCAGCAACTGGCGGCAATACTCTATGTAAAATAGTTTCAAAAAGCGGCTTCATAGATTCGTTTGGATCATCAAGATCAAGTTTTGCGTATCTGTCTTTTCCGGAGGCATACACAATGGGAAAATCAAGCTGTTCATCAGAAGCGTTTAGCTCACAGAAAAGATCAAATGTCATATCAGCAACTTCATGCGGACGTGCATTTGGACGATCAATTTTATTAATAACAAGTATTGGTTTTAAATGCAGCTCCAGGGATTTTTTTAACACAAATTTAGTTTGGGGCATAGGCCCTTCAACGGCATCAACTAAAAGAAGCACGCCATCAACCATCTCTAAGATACGCTCAACTTCGCTTCCAAAATCAGCATGCCCTGGCGTATCAACAATGTTGAACTGCACTCCCTTATATTTAATGGATGCATTTTTGGAAAAAATCGTAATTCCTCTTTCTTTTTCAAGAGGATTGGAATCCATAATTGTCGATTCGCCTTCTTTAAATGTATAAGCCCCTGTATATTTAAGAAGCGCATCAACAAGCGTTGTCTTTCCGTGATCAACGTGTGCTATAATTGCAACATTTCGTACATCTTTTCTTCTTTTTTGATTTGACATAGTATTTGTTATGTTTTTTTAGTTTTTACCTCTCGGGGTCAATTCACGTATCCTCGGCTTGAAAATCTAGAGAGATGCGAATGACAGCATATTATATATCAAAAGCACGGATTGTCTAATGAATTTCTCGTCAGAGTCTTGGGGCAGTTTATGGTTTACGGCTTACAACTTTATTTTCTAATGCAAAGTATTGAAAAAGACAAAGCGGCAGTAATACGCCTATTAGAATCGGCATGCGGATATTTTCAAATCTTTGCGCAAGTGTAGGTTCTGTAAATATAAAAAAAGTCCACCCGAAATGGACAATATAAAAACCAAGCAAAAGATAAATTCCGTTAAATAAAAAAAACAAGCGCCGAGCCCATTGTTTTTTAAAAAAAATACCTACGCAGGAAATAATAAGGCCTGCAAGTGTTATTAGCGCGGATGTTGTCTCAAGGCCTGCTATTAAACTATCAAAATATAAATCATAAAAATTGAGTTGTGTTAAAAACCAACCATATAACACTATCAACATAACCATTAATAATTTACGTATCATGTATCCCTTGTTCTAAGTTATAAACCATAAACTACAAACTGCCTACTTAGGAGCATAATTTAAATGAATAATTTTGGCAGGTGGAAAACCATTAAAATAAGTAGAAGAAGCCACTGAATAAGCGCCTATGTTTTCTGCATATACTAAATCATCAAGTTCAAGCTCAGGAAGCTCTGCGGAAAGTGTTATTGTATCCAAAGCATCGCATGTGGGCCCAAAAACCGCTGAAATAGATGTCGGGCCTTCCTTAAAGGCTTTCACAGGATATACACAGTGATCGAAAATTTGTCCTGAAAATGTGTGATAAATACCGTCATTTATATAGTAGCATGTTTTTTCGTTCCTGACTGCCTTGCCAATAACCTTTGCTACCAGAGTGCAAGCATCCGCAACCATAAATCTTCCCGGCTCTGCAAGTATTTCCATGTCGGACGGGAACATTCTCTTTATTTCAGTGTTTATTTTTTTTGCAAGCGTCTTAAATGACTTAACTTTATTGTTATATTTAACCGGAAAACCTCCACCAATATCAAGAATTTTAATTTTTCTGCCGCAACGGGTTTCGGCTTCTTTGATTATATTCGACGAAAGTTGCAATGCTTGAATATAATTTTCAAAATTAGTGCACTGGCTGCCCACATGAAAACTTATACCCTCGACAATTAACCCTATTGCAAAAGCTTCCTCTATTAAATCTACCGCTTCGCCAGGATCTGCTCCAAATTTGGACGAGAGTTCAACCATGGAACCTGTATTTGGAACCCTAATCCGCAAACAAAGCCCCGCGTTAGGAGCATGTTCTTTGATTTTTTTTAATTCGGTAATATTATCGAATGTAACCAACGGTTTATACTGATCGAGTTCCCGAAGAGTTTCTACGGGTTTGATTGTATTTGCATATATTATTTTGTCCCATATCCAGTCCTGTCTTTCTTTTTGAGGAAGATTTTTTATATACTGATAAACAATCATAAACTCAGGCATCGAGGCAACGTCAAAACTTGAACCCATATCATACAATGTTTTTACAATTTCAGGATTTGAATTTGACTTTACCGCAAAATATACCTGAACGTCCGGAAGATACTCTTTGAATTCTCTATAATTTTCTCTTATTTTGTCATGGTCTATTATAAAAATAGGCGTGCCATGTTTTTTTGCCAAATCAATCAAAAGTTTTTTATCGTTTTGTTCTATGCAACTTATAGCGCTGTTCCCGTTAACCTTGCTTTCATTTTTTTCATCTTTCATTTTAGTCGCAACTCCTATGGAATAAATACAAAATTTTTAAATTGCCATGCATCTTCTTGGTCTCCTTTGGATGCCGGATTTTCCTTAAAAAATATTTTTTTATTTTTTAGCGGTGTCCAATCATAATGCTTGGATATAAATTTTCCAAGATATGGTTTTGCAATTTTCAAAATATATTCATGAGGCAAATCATCAGGAAGGCAAAAACCCTTTCTTGGATTTTCAAGCATCCACATTGTGGCGCTTACTATACCAATAGCAACCTGTATTGTTGTTGCATTTTGTCCGGGAAGAATGCGACGCGCTTCTTCGATACTCAGAATACTTCCTGTCCACCACGAATTATAAGCATGCCCCATAAGCAGCGCCCCGAGTATATCTTCTCCTGTAACAATCTCATCTCCCATTATTCTTACTTTTGGCTGCAACTCATAGTTTCTGCATCTCAATTCGTGCAATGATGAAAGAGTTTCATGACAAGGCATATAGGCATAATGCACTGTCGGTCTGTAAATTGCTTTACTGCCATTCCATACTGTCCATCTGTCTGAAATACCAAATGCCTCACCATGCCTCACAACCATACCGATAATCTCTTCGTTCGGAATCCATGAGCGAACCCATGTATTCATTCCCATTTGAGCTAAAAAAATCTGATTTTTTGGACCTGTCGGCGGAACATGCGCCAGATGCGGCAATTCTTTTTCATGTGTCCCCCAGCCCATTTCAGAAGTGGCTGTTCCTTCCTCTCTTAAACCTTCTATGCTCCATGTTCCTACAAACTCATCAACTTCTTTGGGCTTGTTTGTTATTTGCGTATCGCGTTCGGAGCAATGTATAACCTTTATCCCGATTTCCATAGCAAGCTCTCCGAACTTGTGCTCTTTAATAAACGTCTTTAGTTTTTCGGGATCTTTTGCTTTTTTGTCTGCGATTAATTTTTCTGCAATATCAATCGCACCACGTTTTACAAAGTGGGAAATCAAACCCGGGTTCGCCCCATGATCTACAATACATGTGGTAGAATCTTTCCAGTCTTTGGTAAGGTCCTGCAGCGCCATCTGTCTAAAATATAACGATTTTTCATAAGGCGAAGCAGAAAATTGTTTTTGTTTCGGATCCCATTCTTCTACCGAAGTATTAGCGTAAAATACTTCATTCTCATGACACCATTTTAGCATTTCGCTGCATTCAATATTCCATGCCAAGTCTATACATAAACCTCCCCTTTCAAGATGTTTGGCAAGAATACTTTTTAAATTGCTCTTTGTGATTTTCTCACGATAGAATTTTATTCCCTTGTCAGTCCATTTTTTTAACGCAGCCTCTTTGTCCTCGAAATCTATTATAGTTATGTTTGTGTAAGGAATATCGATGTGCCTCAATAAAATAGGCAATGTGCATTTAGATACGGAACCATATCCGATGATTAAAACTTTTTTATCAAACTTCATCATCCTTCTCCTTTTAATTTAGATATACAATTATGCTGATAACGTTTTATATAAAGGACGTTTGAAATTCGTCTCATACTAAAATTATATTCTAAATAAAAAACCCTTGCAACTTTTTTATTGCAAGGGTTAAATATTTCCAAAAAAATATTTTATTTTTTTTATTCTAAAACCAAAAATTATTTGCCGTTTTTTATAACGCTTTTGATACTAACCCGTTAATTTCATGATTTATTTTTAAAAAAAGGCGTTTCTTTATACGCTTAACAGCTGAAACGCCTTTCCATAAACCACAATCTATAAACTTAATTGCTTATAGTGCTATATTCTTAACGGCCACTATTTTTACGTTTTGCAAAACACTCTTTGCAATATACCGGACGGTCTTCGCGGGGCTTGAAAGGAACTTCACATTCTTTTTTGCAATCTGCGCAAGTCGCTTTATGCATTTCTCTCGGTCCACCGCCAAATCCACCACCACTCTGTTGGTACGCCATTTGTTTCCCCCTTTTTACTTTTACTGGTGTCCTTTCTAGAAACAGACACCTTACGAAATGGATTATACTCTTTTGATAAATAAAATGGAAGATAAAAATACAAGTTACGCCAATTTAGTTTATAGATTATAGTTTATAGTTTTTGGATCACAAACTATTAATTAAATGGATTATCTCATAAAGTTTGCCATAATCACGTCTGTTGAATTTCATTACAATGCGCGGCAGGTCGAGAAATTCTTTTTTATGAACTTCTTCATTTAACGGCAAAGAAAATTTTATCTCGCCGTCTGTTAAAATACTCTTAAACTTTTTATTTAAAAGCTTCAATGCTTCATTGGAAAACTTTCTGTTTAGTCTTAATACGGTTAAGTCTGAAACATATCTTATCGAATGATATACTTTGTAAAAATCTTCTATATACTTTATCGCTTCATTAACATTTTTCGCAATATAAAAAATATTTAAATCTTCTTTTTTAATAAATCCGTTTTTAACCAACTGGCTATTTACAAAGCGTTTCCATGCAAACCAGTATGTAGAACCGCGCGGTTCCATCAAGACTAAAGGCCTTGGCTTGGATTTACCAGTTTGAATTAAAGTTAAAGCTTCGAATCCTTCATCGTTTGTGCCAAACCCGCCCGGAAAAAGAGTGGTGGCATCGGTTTCTTTTATAAAAATAAGTTTTCTTGTGAAAAAATATTTAAAGTTTATGATTTTTTCTTTTTCGTATATATATGGATTGGGTTTCTGTTCAAAAGGAAGACGGATATTTAATGCAAATTCTTTACCACGCCTGGCGCCTTTATTGCCGGCTTCCATAACACCTGAACCGCCCCCTGTTACAATCATATAACCTTTATCTGTTGTTTTCCTTGCAAAGTCTTCAGCCATTTTATATTCGGCTGATGTTTTTTTAGACCTTGCCGACCCAAAGATTATAATTTTTTTTACATTTCTATACGGGGAAAATATTTTAAAAGAATATCGCAATTCTTTAAGTGTATTATTTACAAGTTTAAGATCTCCTTTGTCCTCCGATTCGATACCCAACTTTACGGCTGTTGTAAATATCTCGCGCAATAAATGTTTGGTTTCCTGCGTGGAAGAATGTCTGACAAGTTCATCTATCAGGGTATCTATGGCTTTTTCCCCTATTTTATAGTCTTCATGTATTTTTTTCATTTTTAACCTTCTTTGTTTGGTTTCAAAGTCGTAGGGGACGTTTAAACGTCCCCTACTCTGTGGATAACTCCGCTCTCCTTTAAACTTTTCCACAATTGTAGGGGACACTTAAGTGTCCCCTACAAGCAACTACAACTAACTAAGACTTTCAGCACTATATCGCGCGATGAGGCCACTACGTAAGGTATACTTATAAATTTTCACAAAAAACCAGTATGCCAAAAGTATATACATAACTGCAAGGCAGCCACTCCATAAAAGCGCTATTTTAGAAACGTGGCCGCCTGACATAATAGCTCTCAACCCTTCAAAAACATATGATGGTGGCAATAAGCGCGCAATAACTTGCATCCATTGTGGTAGTATCGAAATCGGGTATAATACTCCGACGAACGGCGAAATAATTGCAGGAATTGGCCATATAAACCATTCAGATGCCGGTCCAAATCTAAGAACTAGAGCGCTTCCAAAAATACCGATTGCAATACCAAAAAGAAAAAGCGTCAAAAGAAATGGTATGGCCATTAAACCATATATTAAAAATGATAATTTGAAAAAAGTTATTGCGATAAATAACATTACTGCAAGCCCAATTAAACTTGTTACGATACTGGACACAACAAGCCCGGCCACGTATTCAGATATAGAAATCGGCGTAGCAAAAATATTCAAGAAATTCCTCGCCCATACATCTTCAAAAAATGCCATTGTTACACCCTGCATAATACGAATGAAAAAATCCCATAAAAGAACCGCACCTAAAAGGACCGGAACAAAATTGAATCCGGATGAGCTAACAGTATTCAGATATTTTGTGAGAAATCCCCAGAGAACCATATCAATTGCTATCCATGAAAAAATCGGAAACACGCGCGAGAAGCTTCCTCGGATAAGATATACCTGCCTGAGTACAATTGCAAAAGTACGATGAAAAGTCATGTATTTAGCGACCCTCCAAAGTAAGTGGTTCGCGCGCTACCGTGATAAAAAGCTCTTCCAGTGTCTTCTTGCCGTGTTCGGCAGGCAGAGTTTTTGGATTCCCCTCAAGCAGGATTTTTCCATGCGATAAAAAAAGAACGCGGTCGCATACATCTTGGACCTCATACATATTATGTGACGTCCAGAGTACGCCGCCATTTCCCTCTCTTGTGAATTTACGGATATTATTGCGAACTTCACTTGCAGTAGCCGGATCAAGCGACGCTGTAGGTTCATCAAGCAAAAGAAGGTCCGGTGAATTAAGCATTGCCTTGGCAAGACTCACGCGCGTCTGTTCACCAGAAGAAAGAACCCCGCATTTTTTGTCACGAAACATATCAAGATCAAACTGTTTGAGAAGCTCATCAATGCGGATCGCGAGGTTTTTTACTCCGTATAAGTAGCCAAAGATGCGTAGATTTTGAAATACTGTAAGGTTTCCCGGTAATGGCGCATACACAGCTGCAAAATTCGTATGAAAAACCGCTTGTGAACGATGCTTTGCAAGATCTACTCCCTCGATATGAACATCTCCGCTATCTGGCTCTAAAACACCAAGAATGATGTTTATTGTGGTTGTTTTCCCTGCTCCGTTTGGACCAAGAAGCCCGACGATTTCATTTCGATTAATATCAAAAGAAATGTCATCCACAGCAATGGTGCCGTTATATGCTTTCCTTAATTTTGCAACCGAGAGTGTTTTCATATGCTTAAATTATAAACTATAATCTATAATCTATAAACTAAAAAACTACGCTTTTCTAACACGTTTCCTAAATTCTTCCAAAAAGAATATAACAACCATAAAGGCAAACAAAAGAGCCCAGTCATCCCACCCAAGAGCTATCGTGTTAAATATTTTTTGGCAAAATGGCGCATAGACGATTATGGAAGTAAAAATAAGCTCAAATACAATGCCCCAAAGAATTAGTTTATTGTTAAAAAATCCTATTTTAAAAGCAGAATGTTTTTCACTGCGACATGCAAAAACATTGGCAATCTGCATCACAACAATACCGACAAAAACAATCGTTGCGGCTTTCAGATGTAAAGGATTTGTAAAAGTCACATCATTAGGTTCAAGCTGAACCCCGGGTCTCCAGCCACCTCTTAGAAGAACAAAATAATAAGCGCTGATAACTGCCGCGGCATTAAGTAACCCAAGAAATATATAACCGCGGAAAAGTACTATTTTATCAATAACCCCTTTTTTCCTCTGTCTTGGTGGAACCTCCATAATGCCGGGTTCAGGTTTTTCAATACCTAATGCAAGCGCAGGCAAAGTTTCGGTGCCAAGATCAATTGCCAAAATCTGCATAACAGTAATCGGCACCGGTATCTTAAACATTACATAAAAAATAAAAGGTATTGCCTCCGGAACAAGATGCGCAAAAATATATGTAATAAATTTTTTGATGTTTTCAAACACTGTGCGGCCTTCCTCTATTGCGGCAACAATACTTGCAAAATTATCATCAACCAAAATCATTTCTGCCGATTCTTTTGCCACGTCTGTTCCATGCAGTCCCATTGCTACGCCGATATCAGCGCGTTTAAGCGCAGGCGCATCATTAACGCCATCGCCTGTAACCGCGACAATATTGCCGAGCTCTTTGAAAATATTTACGACTCTTAATTTATGCTCGGGATTAACCCTTGCGAAAATTACCTCTTTTTTTGTAACCTTATCTTTTAATTCATCGTCGGTTAAATTCGAAAAATCCGTTCCAGTAATAACTTCCGGATCAGCTGTCGTAACAATCCCGACCTGTTTTGCGATTGAGAGCGCTGTTATTTGATAGTCACCTGTAATCATAACCACACGGATGCCGGCTTTTTTACAAACAGATACTGCATCTTTTACTTCCGGCCGCGGCGGATCATACATACCTGTAATACCGATAAAAGTTAAATTGCTTTCCACGTCCTGAGCCTGAATATTATCAAAGTTATTGGCCTCAAAGTCACGATATGCAAACCCAAGCACTCTTAAACCATTGTTTGCGAAATTATCCAGTTTCGTTACGATCTCGGATTTTTTTTCTGCAGTCAACTCGATTATATTTTCTCCGACTATAACTTTGTCAGCAAGCTCCAATATCTCCTTAGGTGCACCCTTTACAAAAATACGTTGTTTACCATCCGGGAGCGTGTTTACACAACTCATCCGTTTACGCACTGATTCAAACGGAAACCGTTTTTTAAAAGGGCAGCTTGTACGTTCTGCTTCATAATTAAGCCCTGCTTTTTGCGCTAGAGTAAGCAGCGCCCCCTCTGTAGGATCGCCTATAATACTCCAGTATTTCTGATCTTCTGTCGGAGAAATAAGTTTGGCAGTATTGCATAAAACGGCTGTTTGAAGTAAGAGAAATAGGTTGTCGTTTTTAAATGCATCGGGCAATGCAGGTTTACCTTCATAAATAAAATCGCCTTTCGGCTCATAGCCGCTGCCTGTTACTTCGATTGTTTTATCATTAATCCAGATTTTCTTAACGCTCATCTCATTAGTTGTAAGTGTGCCTGTTTTATCCGTACAAATAACGTTTGTACAGCCAAGCGTTTCAACAGAAGAAAGTTTTTTTATCAAAGCGTGTCTCTTTACCATTCGCTGCACTGCCATGGCGAGAGAAAGTGTAAGTGTCGGCATAAGCCCCTGCGGGACATTAGCTATAACAATACCTATGGCAAACATAACTGACGCAAGAAGAGTCATTTTAGTAAATGTCATTCCGACAAAAAAGAAAATAAGACCCACACCAACTGATATCGCAGCGATTAG
>Ga0302252_1000740_pt1 | contig 24623 bp, 19 predicted proteins | sample AAG_RA_Leu_MG_FD_193511 | JGI IMG/M metagenome (GOLD analysis project Ga0302252, IMG submission 193511) | Enriched activated sludge microbial communities from anaerobic digester in WTTP, New Holstein, Wisconsin, United States - AAG_RA_Leu | ecosystem: Engineered > Bioreactor > Anaerobic >...
CAGGAGTAGAGGCCAGAGCCTGCCCAGGTGGCGTAGAGGGTGGAGCCCGAGGCAGCCATATTGGCGGGGACCGAGCTGATACGGGTCCAGGTGGTGCCGTTCCAGGAGTAGAGGCCAGAGCCTGCCCAGGTGGCGTAGAGGGTGGAGCCCGAGGCAAATCCTTTCAGGCACACATTGTCGTTCTCGTGGCCTCCAATCGTCGTAAGGTCCGACCATGAACTCCCATCGCTGCTGATGAAACTCTGTCCCGCAGAGGCTGTGGCGGCGCTCGAATAACCGGGCTGGCGATTTTCAATCGGGATCGCAAAACTCTCGCCTGACGCGGTTTGTCTGACTACAATGGAGAACATTTCACCGGATACAAGGGGCAATGTGGATGTCAGGTCGATGGTCGTATAGCCGGGATACTGTATCGTACCTGTTTCCGTCGCGGCAAGCGTCCCGCTCCTGGGGACCCCCGCTGTTACCCCTGTGTAGATATAGATCTCGTAAGGGCATGTTGCCGCACGGCAGTAAAAGCTGACGGCTGCCAGCCTTTCGCTCGCATGCGCGGTAAAGATATTGGCAAACCAATCCGTTTCGCTTCCATAGCCTGTCGAGGAAAGCCATCCCAGCGGGTCATACTGGTAGATACGGCTGTAGTTTGTCACAGGCTCCGTATTGTTGAACAGGTAATTCGTTGTATACGCCAGCTTGGCATCATAATAGGATATATAGAAGTATCCTCCATCGCCAAAACCGGACCCCCAACTGTTCCGGATAATAAAAGCGCCGTTCCCCGGGGGGACGCTGGGGAAGTTGGCCTTGTCGTAATCATCGTTCCAGCCCACGATCGCGACTGCATGGTTGGAGTCGGATGAGCCGTTATAGTAGTAATTGGGTGCACTGTAATAACTTGGCTCCCAGTACATCGTTGCATAGACAGCGCCGGCCTGCATGACGGCGTTCTTCAGATTATCGTTGTCCGACGATGACGTGCGCTTCGGGATGTATATGACCCCCTGGACATGCTTCCTAGGCGACAACCCGGAAGGGGACACTCCCGACTTGGCATCGTAAGGGTCATCCGTTTCATTTACAGGGCCGCCCCAGCGGGCAAGGTATGCCGTCGCCATGTCCCCGTTGCCGCCGTAGTCATAACCCCAGTCGAACCCGTGTGTGTTCTTCATATGGTTCTCCGAAAAATCATGCGTCTCGCCGGGGAGAAGGTTGGACTCCATAGAGCCGTAGGCCGCGAAGGTCCAACACGTGTTGCCGGGATTCTGGTCTTTAACGGGCGTGAGCTTCCCCTGCGTCCTGAGGTCGTACGATACGGGCAGGCCCAACCGGAGGGGCGCTTCCGTCAGTTCCTGGATCTGAGGAACGGCAAAGATATTGACGCCCGCGAGATGGTCGAGGTTCAGGGGCGAAGGGACCAGCCCCAAGCCATACCCTTCATAGGCCGCGCCGGGCGCCATGACCCTTTCCTTCTGGAGGCCTTCCATATAGGCGACGAACTCGGGGTTCAATGGGGCAGTGACCAATTCCCCTTCCGCGAAGGCTCCGCCGCCACTGACGGACAGCAACAATGTCAATGCAACGGCAAGCAGAAGGCAAGTTCTATAAATATCTTTTTTTGTTTTTTTCATGTTCTCCCTCAATAAAATGGTCTTTATCTAATAAGCATTATTATCTCATACCCGTTCACATCTGTGAAACGTAAAATACAAAATGTAAGGAGCAACAGCCTGCGTACTCTGCGTTCTCTGCGAGAGGCAAGGCTTTCAAGACCTTGTCCTCTCGCCCACTCCCTACGGTCGTTCGACGCCACAGAGGTCACAGTTGCTATATCGGCATTCATCCGACCTTATCCGTGTTTATCTGTGGTAAAAATGTCTCTTCAATGTTGGACTCCTTCACGTTTGATAACCTTAATAAAAGTTAACCATAAGATCTTCATGTCGAAGAGGAAGGAGCGATGGCGGAGGTAATAATCGTCGTATTCTACCTTGACCGGGATGGGGAGAATGTCCCTGCCGTTCACCTGCGCCCAGCCGGTAACTCCGGGTACAAGCGTATGGATGCCCTTTTTCGTTCTCAGCTCTATGAGATCATACTGGTTATACAGCGCCGGCCTCGGGCCTACAAAGCTCATATCGCCTTTCAGCACACTCCATAATTGTGGGAACTCGTCGAGGCTGAACCTTCGCAGAAACGGTCCGATGGGTGTCAAGTATTTATCAGGATTCTCTAAAAGATGCGTTGCCACTGGTGGCGTCTCGATCCGCATGGTCCTGAACTTCGGCATCTTAAATATCGTATTATCAATACCCACCCTATCCGACCAATGCATTACCGGTCCTTTAGAAGTCAGCTTGATCAATAAAGCAATGAGCAACATAGGTAAAACAAGGAGTGCCAATAAAATAATTGCTGCAATAAGATCAATAACACGTTTCATGTTCAATCAGAATACTAATTTTTACCCATTTTATGCATGACGTGAAATGGGTAATATTTTGGTGGGGCTCTGCGAGGGGAGATGTCTTATAATTAACATTTTTTCAGCGTGTTTTTTAGGTTCCATTTCATTTGAACTATTGCGTGTAATTTAGCTCCTGTATACACAGCATCATCGGCGATCTTTCGCAATTGATACCTGTAAAATCTTGCCTTTTCAGGCATAACTAAAGCCAGCAACTTAAAAGTTGTTTTAGGAACGCATAAGGGTATCTGCACAATGGACTTTTTATGCTGTGAAAATATATCCTTAAAAGACGATATTACTTCGTTTATTGAATAATCTTCCATGTCCTTTACGATAAATATCTGATTGAAATAATTGTTATTATTCACCGACCCGACAATGACATCCACCACATTTTTGACAGACACAAGCGACAAACGCTGCGTCCCTGAACCTATTTTGTAAAAAACCATCTTTCCTGGAAAATATATCCTTTTGCTGATATTTAATAAAAAAAAATCCCCATAAACCGGGGTTAATCTAAAGATCGTGTGGGGTATATTATGTTTATCGGAAAACTCTTTTATTGCATCCTCGGCAGCAAGCTTGCTCTCCCCATAGAAATCTTCCGGAGCAGCCCGAGATTTTTCATCGGGCAGAACCCCATTTGACAGATCCCCATATACCGTAACTGCACTGATAAAGATGATCTGTTTCAATCGACCTTTATCAAGAAAGTTCAGTACATTCTCCGTTCCTTCACAATTTATCCTGAAGTAATTTTCCCTCGATAAATCCGATAACCCTTTGTGTACCAACCCAGCACAATGTATCAAAACATCGGCTGTTCTAATCTCCGATGGAAACGTAGCAACATCTATGATGTCAGCTTTACGGCACTGAAAAACGGCATTTCCTGTTAAAGAGGAACAATTGCCAGATTTTACATCAACCCCAATCACCCTGTCAGCTCGTTGTACAACATTGAGAGCAATCCTGGATCCAATGTATCCGTTAACTCCGGTAATTAATAAATTCATTATAAAATCGACCTGTTCATTTCTGTTTTTGAAACCATTCAACTTCCCGCTTTATTCCTTCTTCAAGACTTACATTAGTCTGAAAATTGAAAACTTTACAAAATTTATCTGTATTGTAATAATCGTTAGCCAACCATTTTTGTAATGTATCGTACATAGCACTAAATTTGGTATGATTAAAAGAAAGTTTTTTTACAATTTTTGCAGAATTTAAAGCAAAAAATGCAGGGATAATAAAAGAAGACATTCGTTTTTCTAATGCAGCAGCAATGGTTTCAACAATATCCTTCATTGTATAGGCAGGTCCAGATACATTATAAATATTTATTCCAGTTTGAGGTTTCTTTATAACTTCGACACATGCCCGCGCTGCATCCTCACGATATAGAAGACTCTTAAGATTTGTACCCTTTCCAACCCATACGAATCGTCCTTGATCTATCGACCTAACAAGGCGCACTACATTGCCAAGGTCTTCCTCTCCGTAAAGCGTTGCAAGGCGCAAAACCGTTAGGTTCATTCCTGTTTTTTTGCAAAGATCAATAAGCAGCTGTTCTGCCTTCCACTTACTTTCCGCGTAAGGGGTTTCAGGATGACACTCAGAATCCTCATTTTTCCCTTGCGAATCACCGCCATAAACAGAAACAGAACTTATAAACAAAAAATGCTGCACCCCGGCTTTGGCGGCAGCCTCTGCAACATTCTTTGTACCCACAACATTTACATCATGAAAAGGGGCTTTCGAAACCTCAGATTTGTCAAAAATATGCGCCAATCCTGCGACATGGCAAACACAATCTACCCCATTTAATGTTTTCGATAAACTTAAAGGATTAAGAATATCAGCTTGAACATAATCATTACCAGAAAGTTTCAAGTTTTCAAACCGATCAGTTGCGATTACAAACAAACCAGAGTCTTTTGCTTTCCGGACAATAACTGAACCCAAAAAACCAGCAACACCAGTTATTAATATACGGACACATTCCATAACTGACGTATTAGTGAAAATTATTGATTAAAAACTAATTTAACGCTTCTTTTAAAATATCTTCCATTTTTTTAATCATTGAATCTTTGCTATAATTACTTTTAATGTATATATAGTTTTTCTCTCCCATCAACTTGCGCTCTTCTACTGACATATCAGCAATTTTTAATATGCAATCGGCAATTTGACGAGCATTACATGGCTCACAAATAAGCCCTCCTTGAGATTCAGAAACAATATCTGCACTATCACCTTTTAAAGCAGCAATTATAGGGCGACCTGCCAACATGTATGCATAAACCTTGGATGGGATGGTATCATTCCAGATAATCTGATTTTCCAGTTGAAAGAATAGCGCATCTGCAACTGAATAGTAACGGTTAACTTCTTCAGGCAGCATCTGTGGGAGAAAAATAATAGACTCAATATTTTCTTGCAAACATTTTTGTTCTAAGCTTTGTTTGCACGATCCATCACCAATTATAAATAACTTAATATCGCTCCTATTCTTGATCAATTTCATTGAATCTATCAAGGTATCAAGCCTCTGAGGTTCCCCAATGTTTCCGGCATAAACGATTATTATATCACTATTTTTAACACATAGGCTTTTCCTAATTTCTTCACTTTTATCTAACGGATAGTAAGTGTCTTCATCGGCATAATTATGAACAACCGATATCTTATCTTCTGGCATACCTTTCTTGACCAGTCTTCTTTTAAAACCTGGCGATGGAACTACTATATGGGAAGTCGTTCGATAAACAAATCTCATGAAACATTCTACTACTTTAATTAAAAGCTTATTCTTACTTACACCTGCTCCGTCAATAAATTCAGGCCATAAATCAGCCATACGAAAAACATATGGAGTTTTGTCATACACACTCAACAACCATGCCACTATTGCAAGCGATGGGGGCGGGTGGTGCACTAAATTAACATCAGCTTTTCGAAATCGGAACAATATTAAGATCATAGACGACAAAGTAAAAGATAGAAAATGCAGTCCTCTAAAAATAACTGACTTGGAATGATTAGGCCAGACCGGGCAACGCAATACTGAAACTCCATTGATGGTCTCCCATTCGCCGAATAATTTTTGCTTCCAACCCTTGTATATTCTACCAAGAGGATAATTCGGATAAGACGTCACAACTATGACTTCATGGCCATAACTCATCAGCGTTTCAGCAAGCTCTTTATGAATGCTATGGGGTTCGGGGTAATAAAATTGGGACAAATATACTATCTTCATTGATAAAATTGCGTATTATTTAAACCAAACAGTACGATTTATGTAATCAGTATAGCTAAGGATAACGCGTAAAACCTTTTTTGAAACTTTTTCTGTGTCGTAGTCGGAAACGATATTGAACGGCCTACCTTTGTTCGCATAATGGGCAATGGCAACGCCTATCGATTCCAAAACTCTTTCAGCTCTCAGTCCGCACATTATAAGGGTTCCTTCGTCCATTCCCTCCGGCCGTTCGTGTGCATGACGTATTGTCACGGCGGGAAAGCTCAGGATCGAAGACTCTTCAGTAATAGTGCCGCTGTCGGAAATAACGCAACGGGCGTTCATCTGCAGCTTTACATAGTCCAAAAAACCGAGAGGCTTCAGAAAGCGGACGCGATGGTCCAGTTCCTTCATACCAAGGTTTTCCATGCGGTTTCTTGTTCTTGGATGGGTAGACACGATCAACGGCAGGTTGTACCTGTCGGCTATCGTTCTCAATGCAGCCATCAGATCGTTAAAATTGATATCGCTGTCTATATTTTCTTCCCGGTGCGCACTGACAACAAAATAACGGCCCTGCTCCAGATGCAGCCTGTCCAGAATATCCGATTCCTCTATCCGGGATCTGTAACAGGCAAGCACTTCTTTCATGGGGGAACCGGTCTTGATAACCGTTTCCGGCTTTATGCCTTCAGCAAGCAGGTAACGCCGCGCATGCTCCGTATAGGTCATATTGATATCGCTGATGTGATCTATGATCTTGCGGTTAATCTCTTCCGGTACGCGCTGGTCGAAACAGCGGTTCCCTGCTTCCATGTGAAAGATGGGAATTTTTCTGCGTTTGGCTGCAATAGCAGAAAGGCAGCTGTTTGTATCACCCAGGAGAAGGAATGCGTCCGGGCCTTCTTTTGCCAGCAGATCATCGGTATCGGCAATAACATTTCCTATGGTATGGGCTGCGTTTTCACCCACGGCATTCAGAAAGTGATCAGGTTTTCTGATGCCAAGCTCCTGGAAAAATATTTCGTTCAGTTCATAGTCATAATTCTGCCCTGTGTGCACGAGGACATGGTCGGTATGCCGATCGAGCTCATCGATGACCCTGCATAATTTAATGATCTCAGGCCTGGTACCGACAACGGTCATTATCTTCATCGGCAATATCCTTTTTTATCTTAATAGCTCGTCGCTTTGGACAATATTTACATCTTCCGGCATTAACTTGTGTTTTTTCAGCAGCGCCACTGTGCCCTCCAGATCAAGCGCCTCATCACCGGAACTGTATTCCTTCGTCAAAGCATTGGGTTCGCAGATCCTCCCGTTGCAAAGCTCAGGGAGCATCGGCCGTATGGCGTAATATGATCCCCTGGCAACACAATGATTTGTCTCTTCCTCGGAAACCAGGATCTCATGCATCTTTTCTCCCGGGCGAATGCCCGTGATCTTTATCTCTGTACCCCTGCCGCCGACCAGCGCCTTTGCAACGTTTATCATGGTAGCAGAAGGTACTTTCGGGATGTACGTCTCTCCGGGCTTTGCGCTTCTGATGGCTTCAAATACCGTATCAACGGCCTGGTCCAGGCTCAACAAGAACCTGGTCATTTCCGGTACCGTTACGGTGACAGGACCGCCATTACGTATCTGCTCATGGAATAAGGGAATAACGGAACCCCTGGATGCCAGGACATTGCCATAACGGACGCAGACAAATCTCGTGTCGGGACTCAAAATATTGGCAGACGTGAAGATCCTTTCCTGCAGGGATTTCGTCATGCCCATCACATTCACCGGTTTGCAGGCTTTATCGGTGCTTACCCCTACGACGGTCTCAACAGGGCAATTATTCTCTGCAATTGCACGCACAATATTTGCCGCACCGATACAATTGGTGAGCAGCGCTTGCGTGGGGAAGTATTCGCATATCGGGACCTGTTTTAAAGCGGCTGCATTGATTACAATGTTTGAATCCTTGACCGCCAGGCGAACATCCTCATAGCTCCTTACATCACCGATACGAAATTCAAGGATATTCATAAAATTTCTGTAAATAACCTCGTCTGTTGCAACAAATTTATGCAGGTACGACATGCGCATATCGTGTTGTTTTGCCTCGTCCCTGGAAAACACAATGACCTTCTTCGGGCTTCCCAGGACACCGCTTAAGATCCTATTTACCAATGTCTTGCCCATTGAGCCGGTGCCGCCGGTTACCAGGATACTTTTATCTTCAAGCAGCATCGTAAACCTCTCTGTTCCGGATGTAATCATCGTGCATCAGATCGATCAGTTCAGGCCATGAAGGCGGTACATAGCCGGTTTGTTGCCTGAACAAGGCAGAATTTAATGATCGGTCCTGCACGAATTCATCAAACGGTTCTATATGTATCTCTTTATTATATCTATCCGCAACAAGCTTCAATAGCTCGTACTTTGATATCGGTTCCGACGAGACATGATAGACGCCGGAAAGGCCGGCATTGGGAATAATATAGTCACTGATTATTTTCGATAGCTCAATAGTAGGGAATCCAGAATATATAGCCTTAGTAAAGCCGTTTACCTTTTCTTTTTGCGCCAGGAACCATTCGACCAGACCGAGCCTTCCCTTCAGTTCGTGACCGATGATCGACGTCCTCAACGTTATGCAATGAGGCCTGTAACTGACCTCTCCCAGATATTTTGTTCTACCGTAAAGATCTTCTGCGTCTGATATATCCGATTCTACATACATGCCCTTTCTGCCGTTAAAAACGCAATCCGTGCTGATATGTACCAGCCTCGCGTGCGAGGTCCTGCATATTAAGGACAATCGGTGGGGTAATTGCGCATTTATTGTAATTGCAGAAAGCGGGTCGCCCGAGAGCGGAAGCTGCTTTATCAAGCCTATGCAGTTTATCACTATATCCGGCTGTATTGAGGCCAATGCCCGGATAACGGAATCAAAGTTATCGGCTTCGACAATTTGAGGCCTTATCTTTTCTTTTAACTTTATATCAAAAAAGCGCACAAGCCCTTTATAATCTCTTGTGGTTGCATGTACTTCAAAATCCTCATTCCTGCTGAGGCTCCTGAATAAGACATGCCCAAGCATCCCCGTTCCGCCCAGAATCAATATCTTTTTCATATTTAGCTGATCCTTTCTTTAATTATAGCAATACCTTTGTCGGTATTACTATAATTTAATTTAGTTTCATAATCGTCCACCGAGCGTCCCCTTCCAGTTTTATACAATGAGGATCAATTTGAATTGCAATCAAGAATATCGTTATAGAGTGCGATATGTCTATTGACTGTTCTTTCCCACGTATAGTTTTCCTCTACATATTTCCGGAGATTCATTCCCATTGTCCCTAACCGGTCCGGCCTGCTTAAAAGATCGATTAATCCTCTTTCCAGTCCCTCGACAGTTGCAGGCACCACCTTGCCCCCATCAATATCTTCCACGACATTAAACCCACACCGGTCTGTCATTAATACAGGTTTCCCTGTAATGCCTGCTTCAAGTACAACTATTGACATAGCTTCCTGGCGTGAAGGAATTACCAGTAGATCGGCTTCTCGATAAGCGTTCACTTTGTCATTTCCGCCCACATATCCTATGAAGTGTACCCTGCTGTCCACACCTTTTTCCTGGGAAATTTTTTTTAATTCAATGAGCATATCTTCGTCCGGACCTGCAAAAACCAGATGATGACTCATGTTTTGTGAATTTATTATATTGCAGAATGCCTTCAGAAGAAGATCGGGCCCCTTTATTGAGGCCAGCCTTCCCATGAACAGAATAAAAGGTTCATTACCTATCCTGAACCTTTTGCGGAAAACATTCTCATGGACATCACGGAAATCGTCGGCGTTAATGCCATTGGGAACAATAGATATATTATCTGCATCGATGCCGTATTCACGAAACTGATCTACCTCATCCGGAGATATTGCGATACATCTGTTTGCATTTCGGATTATCCGGTAGCCGATGATCATGTTATAGATCTTTTTTATTTTTTCCGACTTTCCATGATACGGGAGCGAACCTGCGGGACACACGACATATGGCTTTTTTAAATGTCGCGCGATAATGTACACAAGCGCATTCAAGAATGTCCAATGGTTCATGAGGTGTATAATATCTATTTTCTTTACAATGTCCCTGATCTTCCAGTAAGAAAACCTCGGAATGTAAAATCTTTTCATCAAGGTCGGAAAGACAACTACACAAACACCCTCCAATTCGCTTATACGCCGGGATGTCAGGCCAATATCTGTTGTAACGACCGTACATCCGATCCCCGCCTTCACCAGATGCCTGCTCATCTGGAAGGTCCTCTCGACGCTGCCTCCTCCACTAACAGGATCAAGCGACATATTCACATTCAACACTTTCATCAACCTGCGGCGACCTTCGATGAAGCTACTTTCTTTATTGCCTTTCTTAAGCCGAGCGGGAAAACAAAACCTGCGGACATCAGTTTTTTCGATGAATAACGTACATCGCCTCTATTGCTGTGCCCTCGCCATAACCTGCGCAATATATAAGGAACAATTAACGGCACATGGAGCGCCGGCCTTACTGCTTCGGCGGAAAGACCGTCCTCGCAAGCTTTATATAGCGGCCATATGCCCGCATACGTATTCAACGGTTCCTCATCGCAGGAAACAAAAAAGCATTCAGTCCCTTCAATATGTTTTCCAACAAAAAAGAGCGCCGCCGCCGCGACATCTTCCGCATGAACTATATGTGCGCACTCTCCGCCCTTCAGGAGCACCTTGACCCTGTCTGAAAACGAACCTTTCATGGGCAGCGATAGTGCCCCGGGCCTCATATCGTCAACTATATTGGTCGGCCTGAGGATTATTGCCCGGCAGTTCCTGATATTTCTCTGAATAAGCTGCTCGGCCGCCAGCTTGCTCTTTTCATATAGATTCATCGGGGCGCATGGCGTTGTTTCATCTACCAGAGACAGGCTGGTCTTCCCGACAACCCCTGCGCTACTTATGTAGCAGAAGTAGCTGATCCCGGATTGTGCAGCCTGCTGCGTGAGCCGCTCGGTTCCATGAACGTTAACTTCCCACATTTTTGACTCATCCTGAAATTCACCGGCACAGTGGAAAAGTAAACTTGCACCATATAAAAAATTATTAAGCACTTCTTCATTTTCTAAGCTACCAATTATAACCTCTACATCTTGTCTTTTATAATTTTGCCCACGACTCAACACTCTCACCGAATAACCTTGTTTCAACAGCAGATCAACTACCCTACTTCCAACCATACCTGAACCACCGATTACGCAGGCAATATTTTTATTATCTTTCTCATTAACCATAAATTTAATGAATATGAACTTACCTTTTTTCCCTATATTGTTTTATTTATCTCCATTAGTTTTATTTATCATTAATGTGTAGCATCTTTTAGTTCGGGAGCACAGTCTTGTTCGCTTTTATCGTACTTCATTTTTCTCACATAATAAAAGTTTTTCAATAAGCAAATAGATATTAACATAGTGATCAAATCCATAAATAACCAATCAATACCGTAGCTATTTAACCAATAATAAAAAATTAAAATCACTAACGACCTATAAAATAAATATGGAAATGTGTTTCTTCTATTAACACGTAGGTAAATATTCTGAAACAAATATGATACACAAAAGAGAATGATCAATGAAGCGTATCCGCCAAAAAGTACATAATGTTCCCCATACACCGTAATCTGGTTAGACTGGTATGCATCTATTACATCTTCACGCGTCGGTATGCTAAATCCTTTCGAAACATATGGGGCAGCCCAAGAGACTCTAATAGTATTAAAAATGTCAAAACCAGGGGTTAATGTGTTGTCTACAATACTTTCAATATAGTATGGAAAGTTGATAATATCACTGTATTTATTACTATTTCTAATTACATCTGTTGAATAATCAAGGAACCCAATTCTGTCGAAAATGGGCAATAGATATTTTTCTATGCTTCCTTTAGGCCCTTCATAATCTATCAATATATTAATACGTTCTTTTCCGATTGATCCCGCATCGGTAGATGGAATAGATGAACGTATAAATGTTGCCAAAGTAAATACAAAGAGGGCAGTAGGAACAATTGCCACACTTAGTACAATCATTTTTTTTGTTATAGCAACCCGACTTTCAATTGATAGCTTTACAAATAACCATAATATTATCACTAAAATTATTGCCTGTCTGCTTCCCATTAATGTATGCGATAAGACATAAAATATTATAAGAGTTATTAGGATAGTTAAATATATTTTGGATATTTTTTTATAGTTAATGATGATATATAATATTGTCAATAACAACACAATTTGGATGTTCACCAAAAAAACAGTAATAAAACCCGCAATTCTTCCAATAAATTCAAATTTCAGCAAACCGAATAAACTTATAATGATCATCATTAACAAGATAATAATAACTATAAGAGGAGAAGAATATCTGGTTTCTTCGCAATTGTTAATTATAGACTTGCCTTTCTTGGTAGGAGCTATGAGACCAAAGAATATAGCAGTGTTAGCTAACAAGATAAATAAGAGAGCATAATTCAGATCGTTTGCCGTGAATACATCTCCCCCTAGTGTAACAGACCATGGCTCGTATAAGAGAGTGACTATCCGTCCCATATAATAAACTAAATTCACAAGCATCAGGACGGTAATGAGGGGGTTACGTTTTTTCCTTTCATGCAAAAGTATTAATATATTTTGTACTCCAAAAACGCACAAGAGCAATAGGGTATAGAGATCTATGTACTCGTTTCCGCCTGCAGTCGAATAAAGATAAATACCTATGCAGCAGATAATAATATTCCCTAATATCAATAAGGAATTCAGGTCGTATCCGTGTTTGTTCCGCATGTTATTATGTCGATATATTGCTGTACTTTAGAAATATTCTATAAATTAATTTTAAACGAAAGGGTATCAATGCTAGAATATAAATGGCAATAAATTTTATATTGTGCCATTTATATGGCGCTATACATCTTCGTGCGCCTTTATAGTTTCCCTGAAGAATACAAATTTTCGATCTAACGTATCCCCATTTTCTTTCATTATGTTTAAACGCATCAGCATATTTATTTTCAACACCGGGGTAAAGCCGCTTTATTTTTTTCATTACGTGTTCTATTTCATCAGGGTATTCTTCACCTCGAATCACGCTCTGCATCCTTGCATGGATCCGGTAGACCGCCAAAGGCTCCGGAAGGTACACTGCGTGGAAAACATATAATAATCTCATAAATAAATCATACTCTTCGCTCAGATGTAGATTTTGATCAAACAGCTCGCTCAAGCTCAGGACGGCATCCTTTCTCACCATTGCCGTTAAAATACCAACCGGATAATGGTACAAGAACGATTCAAAAACATAACCGGATGGTTGACTCTTTTTGAAAACCAAATATTTCTTTTGTTTTTCAACGTTGAGCATCAAGAAATTACTGTAGACAAAACTAACCGCGGGATCGCACTGAAATATTGAAACTTGCTTTTCGATCTTCTCCGGCATCCACATGTCGTCCTGGTCGATGAAAGCGATGAGTTCACCACTGGAGAGCTTAAGCGCCTCGTTCCGCGAATATCCGAGCCCATGATTTTCCTGGTAATGGTAGATGATGGGATACCCTTTATTGATATATTTTTTTATAATGGATTCTGTCGAGTCTCTTGAACCGTCGTTAATAATAACCAATTCCCAGTCTTTGTATGTCTGGGCAATGATACTCTCCAGCGCTTCCCTTAGATACTTTTCACCATTATAACAGCAAAGATTTATACTGACCGTTGGTTTCTTTGTCATAAATTGAGATATTCCTGCACTGATTCTATAACCATCTCTACATCATCATCTGTCATTTCATAGTATAAAGGTAGCGTTAGGATCTCTTTCCAAATCGTTTCAGTAATGGGCAACGAGCTAGCATATTGAGAAAAATATGGCTGTATATGATTTGCTATATAGTGGACACCCGTTCCAATACCTTTCTGTTGCAGGAAATCCATCATTTCGTCACGTTTTCCGTCAAGAACTCTTATAATGTAGGTAAAGGGGGCTGTTTCTTCCAAATTCCAATTCAGAATCTTTATACCCCCCGTGTTCTCAAAACTTTTATTATATGCTTCGATTAATTTTTTCTTTCTTTCAATAAAAACATTTAATTTCTTAAGTTGTTCCAGTCCAATGGCCGCATTGATATTGCTCATATGATAACGGTATCCTTGCGTTGTCACCTCATAAAACCAACTGCGTTCATTTCTGTATCGATGCCATGTATCTTTATCTATGCCAAGGATTCTCTTTCGACGAATTTCCTCGGCAATTTCATCGTTTGAAAGTACAACTGCACCACCTTCGCCGCATGTAATATTTTTTATGGGATCAAAACTAAAACATGTCACATCACCAAAACTCCCTATCTTTTTACCCATATAGGATGAACCAAAGGCATGGGCAGCGTCTTCAACAATAAAGATATTATGCTCTTTTCCGATTGTTAATAGCGCATCCATATTACAGGCGTTCCCACAGTAATGAACCGGCATGATAGCCTTGGTTTTCGAAGTAATCCTTTTTCTCACATCTTCAACATCGACATTAAGCGTGTCGGGTTCAATCTCACAGAAAACAGGCACAGCTCGCAGGGCTGTAATGGCCTGGACGGAAGCACAGAACGTAAGGGACGGCACAATGATCTCGTCGTCTTCTTTTACGCCAAAAGCGTCGAGTGCAATATGCAGAGCGGTTGTTCCTGTATTGACGGCAATGGCATTTTTTGCGGACAAAAAGCTTTTTAGTTGATTTTCAAATTCAAAAACAGTTGCACCCAGTCCAAGCCACCCCGTATCAAACACCTTCTTTATTGCCTCAAGTTCATCATTTCCAATAGATGGTCTAGATACTTGTAACATTTTTTACTCCTGTCTTTTAATATTATTAATTATTCAAATCAGGCCAGCATCCGCCTAATGTATAATAAAACATTAAGCGGGTGTCTTAACTTTTTAAAGTAGCGTTTTAAGTCGGAATATGGGTGAGCCAAAAAACTCTTCCACCTAAGATATAAATTTCCTTTTGAGAGTATTTTTTTAAGTTCTTGTTGATTCCAATCCGGAGTCCTAATCAAAAAACCTCTTATAAAAAGATCTCCAAGTGTGAATTCTCTTGCAAAATACCCATTATCTTTGCATATCGAAAGAAGTTCTGTGCCGGGATATGGGGTAGCCACCGATATATGAGGAGTATAACAACCACACTCAGCCGCAAAACAAAAAGACTGCCAAATATCACTCAGTTTTTCGCCAGGCATACCAATCACAAGAAACATTCCATAGTCTAATCCGATTTTATTGCAATATTGAATTAATTCTTTTACTTTCTGCAGTTTTAGCGGCTTTTTAATAATCTTGTCAAGCACTTCCTGCGAACCACTTTCTACAGGAAAGTTAAGTTTTACACACCCAGATTGCTTCATCAAATCAATCATTTCTTTGTCCATCGACCATACCCCTACCCCGTTTGGAGTATCCCAGACAAAATTGAATCCTTTCTCTATCATCCCTGCAAACAATTCTTTTGCACGTTTTGGACTAGCCGTAACATTATCATCCTCAAACATCAGTTCTTCAATGTTGAATTCGTCTTTTAGAATCTTCATCTCTTGTAACACATTTTCAACCGATCTCAACCGATATCTGTTGCCCCATACTCTATGTGCACTACAAAAACTACATTTCGCGGGACAACCCCTTGAAGTTATTATTGGAAAAAACCTGTCTTTGTGGCGTAATCCATGTGAAGCCTCAAGCCCCAGGTATCTCTCAATCTCCATAATATCGTAAGCTGGGAAGGGTATTGCGTCCAAGTCCATTACCCACCTTACTTTCTCGTTTATGTTTATCTTGTTGTTTGATTTCCACCCCAATCCATCAACAGATGTTATGTTTGCACCCTGATTAAATCTTGTTATAAAATCCCTAAAAGAATCCTCTGCTTCACCCAACAAAATGAAATCACAATATGGATCATTGAGAACCTCTTCGGGGCAAACAGTAACATGCGCACCACCGCAAATAGTAATGCACCGCGGCTGAACCTTCTTAATTAGAGATAGCATTTCGTGATAAACCTTATACTGTCGGCTAAACTGACAGTTGATGCCAATCAAATCCGGGTTAAACTCCTCGATAAATTGCTTAATATCTGCATTGGAAAGACCTACTCGCGCAAGTTGATCGTCCAGTTCTTCTTCGTGATTCCACCCACGAGCAAGACAATCTAGAATTTTAACCTCAATACCGATCTCCCGAACGATAGAGGCTAAATATCCCAAACCCATAGGAGGCAACGGATTTATATCCCTGCTTGTTTTAAAAGTATATGCGGGCGGCACTACGAGTAATATTTTATTTATTTTCATTGTTTGACAATTACCCTCATTATGTCTTGAATTTAAGAAGTGCACTAATAAATATTATTTTACATTTATCTTTAACAGGAACATTTCGTTAAGGATATTTTCACCATACATAGGATAAGTATTTGAATCTCTTGAGGGGGGGTATGTTTTAAGATTCTGCTCAATCACTGCAATAAAAGGTATTAACGGGATCAATGAGTATGGCATATCTTTTTTATCGCAATAGAATCGAAACCATTTTGCAATATATTTTTTTGCTCCAAAGTTATTCAAATAACTATCGAATGATTCTCTTCTTAGATAGCTACTCTTCCATTTCACAATCAAAGGATTAAATATAAGGGTCGCCAGATCGAAGAAGGGGGAACCATTTTCTTCAAAATGTTCGAAATCTATTAAACCAATACCACCCCCTGAAAAGAACAAAATATTATCAAAGTCATAATCACCGTGCACTGAACAAGTTGAAACCTTAATGTCGGGAATTGATTTTGCTTTTTCTTTTAATATAAGAAAATTCTGTATGCTTTTATCAGATAAATTCTCTGTACTTTTCTCAAGATACATGTTTATAAGATTGTCTACAATGTCAAGTACTGTCAATCTGCTCTTTGAGGTTATTTTCTGAAATTCTACAAGAGAATCTATTGCATGCCCGATTTTATCATCTATTTTTCTCAGAAAAAGTTTCTCCTCAATAAATCCTATATTCCTCCTCAGGAATCTATTTGTTATGCCAATCCTGTCAAAACGGCTATTCATGCGATAATGCATCGTCAAATCAACATTTTTTGCATTTAAGTAAGTAACAACAGAAATATTTATGCCATCGACTATTCCAGCATATATCAACTCTGGTATCTGAATATTCGATCCTTTTAGGATGGATATTTTACTGGATATCAATTTCATATTTTCGGCTTCAATTTGTAATCCGGTATTTTTCAAGTCACGGGCGATTTTACAAAAATATAATGGATTATTGCCATCGTACATGATCACATTCGTGGAATTGAAATTTTCAAAGCGATTATTTGAAATAACAAAATGGTACCGGCCGTTTTCTTCAATAACTTTAGCCTCTTCGAGTATTTTCATTATTCTTGGTATTAATCCATTTCCGCTATTTTTTCTGCAGATGAATGCCAAGCTGGGCACTATATGTGGAGCAATGAATTTAGGTACAAAGGCCCTTACAATTCCATGCAATATTTTTGGGATTACGCCATCTACCCGGATTTCATCTCTGAAATGCCCTGCCAGATTTAAAGGGAACGCCTTATTAATATGTATATAGTGCGGAGATACTCCATACATCAAATCCACATTGAAACCGCTTCTTCGCAACAAATCTACTAATTGTACCGGAGAATAAATATAAGTTCGATATTCTCCCTTCTTCATGATTTTACTGATTTTGTTTGCAAAATAACGAGGTAGGAAGGTAACAAATCTTATATTGTTATGGTCATCAGGATAAGTAAGAAAATATTGAATGCCATATCTATTTTCCATCGCAATGTATAGATAACCATTCGGTTTCAAAACTCGTCGCATTTCTTTTAAAACATCTATTTGCATCTCTTCCGGTGTCTGAAAATACGCTTGCTCCTCAGTTCTTTTACCTTTCCAATGTTGCTCCAATATTGTGTCCTCTTCCAGGCCAACCCATTCAAGAACTCCATTTAAGATAACAAGGTCAAATAGATTATCCGCAAATGGAAGAGATTTTACTGGAGCAGCAAGGGTATGTATATTTTTCAGCCCCATCTGTTCCGCGCGTATTTTTAAAAACTCAAGCGTTTCTATGGTTTTATCTATAGCATAAATATCGCGATGAAACTGCGCTGCCGGGATTGTGAGACCACCCCACATGCTTCCTGCGTCTAATATTATCGAATCCTTATTTGCAGGCCATAGAAACTGGCAATCAGCTCTGTAAAAATGTGTAAAGTGTTCTGAATATTCCGGAATAATCTCTTTTGCGCTATTAAGCCAATCGCCGGTCTCCCTAGCCCTGCGATTTAAATGTTGCATCTTTTCTCGGTCTACATTACACCAATAATTATCTTTATCACGAAAATCAGGAATGTCACATTTTATTGGATATATCTTGTTACATTGGGAGCATATCAGCTTATTGTTTTCTTCAATTAACTGAGAATGACAATGAGGACATATTGTTGATTTGCTCAAATATGTTAATCTGGTCACTTATTTCCCTTCCAGTAATTAAAAATGTTATTTATAGTAGCATCTAGTGATCTTTCGACCCAATCTTTTTTAATAGTTATATAAAAACCGCCTATGAAAAATATCAATGCCCTAACAAGGAACAAAATGAAGATAATCCAAGTAATTGAAACGTTTGTAAACATCTCAACCAAGATAACGAGGCAAATAAAATCAACACTTCTTGCTCTGGCGTCCAAAAATGAAGATAAATAATAATACTTACTGTATGTTCCGAGAACATTAGCTTTAGCGTTTTCTTTTTTTGTTTGGTCAGTTTCAGTATTTATGTTTTTTTGAATTATCTTACTTAACGACTTTTCATTCGATAGTTCTTCATACAAGACTATTTCTGAAAAAGTTTTAAGCTTTGCTGCAAATAAAAATGGAATTATGGGAATCAAATAATAGAACAAATTATTGCCTGATTTAAACGCAACATAAAAACCCAAACCAATTTGTAGCCCCATGTCATTCAACAAAGCACCATATACATCAAGGACATGTCCCGTAATAGAAGTTTGATTGGTGGCTCTTGCTAGATGCCCGTCGCTCCAGTCCAATGTTCCTTTTGTGAAAAATATAAAAAGAGCAGATATTATTGTCCATTTACACGGAATAGACAAGAGTACACCACCCATTATACCGGCAAAGCAATAAAACAAAGTAATGGTGTTTGGTTTTATTTTCGTTTTTAAAAGAAAATAAACCAGGACAGCACTTGTCTCCATGTAAAACTTCGCCTTCAAAAAGGTGTAAGGATTTCGCTTCCAGTCATTTATATATGGATAATTTGTACTGTGATAATGGTATTGATATTTCCTTGTTTCTTTTATCGTTTGCACTATCACCTCCAGTTAGAAATTTAAATCTGCCATGATTGCCAAGCAGATAAAAATCAGTTATTCCATGATGATCTGAGTATTTGTTCTATGTCTGTCTCATCAATTGGCGCCAGATTATTATTAGCTCTTTCGGGCGTGTACATTTGTGGTATCAAAGACAGTAACCCCTCCAAGCTTCCAACTGCGGACCGAACGCGCTGACGCACAGATAACCTTTCATACAACTCTTCAAAAAGAGACAAAATATCTCCTGTTCCAATTCCCCTCGCAAGCAATTGTTCCGCCACCTGACCAAATCTGCCATCGTCTGCCCGAAGATTAAGTTTGAGCACAGAAGGCATAGTAAATGCGCACGCAAGACCATGTGGTACACCATAATGCGCTGTAATAGGGTATGATATCGAATGACAGAGGGCCGTACGTGTTTGGCTAATCGCCATTCCCGCAAACAGACTGCATTCGGCCATAGCATCCCAATCATCATGCTTACCTCCGTGCTTGATTATCCTTGGCAATGCATCAAAACCGAGCGAAAGAGCATGTACTGCAAGATTCTTTGTAATCGAAGTAGCGTTGCGGTTCCAAATTGATTCAGCAGCTTGATTTATGGCATCAAGACCACAGGAAAGTGCGACTTCGGTAGGAAGTTTGTCTGTTAGGTCTGGATCAACAACAGCCATATATGGGAATACATTCCCGTCGGAGAGAGAATACTTTTTATATTTTTCATGATCCCAGATAGTCGCAAATGGGGTAACCTCGCTTCCCGTACCCGAGGTAGTTGGTAAGGCGTAAAGCTGCACAGGATTAGCCTGCCTTATAAGAGAAGGGTTCATTAGCATCTCTGACAATAAAATGTTTTCAAAGCTATTAGATGGTGTAGACAATACTACCTTTAATATTTTAGCGCTATCAATAACGCTACCTCCTCCGAAGGCTACAACAACATCTGGCATTTTACTATTGAGCCGATCAATTACAAACTGTAAACTATTGATTGACGGATTGGCAGAAATAGAATCTATCCAAGTTATTTCATTATTATCCAATAAACCCTTCATTAAAGGATCTTCACAAAACTGCTTACGGCCACGTACTGTGCAAACTATCAAACAATGTTTACCAGCGATTTCATCAAACAGTATTCTCCGAGAACCTCTTCCAAAGTGGACATGCACTGGATTAAAAAAAGACCAACGCATCATGGATAAGAATCTAATCACGTGCTTTTTTTATAAACGCCGACTTATTCTGTTCCGGGGTACAGGTTGGGCGGCCAAGATCATTGCGTGCACCTTTACATATACGAACTTCCAACAATACCGGCCCCGGCGCTTGGTCAATCGCCTCCCAACAGGAGATCAGACTGGCATTATCTGTAGCTAGCCGATAATCACGATAACCACAGGCTTTTGCGATGGCAGCAAAATCAATCTGATTGGCTACGGTGGGCTGACCGCCTACCGATTCATGGGCACCATTATTAAGGAGCACATGCACCAGATTAGCAGGTTTAAGGCTCCCGATGATTGGCAGTGCCCCCATGTGCATCAGCAATGAACCATCACCATCAAGACAAAGAACCCGGCGAGCCGGATTGCCAAGTGCCACACCGAGAGCAATTGAGGCCGTGTGACCCATACTCCCAACAGTAAGAAAATCCTGCTGAGTTTCGCCTCGCTCTGTACGCAATTCAAAAACTTCGCGCGATGTCTTTCCAGTGGTGGATACTACCAAGTCTTTTGGATTGGCCAAAGCAAGAATCTGGCGAAGGGCATCTTCGCGCATGAGAATAGCTTTATTATTAATCTGAAGCTTGCTTCTGTAATCAGCAAATGTATCCTTGCGCACCAGCAGAGCAACCGGGGTTTGACTAGTGTTTGTAATTTTAAATAACTCGTCCATCAAGGTATCAGGATTACTCTTGGCATCGAGAATCCTGTAAGGAATTTCCAATAATTCAAGTAAAGACGGGGTTATTCGACCTTGCTTGACATGTTGAGGTTCATCTCTACCATCTAACTCACCTCGCCAACCTATAATTATCAGGAGAGGTATACGATAGACCTCCTTATCAGTCAGTGATGTCAATGGATTAACAGCATTACCCAGTCCTGAATTCTGCATATACACAGCACTGATTTTCCCTGTTGCCAAGTAATAACCAGCAGCAAGGGCTATTGCATTTCCCTCGTTGGCAGTAATTATATGTTCCTGTGGCTTGCAGTGCTCATCTACATAAACACAAAAATTCTTTAGTAGTGAGTCAGGCACACCAGTATAAAAATTGATGTTATGTTTTTTAAGAATATCATAAAAATCCGAAGGGATAATCATATTACTTTCCTCCCGGTATCAGTTCTAGAATCTCTTTTATAGATATTATTTGCTTATCGGCATCAGAAGAACAATGGCTCTGCAGAATCAATCTGGCGGTGTTGAGCATTGCCGGATAAGCACTACGCAACAAATGGTTGGCATAAATGACAATATTCACACCATATTTTGCCAACTCTTCCTCGGTAACCATGCTGTAACTTGTTGGAACTGCGACAAGTGGTATTCGATTTTCAAGTTGGTTGTACTGGAGACAAAACTCAAAAACCTCATCAGGGGTCTTTTTCCTGCTATGGATCATAATCCCGTCAGCGCCAGCACCAATATAAGCCCTCGCTCGCATCATCGCGTCGTCTATGCCTTTTTCTAGAATCAAACTTTCAATACGTGCTATTATCATGAAATCGCCTGTTGTTTGGGCTTTCTTGCCCATCTTGATTTTTTGGCAAAATTTTTCGATGCTATCTTGTGTTTGCTCCACTTCCGTACCAAAAAGAGAATTTTTCTTTAAGCCTGTTTTGTCTTCAATAATGACCGCCGAAACTCCAAGACGTTCCAATGTCCTCACCGTAAACACAAAGTGCTCAGCCTTACCCCCGGTGTCGCCGTCAAATATAATAGGTTTCGTAGTAACTTCCAATACCTCATTTAGAGTGTTTATACGAGAGGAAATATCAACCGCTTCAATGTCCGGTTTACCTTTCGCTGTAGAATCTGTTAGACTACTAGCCCACATTCCGTCGAACTCTCTTCGCCCTTGAGGGGTATCAATATAAAGATTTTCTATTAATAACCCGCAAAGACCATTGTGAACGTCCAAAAGACGAACAATAGGCTTGACATTTATCATTCGCCGCAACGATTTAAGACGAACATCAGGGGTCGTACCAATTTCTTTCATTACCGAGAGAAGCTGAGTAGAAGAGATGCCTTTAGTGTAAGGTATCTCAACTAATTTGCCATCCCACTGGGCTAGAGCTTCGATTACCCGTTGACGGGTTTTTTGTTGTACACCAGTTTGCCAATCATCCCCATGTACTACAAAATCTGGTTTTAATTTTTCCAAGTTTGGCACATAGTCCAAGGTCATCTGGGGAACAACATGGCTAACACCTTTGATATTCTTCATTATTTCACTACGCTGTTCAAAGGTCATATAAGGAAGCCGTTTATAGGATGCAATTGCCTCATCAGTGAGCAAACCAACAATTACTTCACCCAACTTACTAGCTTGTTTAATAATGTTCAAGTGTCCAGGATGAACCAGATCAGCGCTCATTCCTACATACACACGTTTTTTTCTATATTTCATCCTAAATCCTCAATTAATAGATACTGCCATCACTAGAATATAAGAGTTTCAACAATCCACATTAGTTCAATATTCTCCCATTTGAAATTATGACATGTTATACATTTTCAATAATTCGGATTTCCATTCTTTCAACCAGTTGCTTGAAGTTCTCGCGAACTTAAAACAAAATTCATCCTTTACTTTCTGGATTTTGTTTTGTTGCCACCATGATATCGGATCATCAGAAATATCGTTTGCTTTTGCCGCTGCTGACTCAGGAGTATAATGTAGAACACCTACCTTTCTGAGTTCATCAAAATAAGGTTTTGCTGAAGGTCTTAGTTCCCAATGCTTCGGATTCCAAAATAAAACTGTAGGAAAGTTCGCTACAAATGTTTCAAGATACGTTGTTGCATTATATGTACATATAGCCAGTTTGCTTTCATCAAGTCGATCAATCAATGATTTTTTACCAACACAATATTCTATTTTAGAGAACCTATCCATCCAACGCTCTTTATGGTCCCATCCATAATCGTGCATAAACAAACGAATAGTGAGTAATTTCTTATTTTTATCAGACAACGTATCAATAAAACGATACTGCTCATCCATATAGTTCAGAAAACCTGTTGAAGCAACAAATACGCTATACATATAATAAGAATAACGCGGGAGTGCTCCAAGTATCATTAATATTCTTCCATCTTTTCTCGGTCTTACTCTTCTTTTAACTTCATTAAATTTTGCAGCCGAAATTGGTGTAATATTCGTGCAATCACCCTTTTCCCAGCCCCATGTATAAAACTTGTCATATATCTTGATTTGATGGTCCTCAGATGATGACCACAAACCTGTACCATAGTGACCTCCGTGCTGTGTTCCCACTAACTTGGCACCATAATCTACATGATGTGCTGCCCAAAACTTAAAAGCATCATATGTATTAAAAGAAGTGCTGGTAAAAATAATTCTTGGTTTTCTCGGAAAAGCCTTTATCGAAATTGATTTCATATTGTTATAACCTTCTATATATATTGAAGGTATTTGCTCTATAATCATTTTTATAAGAAGTTTCTCGAAACCATCACTCACTTGTATATGACAAAAGGACTCTCGTAAATTTAGGTCTATTGATGGCTTCGGAATTGATTCATCTCTTATATATAAATGAGGTATCTGTCCCAAATGCAAACATAGCTTTATCAAATCCCATTTATTAAGCGAACTTTCCACTAATACTATTTTATTAAATTGATTACTTGCAAATTTCGATAATTTATATATGATTCGATAAGATCTAATTATTTTGTTCCACAATGTTTTTTGACCAACAGTATTAATGTATTTAGCAGATCTGGATTCCTGACGAATAACATCATAAGGCAGTATTTTTATATGTTCGATAATTCTGTCGTATAGGTAATGGTTGTATGCATCGTAGTTCTCTGCCCAGCTACAAAACTCTAAATATTTATTAGGTAACCATTTCCCTGGTTCATACTCGCATATAACAGTATTGGTCACTCTTTTCGATTCTATCGCTGTTAAAATAGATTGATATCTATCGAAGAGAACTTGTGTGAAATATGAAAGCCAGGGACCAATAATGATCCTCCAATAACGCACCGAATGATTTTCACCATGAATTTGGTTAAGAAGAGTCGCCATTTGGTTTAATGTTTTTTCATACAAACCATCAAGGTAGAGGTAGTCTTTGTATAATTTCTCACGATCATCCCAGTGATATGGCAAAAC